>Ga0208872_1000158_pt1 | contig 63182 bp, 63 predicted proteins | sample CryBogCBH12Aug08_FD_185508 | JGI IMG/M metagenome (GOLD analysis project Ga0208872, IMG submission 185508) | Freshwater microbial communities from Crystal Bog, Wisconsin, USA - CBH12Aug08 (SPAdes) | ecosystem: Environmental > Aquatic > Freshwater > Lake | place: Crystal Bog, Wisconsin, USA...
GCCCCTGACGGGGCGGCGTCGCGTTTGTTGCGTCCTCGTCGCATAAGGTGGCGAGGGGTTACTCACGAGTAACCGCGGGGGAGATTCCCTCAAGGAGGCGGTCGTTACCGCCTCACGTGATCGCGGAGGATCAATGGCCGATTTCTCAATGGACCTGAACGACGACCAGAAGACCATGCAGGACTGGATCCACGGCTTCGCGGCGAATGTCATGCGCCCGGCCGCCAGCGAATGGGACGAGCGCGAAGAGACGCCGTGGCCCATCATCGAAGAGGCCGCCAAGTTGGGCATCTACGGCATGGACTTCCTGGCTGACGCCTTCAGTGACCCGACGGGTCTCAAGATGATGATCTTCCTCGAAGAAATGGCGTGGGGCGACGCCGGTTTGTGCATGGCAATCGTCGGCAGCTCCCTCGCGGTGGCGGGACTGATGTCGAACGCGACACCGGAGCAGGCGATGGAGTGGATCCCTCAGTGCTACGGCACACCTGAGGACATCAAGCTTGGTGCCTTCTGTGTGTCTGAGCCCGACGCGGGTAGTGACGTCTCCGGACTTCGCACGCGCGCCATCTACGACGAAGCGAAGGACGAGTGGGTGCTCAACGGCACCAAGACATGGATTACCAATGGTGGTATCGCCAATACTCACGTCGTCGTGGCGTCGGTGGACCCGGCTCTCGGTTCGCGCGGACACGCGTCATTCGTGATTGGTGAAAACACTCCGGGAATTCGCATGGGCCAGAAGTTCAAGAAGATGGGTATTCGCGCGAGTCACACCGCCGAGGTCGTGCTCGAGGACTGCCGCATTCCTGGGCGTCAGTTGCTCGGTGGCAAAGAGAAGCTCGACGAGCGTCTCGCTCGCGTGCGTGAGGGTAAGAAGGCCTCCACGCAAGCCGCCATGGCAACTTTCGAAGCCACTCGTCCGGCCGTCGGCGCGCAAGCTCTCGGCATTGCCCGCGCGGCCTACGAGTACTCGCTCGATTACGCCAAAGAGCGTAAGCAATTCGGCCGGGCCATCATCGAGAACCAGGCCATCGCCTTCAAGTTGGCGGACATGAAGATGCACATCGACGCGGCGCGTTTGCTGGTGTGGCGAGCATCCTGGATGGCAGCCACGCGCAAGCCCTTCCTGAGCGGTGAGGGCTCGATGTCCAAGGCCTACGCCAGTGAGACCGCCGTCAAGGTGACGGAAGAAGCGATTCAGATTCTTGGTGGTTACGGATACGTTCGCGAGTACCCGGTGGAGCGATGGCACCGTGACTCCAAGATCTACACGATCTTCGAAGGCACGAGTGAGATTCAGCGCTTGGTCGTGGCGCGCGCCATCTCGGGCATTCACATTAAGTAGTCATCCGCAACAAGACCCCCGACCCTCGGGTCGGGGGTCTTGTTGTTTCCGGTCTCGTGAGTAGGTTTAGCGACGTGACTTCTTCTGCCGTATCTGCAAGCGATTCCGTTTCTTCTCCGGTACTGCCCAGAGCCTGGCGATCGGCCATCTTCGCCTACGTCGACGAGCACGCCGCGTATCGCCGACGATCAGGTACCGACGCCGTGCAGTTGATAATGGGCGTTGTTCTGACCTTGGTCATTTTGGTGGCGTATCGCTCTGACCCTCGACTCGAACTCTGGTGGGTGCATATCGCTGTGCCACCGCCGAACGGCGTGGCGTGGCTTCTCACGTTCCTTTTTCTTCTGGGGACCATCGGCACCGGCGCCGTATTGATTCTCTTCGCCCTGGTGGCGCGACGACGAAATCTCACGATTGATCTGGTGGCCGCGATCGCGGTGGGTTTGGGGCTCTCCTACGGAGTGCAATGGCTCTTCGGCGTCACGGCGGGTCGACCGCACGACGCAGCGTTGAATGCGGTCGACACCGGCTTTCCCGTTCCCATCTTGGCCGCGGTCATCGCCATGGGCATCGTGGGGCGCCCCTATCTCGCCCGTAGCGTTCGTCGCTTTGCCTTTGTGGTGATCGCCGCGGGTGTGCTCGGTGCGCTGACGACCGGCCGAGGATTGCCCCTCGCACTTCTGGGGTCGCTGGTTATTGGTTGGTGCGCCTCGCTCGTGGTGCGTCTCTGGCGCGGTGCTCCTCGTTCGACGATCTCGTCGGAGGCGATGATGGCGGCCCTTTCGTCTATTGGCATTGAGATTGACACCCTCACCTTCGCTCGCGACGAGGTCCGAACAGACGGTGACGTTGGCGCCTGGGGAGTGGAGCGGGTGAGCGCTCATGGCATCGACGGCACGCTGCGCGTCTCCGCTTACGGGCGTGACGCTCGGGACGCCGAAATGTTGAGTTCCTTGTGGCGCTTGATCACAACGAGACACAGCGGTGTGACTCCCTTCGTCGGCCGTCAACAACAAGCGGAACACGAAGCTCTCGCGGTAACGACGGTCCACCAGGCGACGGGTGGCGCCGCGCCGGAATTGGTCGGCATGGCCTCAACTGTCGCCACGAACGACGTGCTGGTCATCGCCCGACCGGTGAAAGGTGTGAGTCTCAACGAGCGACGAACTGCGGGCTCGATCTCCGACCCCGAGATCGCCTCGGTGGTTGAACTGCTCGGGCAACTGCGCGATCATCGTGTTGCGCTGGTGGACATTGACTTGGACAACATTCTGCTGCGTGAGGGTCGCGCGGTGGTGCGCGACACTCTGAACACCCAGATCAACGCCCTCGAACCTGCTCTCGACCGCGATCTCGCCTCCGCACTGGTTCTCGTCGCTACCTTGTCGGACGTCACAACGGCCGTGTCTCTATGCGCTGCGCGCGTCGGCGACGAGGCTCTGGCACGAGCCCTGTCGTATTTACAGCGTCCCGCCCTAGCGGAGGGACTGCGCGACCTTGTCAAGAAGGACAAAGAGTTACTCGCCGCACTTCGACACGAGGGTGCGTCGCGACTGAATGTTCCCGAGCCCGAGCTGGCGCCCCTTCGTCGCGTGAGCGGTGCGACGATTGTGTTGACGATCGGGACTTTGATCGGTGGCTGGGCGCTGCTGGGTGTTTTCTTGAATGTGGCCGCGTCGTTTTCTACGTTGAAGGGTGCCAGCTGGGGTTGGGTAGCTCTGGTGTTCGTCCTTTCGCAGGCCACGTTCTTGGCGTTGGCGACCTGTGACATGGGGTCAGTGACAGGTCCATTGCCCTTCGGGCGGCTCGTCGCCTTAGAAGTGGCGAATACGTTCTCGGGGCTGGCCGTAGGAACGGTCGCCGTCTTGGCCGCTCGGGTGCGCTTTTTCCAACGAGAGGGCTACAACGCGACCGTCGCGGTGAGCTCGGGGGTTCTTACGTCCATATCTAGTTGGATCGTCAAAGGTGGCCTGTTCATTGTGGCCTTGCCTTTCGCGTGGCACAACCTGCACTTTGCCGCTTCGCCGACGGGTGGCGGTTCGCACTCGAAGATCATCCATTTGATTCTGTTGGCGATCGTTGCGGCCGCCATCTTGGTGACTCTCGCAGTGGCGATTCCGCGCTGGCGTCGAGTGGTCAGTTCGAAGTTGGCACCGAAGTACCACGAGATTCGCGACCACTTGACCACTCTGGCGGCTCAACCGCGGAAACTCTTCGAAGTCTTTGGCGGCAATATCGCGGCCCAACTGTTGGTCGCGCTCGCGTTGGGTGCCTCGTTGCACGCCTTTGATCAGCGCCTGCCCATGTCGACGCTCCTCGTAGTTCTCACCCTCGGTTCCATGCTCGGTGGCGTCTCGCCGGTTCCTGGCGGCATGGGCGTGGTGGAAGCCGGCATGATCCTCGGACTGACGGCCGCGGGAATTCCGCAATCCGAAGCCGTCGCGGCCGTGTTCGTTCAGAGACTCTTTACGAGTTATTTGCCACCAGTGTGGGGCTACGTCGTGTTGTTGTGGCTCCGTCGACACGAGTACTTGTAATGACTGGTTTGAAGATCGTCACTCTCTGTACGGGCAACGCGGCGCGCAGTGTCATGCTCGGCTACATGCTGGAGACCTTGTCGGAGGTCAACGGCGCTTCGTGGAGCGTGCGCACCGCGGGCACGCACGCCATTGAGGGTCAGGCGATGTCGCCTCGCACGTTGGCCTCCTTGGAAAAGGTGGAGGAACTCGGTGACCATCACTACACGGCGCACCGCAGTCATCAAATCACCCTCGATGACGTGTTGTGGGCTGACGTGATTCTCGCGGTCGAGGCTGACCACGTCTCCTACATTGCAACGCAGTATCCGGAGGCGCACGACAAGGTGGTACAGCTGCGCACCTTCTGCCTGCGTGCTCCTCTGGATGGACCAGCGGCGGACCAAGTCGCCGCCGTCGCGTCAAGTGGCGCTCTCGCCGAACTGGATGTGCCGGATCCCGCCGGCGGTGATCAGGACACCTACGACGCCTGCGCACGTGAATTGTGGGATCTCGCCCAGGTCTTTGCCACCTTGGTGCTGGGCGACGACGCGGCTTTCTGACGCGGCGCCGACGCCGACCTACCATTCGAAATATGGAAGTCGCGAACGCAATCACGGATCTCATCGGCAATACCCCCTTGGTACGACTGAACGTCGTCACCCAGGGAATCGAGGCGACAGTTCTCGCCAAGGTGGAGTATTTCAATCCCGGCGGCTCGGCGAAGGACCGTATTGCCGTGGGCATGATCAACGCCGCCGAACGTGACGGACTTCTCACGCCCGGCGGCACGATCGTGGAGCCCACGAGCGGAAACACGGGCGTCGGACTTGCACTCGTCGCCCAACAACGCGGTTACCAGTGCGTGTTCGTCTGTCCGGACAAAGTCAGCGGCGACAAGATCGCGGTGCTGCGTGCTTACGGCGCGGAGGTCATCGTGTGTCCGACCGCCGTGGACCCCGAGGATCCGCGCTCGTACTACTCGGTCTCTGATCGATTGACGAAAGAGCGACCAAACGCGGTGAAGCTGGACCAGTACTCCAATCCCGCCAACCCGCAGGCGCACTACGACACGACCGGTCCTGAGATCTGGCGTCAGACGGACGGTACGGTGTCCCACTTCGTCGCCGGTGTCGGTACCGGAGGAACGATTTCGGGGACGGGCCGATTCTTAAAGGACGTCTCGGGCGGCGTGGTGCGGGTCATTGGCGCGGACCCTGAAGGTTCGGTGTACTCCGGTGGAACCGGACGCCCGTATCTCGTCGAGGGCGTCGGCGAAGATTTCTGGCCCACCGCCTACGACCAGGGTGTGGCCGACGAGATCATCGCCGTCTCTGACGGTGACGCCTTCGCCATGACGCGGCGACTGGCTCGAGAAGAGGGCCTCCTCGTCGGTGGGTCCTGCGGTATGGCCGTGGTCGCGGCCCTCGATGTGGCTCGACGCGCCAAGCCTTCGGATGTGGTCGTTGTTCTTCTGCCCGACTCGGGTCGGGGTTACTTGTCCAAGGTGTTCAATGACGAATGGTTGAGCCGCTACGGCTTCGGCACTCAGCCCGACGGCTTGAGTGTCGGTGACGTCCTTCGAGAGAAGGCGTCGTCTCTCCCGGCGTTCTTGCACACGCACCCCACCGAAACGGTGCGCGACGCGATCGACATTCTTCGCGAATATGGCGTCTCGCAACTTCCCGTCGTGCGAGCAGAGCCCCCCGTCATGGTGGCGGAGATTGTGGGCTCAGTGACGGAACGAGCACTGCTCGACGCCGTGTTCGACGGTTCGGCGAATTTGGCCGATCGCGTGGAAAAACACATGGCGCCGCCCTTGCCCTTCGTCGGTGCGAACGAGCCCCTGGCGGTGGCTCTGGATGCTCTGAAACAAGGCGACGCTTTCATTGTGCTCGACGACGGTAAGCCCGTGGGCGTCTTGTCGCGACAGGACCTCCTCGGGCATCTCGCGTCGTAGGCTTACTGCGTGAGCGAGTACTACGGATTCGAAACCAAAGCCATCCACGCCGGGCAGACCCCGGACCCGACGACCGGCGCCGTGGTGCCGCCGATTTATCAGGTTTCGACCTACAAGCAAGACGGCGTCGGTGGCGCGCGCGGCGGGCATGATTATTCGCGTTCGATTAACCCCACACGTACGGCGTTAGAGGAGTGCCTCGCGGAACTCGAAGGTGGCGTGCGAGGTCTCGCCTTCGCCTCGGGCATGGCCGCGAGCGACACCCTGCTGCGCACTCTGCTTTCGCCAGGTGATCACGCGGTGATTCCTAATGACGCCTACGGCGGCACCTTTCGGCTCTACGCTCGCGTCCTCGAGTGCTGGGGAGTCGATCACACTCCCGTGGCCCTCGGTGATCTCGACGCGGTGCGCGCCGCGTTCGAGCCGGGTCGCACCAAAGTGCTGTGGATCGAAACGCCGACGAATCCGATGTTGAATATTGCCAACATCGCAGCCCTGTCGATGCTCGCCCACGAGTTCGGGGTCACCGTGGTAGTGGACAACACGTTCGCGTCGCCCTACTTGCAGCAACCTCTGGCACTCGGGGCCGACGTGGTGGTGCACTCGACGACCAAATATTTGGGCGGACACTCCGACGTCGTGGGGGGTGCGCTGGTCACGAATCGCACGGATCTCGCCGAGCGCTTGTACTTCCACCAGAACGCCATGGGCGCGGTGAGCGGGCCCTTTGACGCGTGGCTGGTCTTGCGTGGAATTCGAACATTGTCCGTGCGAATGGAACGTCACTGTGACAACGCTGAGCAGATCGTGCGTCTTCTTCAGTCACACCCCGACGTGACCGACATCCTCTACCCGGGCTTGCCCACGCATCCTCATCACGATGTCGCGGCGCGGCAGATGAAGCGTTTCGGGGGCATGGTGTCTTTTCGTGTTGCCGGTGGCGAGTCCCGCGCGCTTGACGTCTGTAATCGCACGCACCTCTTCACGCTCGGTGAATCATTGGGTGGAGTCGAGTCGTTGATCGAACACCCGGCCGCGATGACGCACGCGTCGGTCGCGGGTTCGTTGTTAGAGGTCCCGAGCGATCTCGTGCGTTTGTCGGTCGGCATCGAGACTGTCGATGACCTCCTCGCCGATCTCTCGCAGGCTCTCGGTTAACTCACCTCGATCGAGCGGAGTCCACCCCACGCGAGCGCCGAGATGCGCCCGGCGAGACGGTCAACTTCGCCATCGGCGAGTTCCGGCCAACCCGCATTTTCTTGTTGCACCAACCACGCGGTAGCCGCTCCTTCCGCCATGCCGACGATGGAGGCGGCGACCTGACGGCGTAGCGGTGGGTCCGAATCGAGCGGGATCAACGACTCAATGAAGGAGACCAAACGAGACTCCACCCGACGAAGCTCGCTCGCGCCTTCGCCTACGTGTGGCTGCAAGAAGAGGAGACGGAACGCGGCCGTCTCGTTGACGACCGCTTCGAAATAGAGGCGAAAGGCGGCGTCCACCATCGCCCGAGGGGAATTCGTCTGTTCGCGAACCGCCGCCAAACCTTCGAGGAGTTGGGTCGAGGCCCCTTGCACAATCTCGTTGTAGAGGGATTCTTTAGACGCGAAGTGCTGGTACAAGATGGGCTTGGTGAATCCGGCCGCGGTCGCGACGTCGTCCATGGTGGTGGCCTGGTAACCCCGCTGCGCGAAAATGACGCGCGCGACGTTCAGTAACTGCTCGCGTCGATCGGCGGGCGTGTGGCGAGTGTCGCTGATAACCATCGGCGACGAGGCTAACGCCTCGCTAGAGGATGCCGACGGAGGCCAGCACTGGGGCGAGTCGACCCGGCAGGAGTGACAGATCGAAATTGGCCTTGGCGATCGCCAAGTTCTTGTCGAGAAACTCGGCGTAGGGGTCGCTGATAGCCGCGCGAATCCCGTCGAGATCATCAAGATTGAAGAACTCGAAGCCGTGGCTCTCGATTTCTTCCATGACGGGGTACGGGTAGCGAGCGAGTGGCTTGCGGTGCGTGACGGCCTCGATGACCGGATTGCCGAATCCCTCCCACGTCGAGGGCATGACGACGAGATCGCAACCGGCATACGCGTCGTGAATGGTCGCCCCGACGGACAGTCCTCGACGGATGCCGGTCATGGACGTGCGAAGAAGTCGTTCGAGATTCGAGTTGAAGCCGTCTTCGGCTTCCCCGAGCAGCCAGTAGATGCCACCGAGTTTTTCGGCGAGACGAAGTCCCGCCGGTACGTTCTTGCGCTGAATAGCCCGAGTCGGCTGCAAAATCACCGTGGCGCTGGTTTTCACCTGGATGGATTGGCGCATCAAATCGCGGCGGCCCTGTGGCGGGTCGCAGTCGAAATGGTTGGGGATGGTGGTCGCAATGATCCCGCGTTGGCGAAGTTCGAGGCGAGAGCGATCGTTGATGGTGACGTGCGCCCACGGTCCGAGACTCTCCGGACCTTCCAGGTGAGCGAGGTGGGGCCGCTGCCACGGTAGGTCGTGGTGGCGGAAAATCGCGGCTCGGTCGCGCAGAGCCTCGTAGACGGCATCACGGGCGTCAAGATTGAGCGGCAGAGATGCGAGGTTTTCAACGATGACGAGGTCGACGTCGCCGAGGGCTCGCTTGAGCTCATTGGGATCAGGATCCGGCTGCGCGTTGATGGCCAAACTCGGAATCAGTCGATCCACCGGACCTTCACCCGCCACCGTCACGGTGCGGTGGCCGAGCCTCTGCAGCGCGTCAATCCACTTGTTCGCCTCGATCGAAACTCCGTCGTTGAGTCCGAGTCGGAAGCTGACGACAGCGATGCGAGCCACGACGAGAGGCTAATTGGTGGCGAGAAGGGGTGGAAGAGCGGGCTGGTAGACTCCTCTGGGCAATTCAAGTGCCGTGGCTGGAGAGGTGTCATCGTGGCGCAGCGCGCATTAATTCTTGGAGTCACGGGACAGGACGGCTCCTATCTCGCCGAACTGCTTGTGGAGAAGGGTTACGAAGTCATCGGCGTCGTCCGTCGTTCTTCCACTTTGAATTTCGAGAGAATTGCTCATATTCAGGATCGCTTGACGCTGGCGCCGGGTGATCTCTTGGACGAAGTCTCATTGATCAATGTCCTGCGCGACCACCGTCCTCACGAGGTCTACAACCTCGCCGCCCAAAGTTTTGTGCAGACCTCGTTCTCACAGCCCGTCTTGACCGGCGAAACCACCGCCATGGGTGTGACGCGCGTGCTCGACGCGATTCGCACGGTGGACCCCGAGATTCGGTTCTACCAGGCAAGTTCGTCCGAAATGTTTGGCAAGGTCCAAGCCGTGCCCCAGAACGAGGAGACGCCGTTCTATCCGCGCAGCCCTTACGGCGTGGCCAAGATGTACGGACACTGGATCACGGTGAATTACCGCGAGAGCTACGGACTCCACGCATCCTCGGGAATTCTCTTCAATCACGAATCGCCTCGACGCGGTCTCGAATTCGTCACCCGCAAAGTCACCCATGGCGTCGCCAAGATCAAGTGCGGACTCGCTACGGAGTTACGACTGGGGAATTTGGATGCGCAGCGAGACTGGGGATTCGCCGCTGATTACGTGAAGGCCATGTGGCTGATGCTGCAACAAGACGCCCCGGACGACTACGTGGTGGCCACTGGAGAAACACACTCCGTGCGCGAACTCGTCGAGGTCGCCTTCGCCAGTGCGGGTCTGCACTGGGAGGATCACGTGGTCATCGATCCGTCATTCCTGCGCCCAGCGGAAGTCGATCTCCTCGTGGGTGATCCGGCCAAAGCCGAGCGCATCCTCGGGTGGAGCCGAGATGTTGACTTCCACGGCTTGGTAGAGATGATGGTCGCGGCGGACCTCAAATATCTGCAGCAGTAGTTCTCGGCGACGACGTGGCCACCATCGGCGAACTCGTCGACGTCGTGGTGACGAATGGTGGTTTTCCGCTCCTCGCTGGCGCCACCCTACAGATCGACGATCGCGAAGTCACCGTTCTCACCGGAGATAATGGGGCGGGCAAGACGAGCGTCCTTCGCGTCCTCGCAGGACTTTCTCCGGTGACGAGCGGACGAGCGATCGTATTGGGCGTCGATCTCATGACGACGGACCGCCGCCTGTTGCGTCGTCGCGTGGGTTGGCTCGGGCACGAAGGATCCTTTTACGACGACCTCACCGTCAAGGAGAACCTCACTTTCGCGGCGGGCATGGCGGACCGTCCGACGGACGCCATCGCCTCAGCGCTCGACAGGGTGGGATTGACGTCTCGGCAGAGCACTCGTACCCAGCAGTTGAGTGCCGGTCAGCGTCGCCGACTGGGCCTCGCTTGGTTGTTGATTCGTCGGCCCGCTCTGTGGCTTCTCGACGAGCCGTACGCGTCGCTCGACGCTCGCGGCCGTGACTTTCTCGACGATCTGTTGCGCGACGTTGTCGCGGCCGGCGCGGGCGTGGTCGTGAGTTCGCACGACCCTCTCGGTCACGATCGATTTGCTACGCGCACGGTCGAAATGGCTGGTGGTCGGATTCTCGGGCATGAGTCCGCATGATGCGCGTGGCGTGGCTGGTCGCACGAAAGGACCTGCGCATCGAGACCCGTAGTCGGGTTCTGCTCTGGCAAGTCCTGCCGTTCGGAGTGATTGCCCTCATCTTGAGCGGTCTCGCGGTCGGTCCGAATGACGACGCGATGCGTCACGCGGCTCCGGGCCTCTTCTATCTCGTGATCCTGCTGGTCGTTCTGTTCATGATTGGCCGCGGCCAGGCCGTCGAGTCCCCCGCGGGCACGAGGACGTCAGTGACGATGCTCGGCGCCGATCCGGCGGGAATTTTTCTCGGCAAGACGCTCGCACTCGTCATCGAATTGGTCGTGACGGCGACTGTCCTGCTCACTGGTGTCGTCGTGTTGCTGCACGCGCCACTCGCGGGCACCGTGTCAGCTCTACCGAGCGTGCTGCTGACCCTCGGGGCTCTCGCCGCCGGAGGAACGTTGTACGGCGCTCTGGTCGCGGGGGCCGACGTACAGGCGACGTTGCTACCGATCATTGCTCTACCCCCCTTTGCCGGTTTGTTGATCGTCGGCGAAAAGTCTTTCGCCGCCGCCGTTGCGGGTCAGTCGTCCGTCAAATGGCTACTTTTCCTGTCCGTTTCCCTGCTCGCGTACCTAGCGGTGGGAATTCTCCTTTACGGTGTTACCGAGGAATCGTGATGAAAACACTGTTGCAGCGCATACTTGGACCACTCACGGTTGTCACCCTGGCCCTCACGGTGTGGCTCGGTATCTGGGTCACGCCACCGGACAAGGTCCAGGGGGACTTGGCGCGAATGCTGTACATCCACCCCGCGTTGGCCTGGGTCGCGCTGTACGTGTCTTTCGGCACGGTCGTCGTGGCCAGTGCTCTCTACCTCTGGCCCCGGACCCGTTCGCTCACCGTTGACCGGGTGGCACAAGCGGCCCTTGAGGTCTCGGTTGTCTTTATTGCTTTGACGCTGATTACGGGATCACTCTGGGGCCGACCCGCATGGGGTGTGTGGTGGGTGTGGGACGCTCGTTTGACCTCGACGGCGATCATGGGCGTGCTGGAACTCGGCATCATCGCTCTGCGGCGCGCCAACCTCGACCCGGATATTCGAGCTCGTCGCAGCGCGGTTCTCGCTCTGGTCAGTGCGCTGAACGTGATCATCATCCACTTTTCAGTGACCTGGTGGCAAACGCTCCACCAGTCAGCATCGGTTCTCGCGCCGGGAGGAAAGCTCGAAGTGCACGGGTCAATGTTGTGGACGATGCTGCTGAGCTTCGTCGCCTTCACCCTCCTGTTTTCGTGGTTGACGCGCGAGCGCTACCGGCTGAGTGTTCGTCGAGCCGGACGAACGAGCGATGCCTTACGAGCGGCCCTCGCCCAACGTCAGGCGGAAGGTGTTCCCCGATGAACTACGTGATCGCTGGTTACTGCGTGACGGGCCTCGTCCTCGCCGGCTACGCCCTCTCACTGTGGTGGAGGGGACATCGTGGTATCGACTGAGGCGACCCGCGACGTCACTCCCGTGGAGCCTCCCTCAACCCCACGCCGTCGTCTTCGGTCGTGGATGGTGATTGTGGTGCTCGTCCTCGCGGTGGGCGCTTTGCTGTCGCAGGGCTTGCTGCAAAATTTGAACTATTTCGAAACCGTTGATGAAGCTTTTTCGCAGCGAGCACAACTCGGTACGAAGGATTTTCGACTCGAGGGAGTGGTGCGTACCGGTTCCATCGAACGTACGTCGGTGGGTGCAAATTTCTATTTGGACGGCTCGAAAAGGAATTCCGTGTACGTGCGTGAGTCCGGATCCCCACCGCAGTTGTTTCAAGGGAATATTCCCGTCGTGGTCGACGGACACTTCACGTCGGCGACGTCCCGCGTGTTCGTGGCGAATCAGATCATCGTGAAGCACAGTTCGTCGTACGTGGCCCAACACCCCAATCGGGTGAAGGCGCCCAACGGTTCCGTCCGGTGAGTTTGACCTGGCTCGGCCGAGCCTTCATTTACGGCGCGTCATTCGTGCTGGTGATCGGACTGATTGATCAGGTCCTTGCCATTCGTGCTGGCCGACGTTCGCGCGCCATCTGGTACGCCACGCTCGCGGTGCTGGCCATCGCGGGAGCGGTCGGCGTTATGCAGTTCGCACTCGTGACGCATAACTTCTCCCTGCTCTACGTGTCGGAGAACAACGCGACGTTCACACCGCTCCTGTATTCGATCACGGGCATGTGGAGCGACCTTGAAGGTTCGATCTTGCTATGGGCGTTGATGTTGTCCATCCTCGTTCTCGTCGTGGTGTTGCGCTACCGCCGTCGCGGCGACGATCCCGTGATCTCGTGGGCTCAGGGCATCTTGTTCCTGGTGCTCGGCTTTTTCACGATCTTGATGGCGGGCCCCGCGGATCCCTTCATGGCCAATCCCAACGCCGCCACGTCGACGGGTGCCGGACCGAATGCGCTGCTGCAGGACAACCCACTCGTGGCCGTCCATCCGCCACTGCTGTATCTCGGCTTCGTGGGATTCACGATTCCCTTCGCGTTCGCCATTGCCATGTTGATCACCGGTCGCGTGCAAGAAGAGTGGCCGATGGTTCTTCGTCGCTGGACGGTGCTCTCGTGGGGCGCTTTGAGCCTCGGCATCGTCCTCGGGGCGTGGTGGAGCTATCAGGTTCTCGGTTGGGGTGGATTCTGGGGTTGGGATCCCGTCGAGAACGCGGCTCTGTTGCCATGGCTCACGGCGACCGCATACGTACATTCGGTCATCGTGCAGGACCGGCGGGGACTACTGCGAGTGTGGAACCTTTCGTTGGCGGTGGCGACTTTTGCCCTCACCGTGCTCGGCACGTTCTTTACCCGGTCGGGGGTCCTCCAGCGTGTGCACGCCTTCTCGTCCTCGACGCTCGGTCCGTTACTCGTCGGCTTCTTCTTCCTGACCGTCGGCGGTGCCGTGGCTCTCTTGATCTGGCGGGGCGACCGACTGCGTTCGCCCGTGGGTGTTGATTCACCATTCTCGAAGGAAGGTCTCTTCGTCGCGAACAACATTCTCTTCGTGGGATTCGCGATTGTGGTCTTGCTCGGCACAGTCTTTCCCTTGCTGTACGAGGCGGTCAACGGCAATCAAGTCACCATCGGCAGTCCGTACTTCGTCTCGGTGGCCGCCCCGGCGAGCGTTCTCTTGCTCGCGCTGATGGCGATTGCGCCCCTGGTGAGTTGGCGCCACGCGGACGCTCACGTCCTGTGGCGCCGGTTGCTCGTCATCGCGTGGTTGTCGCTCGCGGTGGTGGCCATCCTCTACGTCGCCGGTGTTCGCAAACCACTCGTTCTGGGCGCCTACCTCTTGGCCCTCCTCGCGTTCGGCTCCGCGGTACGGACATTGCGTGGTTCCTTCACGGCGACGCGTCGGAGAGGGGATCCGTGGTGGCGCACCCTGGTTGGCCCCTCCGCCGGTGGCATGGTCGTGCACATCGGCATCGTGATTCTCGCCGTGGGGATCGTCACGTCCACGTCCTACGCAACGCGCACCGAGATCACGCTCGCGCCCGGTCAAACGGGGGTGACGGCGGGTCAGCAAATCACCTTCGACGGGCTCCACGAATTCAACGATTCACTGCGCTTCGGCACGGCACTGTCGATCACCATCAACCACCACGCCCATTTGTCGCCGGCGATCACGACCTTCAAGGGACGCACGGACCAAGGGGCGGTCGGCACCCCCGCCATTGACTCCAACCTGCTGCGTGATGTCTACGTCACCTTTGACGCCATTGGTCAAGGGGGGGCGGTGTCGGGCGCTCAGGTTGCGGACAATGTGCCAGAGGGCTCCGTGGTCGTGGGCGTCACCGTCGAACCCCTGCTCGCGTGGCTCTGGATCGGTGGATTAATTGTTGCCCTCGGCGCCGCTCTGTCATTCTTCCGCCGTTCGGCTAAGTCGGAGTTGGCACCGTGAAGCGTCGCGCGATCGCCATTATTGGTTCACTTGTTCTGATCGTGTTGGTCGCATTTTCCGTCCTGCTCGCCACCCGTGCTCCCGCGCCGACGGCGAGCAGCCTCGCCAGTCCACTCCTCGGCAAGTCCGCACCGATGATCTCGGGAGCGACACTGACGGGACAGCACTTTTCTCTTGCGAACGAAAAAGGCCGGGTTGTCGTCGTGAATTTCTGGGCCTCGTGGTGCGGCCCGTGCCAACAGGAGGCACCCGAACTATCCACGTTTGCGTGGCAGGAACACAGCAAGGGGACCGACCTCGTGGGTGTCCTGTTCAATGATTCCGTCAGCGCGGCTCGTACGTTTCAGCGCACGTACGGATCTTTGTACCCCACCGTGGTTGACGTGGGAGGACGCATCGGCAATGACTACGGCGTGATTGCTCCGCCCACCACCTTCGTCATTGACCGACACGGCGTCGTGGCGGCAGCTCTCGTAGGCCCGACGTCCGCGAAGCAACTCGCTGCCGTCGTGGCGCACGTGGAGGCGATGTGACGATGCTGCCACGTGTGCTGCGAAGTTTTTGGACCTGGCTGGTCGTCGCGGTGCTGTTCTTTGCCACCGTCGTGATCGCACATCCGGCGCAGAGTACCGACGCTACGCGAATTGCGCACTTGGAGACGGTGGTCAAGTGTCCATCGTGTGAAGACCTATCGGTGGCCCAGTCGAACTCGGAGTCCTCGGTGGCGATTCGGGCCGAAATTGCTCGATTGGTTCATCAGGGTGACAGCGACAATCAAGTGTTGGCGACACTGGAGGCGCAGTACGGCAGCACGATCCTGCTGTCGCCTGGCATCAGTGGTCTGACCATCTTGTTGATCACGGTACCGCTCGTGGTTCTGGTGGGCGGGGTCGTGATCTACGCGCGGCTGGCTCGGAGAACGACGTGAGTGACAATTTTGACGCGCTGCGCGACGAAGTCGCGCTTCGCCGGGCATCCATTCTTGACGCTCGTCGCGAGCACGCCGAGGGTGAACTCAGCGACGCCGCGTTGGCGGAGCTGGTCGCTCGTGAAGAGGAGGCGATCGCCCGATGCGAGGCGCAACTCGCCTCGTCGCCAGAATCCATTGAGTCAGTCGCTGTCGTGGCCACCTCAACGGGTCCACGTCGACACCGCCGGCGCTACCTCTACGTCGCGCTGGGTTGTTTCGTAGTCGCCGTTGTCATTGTGTTGGTGAGCGCCCTCGCGCCGCGTCAACCAGGCACGTCAGCGACCGGAAATATTTCCCAATCCACCAAGGCTCAGATTGCTCAACTCTTGGCGCAAGGCGAGGTGGACGTCGCGACACAGAATGACAACCTGGCTCTCGACGCGTTCAACCAAGTGCTGTCGTTGGAGCCGAACAACATTGAGGCCCTCACACAGTCGGGTTGGATTTCCTTTTCGGCCGGCAGCGCGCAAAAGGACCTGGCCGCAATCAGATTGGGCGAGTCGAGACTCCGACAAGCCATTGAACGAGCACCGCGTGACCCTGATCCACGCCTGTATTACGGGATCGTTGCGGCCCTCACGCCTGGAGAGCGTTCCCTGGCCGTTCAGGAATTCCGAAGTTTTCTGGCTTTGTCGCCGAGCAAGCAATTGCTCGCGACCGCGGCTCCGTGGCTGCGTCAGCTCGGACTAGCGGCGAAATAGTCCTCGCGTCAGGCGATGGCGCGACAAGAGTCCTCGCCGCGGGCGCGCGAGGTCATGGTGACCTGAGTGGAGGTGGCCCCCACTCCCTCGAGAACGCCGGCAATGAGCCCGCGGTGAACGGTGCACAAGACGGGGTGCTTGGTGGCGGCTTGATCGAAGGGGCAACTGTCGGACACGACGGCCTGGCCGAGGGGGTCCTCTTCGGCGCGGGCGGCGAAACCGTGTGCCGTGAGCACGTCAGCGACGGCGGCCATCGCGGCTCGAACGGTGCGTGTGGAATCTTGCGGCGTCAACGACTCGGTGATCATTCGCCCGTAGTCCTGGCCCACTTCGAGGGCCATCTGTTCGGCGACTTCCGGACCGAGCAGAGACACGGCGCGCTCTAGAAGCACGACCATGAGGTCGTTGCGCCGCGGTGAACCGTCAAGGTTGAGATCATCGTCGAGTACTCGGTACGCCTTGGCCGGTCGGCCCACGCCGTTGCGGCGAACCTCGTCGGTGGTTACGTAACCGGCTGCGGCGAGTCGGTCGAGGTGGTGGCGGATCACGTTGGCGTGGACGTGGCAATGCTCCGCCAGGTCATTGGCGGTGGAACCCGGATTCTCACGCAAGTAGAGGTAGAGAGTTCGGCGTGTCGGATCCCCGAATGACGCCACCAGTCCCGCCACCTTGGCCGTGAAGGCGTTGGCGTCGAGTTCGTCGTTCTCAGTCGCGTAGGTCACGATGGAGAGTGTATGGGCGCTTGAGGGGTTAGCACCGGTAGCCTTGGGAGTCCCAACGCGAAGGAATAATCCGTGCCGGTCTCTGCTGCCATTCGTGATGCCCTGGCCCAGGTCGTCGAACCCCAACTCGTGCGCCCCTTGGGCGATCTCGGTTTCCTCGGGGCCGTCGACGAGGGTCCCTCGGGGCTGCGGGTGGAACTCGTCCTACCGATTCTGGCGTGGCCCACTCTCAATGAACTGGCCGCCCGCGTGCAGGCCGTCTCTCCGGGTGCCGAGGTGATCACACGCACGATGAACGATGAAGAACGACTGGCCCTGCGCCATTTTCTTCGCGGGGCCATGGCCGCGCCCGCCGGACCCGGGCACCACGATCACGGCGGCGACCCCGCGCCCAAGTTCCTTGACAAGCTGTCAAAAACGCGAGTTCTCGGCATTTCTTCGGGAAAAGGTGGGGTCGGAAAATCCTCGGTCACGGTGAACCTGGCGATCGCTCTCGCGGCTCTCGGGTACGACGTGGGTGTGCTGGACGCTGACGTGTACGGATTCTCGTTGCCCAAGATGCTGGGTGCCAGCCACGACCCCATCATTCTCGGCGACACGGTGATTCCGACTCTGGTGCACGGTGTGCGGTGTTTGTCGATGGGATATTTCGTGCCCGACGAGCAGCCCGTTATTTGGCGTGGACCGATGCTGCACAAGGCCATCGAACAGTTGGTCACCGAGGCGTGGTGGGACGAGCCGGACTTCTTGCTGATTGACATGCCGCCGGGAACCGGTGACGTGGCGTTGACCTTGTCCGAGGTATTGCCCCGCATCGAGATGTACGTGGTCACCACACCTCAAGCGGCGGCCCAACGCGTCGCACAGCGGTCGGCGTACGCGGCGCGCAAACTGAAACTCGCGGTTCGCGGGGTCATTGAAAATATGAGTTGGTTCACGGGCGATGACGGCACGCGCTACGAAATCTTCGGCGCCGGCGGCGGCGAGCGCCTCGCGAGTGAGTTGGGCATTACGTTGCTCGGACAGATTCCTCTTGATACCCACTTGCGCGAGGGCGGAGACGAGGGACTGCCCGTAGTCGTCGAACGACCCGATTCCGAGGTCGCGCACGCTTTCGTCGCATTGGCGGAGCGTGTGGTGGCCCAGGGGCGTGCTCGCGTCTACCGCCAAGAACTCAAACTCGTCTAGCGATCTGGCAGGATGGTCCCCGACACGATGTGAGGGGGACACCATGGAGCTCAAGGACAAGACTGCCGTTATTACCGGTGGCGCGAGTGGGATCGGATTCGCCACGGCACAACGCTTCGCGGCCAGTGGTGCGAACATCGTGCTGGGTGACATCGAGGACGCGCCGCTCGCGGCAGCTATTACTCGACTCAAAGACGAGGGCGCGAACGTCATTGGTGTGAAGACCGACGTGGCGAAAGAAGATGACGTCCTCGCTCTGCGTGACGCCGCACTCGCTGAATTCTCGGCCGTTCACGTGATTTTTAATAACGCTGGTGTCGCCGCCGGTCCGACCATTGGAACCCCACTCAAGGTGTGGGACTGGGTCATGGGCGTCAACGTCAATGGCATCGTCAATGGCATCAACGCCTTCGTGCCGCTCTTGTTGGAACAGAACGAGGGCCACGTCATCAACACAGCGTCCCTCGCGGGACTGGGCGGCGTTCCTGGTATGGGCGCATACTGCGCCTCCAAATTCGCCACCGTCGGTATCACCGAGTCGCTGTATCACGAGATTCAAATGCGAGGCGCGAACGTTGGTGTGTCAGCCCTCTGTCCGGGATTCGTGAAGACCCGTATCTTCGAGTCGCAGCGCAACATGCCCAACGAACTAATTAGCTACAACGAATCCGCTGACGTGCAGGCGGTGAATAATCTCGGCGCGCAAGCGGTGAACGCCGGTATCGACGTTTCCATTGTTGCCGAGGCCATTGAAAAAGCGGTACGCGAGAACCAGTTCTGGATCCTCACGCACTTCAAGGCCGCTATCCGCACCACCGAACAGCGCCTCGAATGGATGAAGGGTGGCGCGCCCACCACGATCAACTTGGAAGGTGCGACGAAGCCTTAGCGATCGATGCCGCGCGGCAATTGATCAATCGGCCAGTCGAGTCGTGACACCGCGGTGCGGCACGCGAATCGGTCTGTCATTCCCGCGACGTAGGTGACCGCGGCGTGCAGTGGATCATCGACGAGCGTCCCCTGGTCACCAGCAATCTCTTCGGGGTGTGAGGCGAAGTAGTCAACGAGTGCGCGCAGCATGCCAATCACTGCGCCGGCCTGCTCGCGCGATGAATCACGGAGGTAGATCGCTTCGTAGTTAAAGGTGCGAAAAGCGGCCAAGGCTTCGGCGTACGTGGCGTCCATCCCGACGACGCCGTGGGCACCGATGGTGGCGATGAGCGCGTTGATGAAAGTACCCAACTGCTGGCTGCGACGTGATCCGCATCGCTCGCGCACGAGGGCGGGCAGATCCCGCTCACTCACGATGCCGGCGGAGACCGCGTCTTCAAAGTCGTGGCACACATACGCGACGCGGTCCGCCCAACTCACGAGTTCTCCTTCGGCGGTACTCGGCGCGGGTCGCGACCACGAATGATTACGTATTCCGTCGAGAGTCTCCTGGCACAAATTGAGGGGAGCGAGCGCCACGTCGGCCCCCCAGCTCGCGTGATCGAACCCTCCCTCGACGAAAGGTTGGAGGGCGTCTTCGCTCGCGTGGCCTCCGGGACCGTGACCGCAGTCGTGTCCGATGGCAATCGCCTCCGTCAACGCCACATTGAGCCCGACCGTGCGGGCGACCGACGTGGCGACTTGAGCGACTTCGAGGGCGTGGGTGAGACGAGTGCGCTGATGATCATCGGGGAAGATGAAAACCTGCGTCTTTCCCGCGAGACGTCGAAACGAGCTCGAATGAAGAATGCGGTCGCGATCTCGTTCAAAACACGAGCGGTAGAGATCGGGCTCTTCGGGACGTTGGCGTCGGCCGGCGCCAACGGCACGCGTGGCCCCCGGGGCCAGCCAGTGATCGTCCGCCTCTTCGCGCTCATTTCGGTAACGCAGCGGAACGAGAGAGTCCGCCGGTGCCGTCAGTCGAGCGAATGAATCACGATGCGCCAGTGTCACGTCGGCCGCCGAACCTGAGAAACCTTCCATGGTGGCCGCCCACTGTCGCCCGCGATCACTGAGGTTGTCACTGTCCACGACAGCCATCTTGCCCTAGCCCCGTAACATGGGGATGTTTCGTACGTAACTGAAGGAGCCGTCGTGGACGTTCGCATTGGAATTGTGCAGTCGATGAAAGAAATCGAAGTCGAACTGGCCGACGACGCGCAGACGGAAGAAGTCGTCACGGCCATCGAAGCGGCCATTGGCACCGAGTCGGTCTTGTGGCTCACCGACCGCAAAGGCCGTCGAGTGGGAATTCCCGCCTCGCGAGTGGCGTACGTGGAATTCGGCGCTCCGGCGAGCGAACGCCGCGTCGGCTTCGGCGCCGCCTAACGCGTGACGCCGCCCCTGCGGCAGAGACGCTTGCTCTTCGTTACCGGGAAGGGTGGTGTGGGCAAGACCACCATCGCGGCGGGACTGGCTCGCGCCATGGCGAGCGCTGGGCGTCGGGTGCTCCTCTGCAGTGTGGATGATCGATCTGATCTCGCCGACGCTTTCTCACTACCCCCACTTCGCTTCGAGCCGGTGAGAGTGGATCAGTACCTGTCGGTGATGGCGATGGATACCGAGGCGTCGTTGCGCGAGTACCTGAAGATCTACCTCAAGCTCCCCATCGTGGGTCGCATTGGACCCGTGGCTGCCGCGTTTGACTTCGTGGCGACGGCCGCGCCCGGGGTACGAGAGATTCTGACCATCGGCAAGGTTTGTTATGAAGTTCGTGAGGAGCACTACGACACCGTGATCGTGGACGCTCCCGCGACGGGGCACGTCACCGGGTATCTGGCCGCACCGCAGGCGCTGCAGTCACTGGTGCGCGTCGGTCTTATTCGCTCGCAAACTGACTGGATGTTGCAAATCCTTTCGGACGAGTCACTCACCGGGGTCATCGCGGTCACGACGGCGGAGGAGATGCCGGTCAGTGAGACCTTGCAACTACTGACGGCTATTCGTCAGGACACCACGACCCACGCCGCCGCGGTAGTTGTCAATCGGGTCGTCTCCGATATTTTGGTGCCGCGGGACGAAGCGTTGGCCCAGCAACTTGCCACTCAACGTCCATCTCCCTTTGACGACCCTCGCCTCGACGGATTGTTCGCCGCCGAGCGTTTCGCGGCCCAACGCCGCGAAGTGTCGCGTGAGCATCTCAACGTATTGCGCGACGGAATTCCTTCGACATTGCCCGTGATCATTCAGCCCTACTGCTTCGGCGCCACCACGTCGGCGGCCATCGTGGCCGACGTCGCCGCATCGCTCGCGGAGGAAATCTCGTGACGACGCTGGGTGACGTCATAGGTACGTCGAAGGTCGTCATCACCTGTGGACCAGGAGGGATCGGGAAGACCACCTGCGCCGCGGCTCTCGGCGTCGCGGTGGCGCGATCAACTGAACGGCGCGTCCTCGTGGTTACCGTTGATCCCGCGCGACGTTTGGCAGACGCTCTCGGGTTGGGCGGCATCGGCAATGACGCGACCGTGGTGCACGACGTGGGTGGTGCGGGCGAACTTTCGGTGGCCATGTTGGACACCAAGGCCAGTTGGGACGCGCTCATCCGCCGTCACGCGCCGGATGCCACCACCGCCCAAAGAATCTTGGACAATGCGTTGTACCAGAACATCACGGGTCGCTTCATCCAAAGTCACGATTACATCGCGATGGAGCGACTCCACGAACTCGTCGAACAAGACCTCTACGACCTCATCATCGTGGATACTCCCCCCACGCGAAACGCGCTCGATTTCCTTGACGCTCCGAGTCGCATGGCCGACTTCTTCTCGTCTCGGCTACTTCGCTGGCTCATCGCGCCCGCGCGTGGTGGCGTTGTTGGTTTCGCCGCTCGACCATTTAGCCAGATTGCCGACAAGATTCTCGGTGGTCAATTCGTGGGCGACATCACGGAGTTCTTCTTATTACTCAACACCATGTACGACGGCTTCGTGCAGCGCGCCCGCGAGGTCGAGATGCTTCTCGCTCACGACGACACATCTTTTCTCGTGATCTCAACTCTTGAGTCCGTCCCGGTGACTGAGGCGGAGTTCTTTGTCCGAGAACTTTCTGAACGGCACCTCAATGTTCGAGGTTGGATCCTCAATCGTGTCTTGCCGCCGAGTATCGCGAGCGACGACCTCGCCAACGCGATGGACTCCTTGTCGCACGCCGAACTCGCCGCGGCGGTCGACGCCACCGGGGCCGACGACGCCAGCCTGCGCCGCGTGCGCGACGCCTTGGTGTCCAACACGCGGCGCTGGCGGGACGTGGCTCTCGCTGAACGGCAACAGACGCAGCAGTTGCAATCGCGTGACGTGCCCGTGTTCACCATTCCCACGCTCGATGGAGAAATCAGCGAACTCGCGGGACTCACGCTGCTCGGCGACGTTCTCTACGGCGCTGAGGGTGTCGTAAAGTCCTGAACGCACGACGAGGAGGATTTGGTGATTGATTACCACCTGCATTTGTGGCCGCACTCAGACGCCTCCGTCTGGTATTCACTTGATCAAATTTCGGATTACTGCGCCCACGCAGCACAAAACGGCGTCCAAGAATTGGCGCTCACCGAACACGCGCACCGTTTTCGCGACGTCCGAGCGACCGTGGGGGATTTTTGGACCCGATTCGAGCACGAGCCCACCAGTGGTGCCATGGCCGAGTACTTCGATTTCCACGCGCGTAATTCCCTCGACGAGTACGTCACGTTGGCGCAAGCGGCTAAGGACGCCGGACTACCGGTCAAGATCGGACTTGAGGTTGACTACTACCGCGACCAGATGGACGACGTGTCCGCTCTGCTCGCGCAGTATCCGTTCGATGTGCTGATCGGCTCCGTTCACTGGCTCGGGACCTGGCAATTCGACGACATTGATACGCCCATCCAAATGGCGGAGTGGACCACGCGCGACGTCAACGATGCGTGGGCGCAGTACGCCACGGCTCTAGACGAGTTGGCCTCATCACGCAGCGTGGACGTCCTGGCCCACCCGGATCTGATCAAGGTGGCGGGTTTTCAGCCCGCGGCCCCCGAAGAGTTTTGGGACGCCATGGCCGACGCTGCCGCTCGAGCCGACGTGTCCATGGAGTGCTCCTCGGCGGGATGGGTGAAGCCGGTGGGCGAGCAGTATCCCGCTCTTGGATTCATGGACCGACTCGTGGAACGTGGTCTGACCTTTACGACCGCGAGTGACGCCCACCGACTCGACCGAGTGGGCGAACGAGCGGTTGATCTCGCCACCCTGCTCGAAGAGCGCGGCGTGCATCAACTCGCCGCGTACGACGGCCGTCAGCGCCGACTCGTCGACCTGCGAGCGAGCTAGTGGCGACGCTCGCCGAGCTCGCGGCCGTCCGTACCTCGCTCAACACCGGTGAGGTGGATCACCTGAGTCGACTCGCAGCGTCGTGGTCATTGCTGGCTGACTTGTCCTTTTCGGACATGTTGCTCATGGCGCAAGGTGACACCGAACAGGCGTGGACCAAGGATTTCGTGGTTCTCGGGCAGGTGCGCCCCAACAATCGTGCGACTCTGTTGAGCGACGACCTGGTCGGCACGACCCAACGATCGCAGCACTGGCCGCTGGTTACCGAAGCCATGAATTCGGATCACATTGTTGAAGGCGAAGTACTCCTCGACGACGAAGACGCGCCCGTGCCGGTGTGGTGCATTCCGGTGCGCTACAACCAACGAACCATTGCCGTTCTGGTACGTCTGCAGGGTCCCCTCCGTGGACCGGCGTCAGCGTACGAACAGGCCTACCTCGATCTCTTCACTCGTCTCTGCGGCATGGTGACGGATTCGACGTTCCCGTATCGCGAAGCCGACGTCGCGGGCCCGGGTATTCCTCGAGTGGGTGACGGCATCATTCTCATTGACGGGCGAGGACTCGTCGAGTTTGCGACCCCCAACGCGACGAATGCGATGCACCGGCTGGGTCTGTACGCGGCCACCGAGGGTCGCTCATTGCGGGATCTGGGGTTACGAGTTCGCGTGGTCGAACGTGCCCTCGAATACGGCATTCCCGCTATTGAGGAAGTTGATCGCGGAAGCGAAGTGGCGATCATGTTCCATTGCGTGCCACTGCTTGACCAACGGCACGTGACCGGTGTGCTCGTCCTCTTGCGAGACGTCTCTGATCTACGACGCCTTAATCGGATGGTCTTGAACAAAGAGGCGGCCATCAAGGAAGTGCACCACCGAGTCAAGAACAATCTTCAGACCATTTCGTCATTGCTGCGCCTGCAGGCTCGACGTAGCGACGACACCCACTCTCGCCAAGCTTTGCTTGAAGCCGAACGTCGCATCCGCTCGATCGCTGTAGTTCACGAGGTGCTCTCTCGCGAACCAGGGGAGGAAGTGGTCTTTGACGAGATTGTTCAATCCTTGGCGGTCATGGTGGAAGATTCCGTCCTCAGTCTTCACCCCATCGAGATCTTGGTGAACGGCGATCTCGGCACCTTGCCCACTGACATCGCCACCCCGCTCGCGATCGTGATCGCGGAACTCCTGACCAACGCGGTGGAACACGCTTTTACCGAGTTTGGCGGTCCGAGCAACGAGGACGTAGGAATCGTGGTGCTGAATCTGTCCCTAGAAGGTGACGTAGCCGTGGCCGAGATTCGCGACAATGGCGTGGGACTCGACGCCAACTTCTCCCTCGAGATTCCCACCAGCCTCGGGCTCTCGATCGTGCGCGACCTGGTGCGAGCTCAATTGCACGGGACAATTGAAATGAACTCCGTTCCCGCCGCCCAGGGCGGCGGAACCTTTGTTCGAGTGCGCGTTCCGCTGACCGAAGAGCGCTGAACGACTAGTTCGAGAGGCTGCGACGGCGGGCGGCGAGCCACTGCTTACGCAGTTTGCGGCGCTCTTCTTCCGTCGTGCCGCCCCACACGCCAGACTCCTGGTTGGTGGCGAGGGCGAACTCGAGACAGGCCTTGGAGGCGTCACAGGCATCGCAAACTCGCTTGGCGGACTCGATCTGGTCCAGAGCGGATCCGGTGGTCCCCACGGGGAAGAAAAGGTCGGGTTCGGTGTCGCGACAGGCCGCGTTCGTGCGCCAATCCGCGTCGTCCCAAGCGTGCGTGCGGTTCCAAATGAGTGACATGGCTAATTCCTTGATGTGGTGGGGGGCCTAGAGTTTTATGGCCATTTGGCTCACAAATCTCCCTGCGAGAGTGAAATTTTACTCGCCAGTAACACAAGTGACAAGGGCAACTTTGGATTTTCTTGATGTCGTTCAAACTGTAGGAATATCCGCTAATTGAGCGGAATCTGACAAGATTTCGACATGACGTCGATCTACGCACACCGCGGACTGCATCTCAGCGAACGGGAAAATACCGTCAACGCGTTCCTTGAGGCGAAGGCTCTGGGGGTCGACGGGGTCGAACTCGATGTTCGTCGATCTCGAGACGGGGCGCTGGTGATCCATCACGACGCCGGGATCGAGTCGGTAGGGGACATCTGCGATCTCGACGTGAGGAGTCTGCCGCCGTACGTCGCCACGCTCGCCGAAGCTCTGAACGCCTGTGAGGGAATTCGGGTCAATGTGGAGATCAAGAACATTCCCGGAGATCCGGGTCACGATCCCACGCCGGGTCTTGCGCACCAAGTCATCGATGAGATCATCGAATTGGGGTGGCGGGAGCGAGTGATTATCTCTTCATTTGACCTGGCCACGTGTGAAGCGGTGCGACAGAAGGACGCCGGCATCGAAATTGGCTGGCTCCTGGATTGGCGCAAGGAAACGGCTCCGACGGTCGCCATGGTCGCCGATCGTGGGCTGAACGCCATTCACCCCTTTTTTCAACGGCTGGACCGCGAAATTCTCGCGGGTGCGCACCACCACGGAATTGCGGTCAATGTCTGGACGGTCAACGGCGCGCCCGATATCGAACAAATGCTCGAGTGGGGCGTGGACACCCTCATCACCGATGACCCCGCCCTGGCGATGAGTCTGCGGGCCGCTCGGTCCTAGGCGAGCGGACGGAGGGGTTCGCGAAATCGCTTAGATTGTTGACATGAACGTTGTCGTCTGCGTAAAGCAAATTCCCGACCCGGCGGCTCCTCAGTCGCTTGAGGCCGGCACTCACAACCTCGATCGATCGGGCAAACTGATCCTCGACGAGGCGGACACCTACGGCGTCGAAATGGCGCTGCAACTCGTCGACAAGGCGGGCGCTGGCGAGGTGACCGTTGTCTCGATGGGTTCGTCGTCCGACCTGTCGGGTATTCGTAACGCCCTCGCGATGGGCGCCGCCAAGGCCATCGTCGTCAGTGACGCCGGTCTTCGCGGCACGGACGCGCTCGGAACCGCCAAGGTTCTCGCCGCCGCCATCAAGCGCGTCAACCCGGACTTGGTCCTCGCCGCTACCGAGTCGTCCGACGGCTACACCGGCACCACGCCGGTGCAAGTTGCCGAACTGCTGGGTCTCCCGTCGATTACGTTCGCAAAGTCGGTGACCATCGACGGCAGCACCGTCAAGGTGGACCGTCAGACCGAAGCGGGTTACGACGAGGTGTCCTCGCCGCTGCCGGCCGTTGTCACGGTGACCGCCGGTGTCGTGGAGCCTCGCTACGCGAGCTTCAAGGGCATCATGGCCGCGAAGTCCAAGCCGGTCGAAGAACTCACGATCGCCGACCTCGGTCTGGACGGTCAGGTGGGACCCGCGGGTGCCCGTCAGGAAATTGTTTCGGTCGAAGCCGCAGAAGCGCGCCAGGCCGGTGAAATTGTTGTCGACGAGGGCGACGGTGCCGAGCGCATCGTGACGTTCCTCGACTCGATCAAGGTTCTGTAGGAGAGACGGTCATGGCACTTTCAAACATTTGGGTAGTTGTCGAGCCGGCGAATGGTCAGTTGACCACCACGTCCCTCGAACTCTTGACGCACGCACGCACTTTCGGCGCAGCGGTGTCGGCGATTACATGGGGTGGCAATGGCTCCGCGCTCGCCGCGCAAGCTGGTGAATACGGTGCGACGACGCTCTACGACGCCGGTGACTTGGCGGGTGGCCTTCCGGGCGCCCCAGTCGCGGCAGCGATCGCCAGCCTCGTGGGCAGCGCGGGTGCGCCGGACGCCATCTTGATTCCGACCAGCTACGACGGACGAGACATTGCGGGTCGCCTGTCGGCTCGTCTTGATCGTCCGGTCCTCACGAACGTGACCGGTCTCACTGACGAAGGTGGGCTCCAGACGGAGCACCCGGTGTTCGGTGGAACCTTGAACGTGAAGGCCCGCTTTACGAGCGACGGTCCTGGCATCATCGTGGTCCGCGCGAAGTCCTTCGTGGCGGAGCCGAGTGGCGGAGCCGCGGCCAGCGTGTCATCCATCGCCGCGGGTGACCTCGGCGCCACCGGCACGGCCAAGATCGTGACGAGTCACGTCGAAGAGCGCACCGGCCCCAAGCTCGAAGAAGCGGCCGTGGTGGTTTCCGGTGGTCGTGGACTCGGGGAAGCGGGCAGTTACTCGCTGATCGAGTCCATCGCCAAGCTTCTCAACGGTGCCGCTGGCGCGAGCCGAGCCATCGTTGATGCTGGCTGGGTTCCGTATTCACACCAGGTGGGTCAGACGGGTAAGACCGTCAAGCCGACCGTGTACATCGCTTGTGGCATCTCGGGTGCCACGCAGCACATGGTGGGTATGAAGGGCTCGAAGAACATCGTGGCCATCAACAAGGACCCCGATGCGCCTATCTTCCAGATTGCCGACCTCGGCATCGTGGGTGACGTGCACAAGGTGCTTCCGGCGCTGATCAGCGCCCTGGAGGGTCGCGGTTAAGCCGTCTTTCGTTCTTCAACGATGCCCCGGTCAGGAGTGACCGGGGCATCGTTGTTTCTGCGGTTGACATTGTTACGTACATGTCGCGAGAATGACTCATGGCGGTACGTTGATGAGTTCGAACGATCGTGAGGCGGTGCGGGTCTTCTACGACGCGTACGGAGAACGGGAATGGGAACGGCTCGTCGCGACACCACGTACGAGAGTTGCGTACGAAGTGCATCGACATTTTCTTGATTCCTACGTCTCGCCCGGTGACCACGTGTTGGAGATCGGTGCGGGGCCGGGTCGTTTCACCTTAGATCTGGCCCAATACGGGGCCACTGTGGATGTCACCGACATTTCCTCCGTGCAACTCGAGTTACATCGACGATTTGTCGGTGCCACCAATGCCGAGTCGGCGGTGCTCTCGCGAAATCTGCTCGACGTGTGCGACACGTCGATGATTCCCGATAACGCGTATGACGTCGTGGTGGCCTACGGGGGTCCGCTCTCTTACGCCTTCGAAGAGTTGGAGACCGCCTTTGCCGGGCTTGTTCGAATTGCACGGCCCGGGGGATACATCGTCGCTTCGGTGATGTCGCGGTGGGGGACCTGGCGGTGGGCTCTTCCTGCTGTCATTGAGGAAGCCCGCGAGTACGGCGAAGACCTAAACGACCAGATTCTTGATACAGGCGATTTGCGTTTGTCGGGAGCCGACCACATCTGTCAGATGTTTCAGTCGCGCGACATCGAGCCACTCGTTACTGCTGCTGGGGCGACGCTCATCCACATGAGTGCCAGTAATTGGGCTTCCCTCGGCGACGAAGACGTTCTCGCGGAATTAGAAAAAGATCCTCAGCGCTGGGGGCGATTCATCGCGAACGAAATTCGAGCATGCGCGGAGCCGGGGGCGCTGGACGGTGGAACGCACATACTGTTCGCGGCGCGCGTTCCTCTCGAGGCTTCAGAACCTTCTTAGACGAGCGGCCACGGATATGGCGGCCAATCCCGATTTTCGTCCGGGTGTGGGAGAACACCGAATTCCGCGAGCTCGCCGGCGCGCATCTGGGTCATGGCGAGCTCGATCGGTGACAACCACTGGCCCAGATTGCCCACTTCTCCGTTGGCGAAGCGAGTCAACTTCTCTTTGAGCTCCGCGTCCAAGGGTTCATCAGCAAAGTCCCAGACGACGGTGCGCAACTTGTCGTCTTCGTGGAAGCACAGTCCGTTATCAATGGCCCAACACCTCGAACCGTCGTAGATGACGTGCCCGCTCTTTCGGTCGGCGTTGTTGGCCACCACATCAAACGCGCCGAGTGCAGCGAACCACGGCGCGAAGTCATCGCGTTCGCGCAACGTGAAGTAGTGGTCTTCGCCGTTGTCGTCGACCCACCACTGCAGGGAACCCACGCCAAAAGGGCCGTCGTCGCGCGACACCGTCGCCGGAACGAGGTCAACGCCGAGCACTTGGCTGAGGTCAAATGCGGCCACTTCGCGACGCCAGAGACCTTCAGGGAAGTCCCAGAGCGGTCGTTCACCCATCTCTGCTTTGTAACAGGCGTGACCCACCTCACCGTCCAACGTGACTTCCACGAAGAGAGCTTGATTCGATGATCCACTCACTCGCCCCAAGACTTCGATGACGCCGTGAGTGAGGAGGGCGACCTCGTCGTCGCGCGTCATCGAAGCGGAGGACGATGTCCGTTGGTGCGCGGACAATCGTGCCCGCGCGAGTCCAACGGAAGTCCGCACAAGGGACAAGGGGGACGACCGGCTTCGACGAGTCGCGTAATGGCGATCGCCAGTGCTCCTGCCCATTCACGCGACAGCGTGACGTCGAGCGTGGACTCCTCGTCGTCGGAGGTCAGCGTGAGATCGATGACGCCATTGTCTTCGTCGAGTCCCACGCTGATGTCCCCGACAACAATGTCGGCCTCGTACTCCGGCTCAAGGGCGAGATCGTCCGGGAGGTGACCGGGTCGGCCGAGGGTGTCGATCACTCCACCAATCCACGTCGCCAGAGCGGCGAGTTGCTGTTTTTCGCACTTCGCGATGACCAACCGCCGTCCTTCGCGGACCTGGAACAGGAAGAGGCGGTTTCCGACTTCTCCGCGTGTGCCCACCATGATCTTGTCGGGCTGTTCAAAGACGTAGTTCATGAGGGGACGAGCTCCGTAAGGTTTCCGGTGGAATTGACGGCGAGGACAATGGGGGTGCCGTTAGTCAGTACGAGGGCGGACACCGAACACGGCGAGATCACGGTGCGCTGGAACAAGTCCAACGGAACTCCCTGGGCGTAGGTGATGGCGGCCTTGATGGGGTCAGCGTGCGACACGCACACGATCGTCTGTCCGCGGTGACGAGTGGCCAGTGTCTCGAGGCATTTCCAGATGCGCAACTGCATCTCGGTAAAACTCTCGCCATTCGGAAAGCGGAAGGTGCTGGGTGCGTGCTGGACCTTTTGCCATTCCGGCTTCTTATTGAGGAGGGCCAATTTCTTACCCGTCCAGTCGCCGAAATCGCACTCGAGAAGACCGCGATCGATTTTGACGGGGAGGCCGAGAGTCTTGGCTATCGGAGCCGCTGTTTCTCGCGTTCGTTCGAGTGGGGACGCGTAGATGGCTTTCGGTGATCGCGACAGAGAGCCCAGCCGTTCGGCTGCGGTACGCGCCTGTTCGTGACCTCGCTCACTGAGGTGAAGGCCCGGAGCGCGACCCGGCAGGATGGTGCCCGTCTTCGCGGTCGTACCGTGTCGAACGAGGAGTACCGTCGTGAATTTCTGCGAAGTTGCCACTGAGTGAATCTACGGCCTGCTCTACGCGGAAGTGACGGGCAGGCGCCGCGGATCCGGAGCGGCGTCCTCGGGCCAACGCTTGCGACTCAGGCGCGCCAATTTACGCAGCAGGGCGATGGCGTCGGGATCATCGTCACCCGGACGCGTTTCCACCGCTCCCGACGCGACGAGCGAGGCGAGTAGTTCTCGACCTTGATCCGTGCGCACGATCACAATGGTCCAATCACTGAACGCCCCGATGCCTCCCGCCGAGATGTCCGCGTGTTCGGCGGCGAAATCCGGGCAGTGCTGACAGCCCTCTCGGGTGAAGGCGTGCGCCTCCTTGAGCGGAATCTCGTGGTACGCGCCGTCGTGCGTCCAAATTTGGAAGACGCCCTTGATGTTCATCTTCTTGATGTCGGCACGCTTGATGCCGTAGGTGCCTTCGAAGAGTTCCTCGAAAATAGCGTCGTCGAAACTCTTCGAACACAAGAGTCCAATGGAGAGTGAGAGTCGCCGGGCGACTTTGCCGGCCTTGCGGGCTTGCATGGCGCCATTCGTGGAGGCCATGCAACCCATGCCGACGACGGCGATGCGTTCGGCCCCACCCTCGACCGCCGCGGGATAGCCGAGCAAATTCGCGCTGTACGTGTACCGCGACCCGGCAGTGCCGAGAACTTCCTCGCGCGTGCGCACCACGCGGGGCTCGGCGCGCCACGTTGATCCGTCTCCCTCGAGACCACTGACCAGCGCAGCGTCGATCACGTCGTTTTCGAGCGCGTGAATCAGTAGGGCACTGACGAAGCCACCGTCTTGTCCCGTTTCGTTGACCAGTGGATCGACCGCACGAGCGAGCATCACGTCACCAATGCCGAAGACCTCGGCGTCTTCGCGTGGCCGAGCAAATCGGTGGGTGTCAATTTCACTTTCCCAATTGCGGAATCGCGGGCACGCTCGGGTGCACATCGTGCAACCCTTCTCACCATGCGTACAGTCTTCGCGACCGCCGTCGATTTCGAGCTTGAACGGTTTGTAGTGGCCCTGGTCGCTGTCGTATTCGAGAACGTCATGAGGGCACGCAATGATGCAACCAGCGCATCCGGTACACAAACCGGAGGTGACCACTTCGGTGAAGAGTTCGCGCCAGTGTGGTTTTTCAAGGCTCATATCCCCACCCTACAGAGGCCTGTCCCGGCGAGGGGAGAGGACTAAGGACACTACGATCAGCGCCGTGCCCGAGATCTTGGAAGTGGAGTCGTACCGTTCTTTGGCCGATCGAGTGGTGGGCGCTTCCATTACCAAGGGGTGGGCGGATGCCTACGCGGCTAAGAAGCTCGGATCGACCTCCACGTGGCCTCGGGCGGTGAAAGGACTAACGATCACGGGGACGTCGCGGCGCGGAAAATTGATGTTGCTGACGACCTCGGGACCGACGTTGGGAGTCCGCTTCGGTATGACGGGCGTGCTGCTCATTGATGACACGGCGGGAATTGAAGGACTGTTCTACGGACCGCACGAGTACAAGGAAGAGTGGATTCGTGCCGGATTAACGCTGGACGATGGTCGCCGACTCCTCCTCCACGACCCTCGTCGACTCGCGCGAGTGGAGATCGAGCCCGACCTCGACGAACTGGGGCCCGATGCCTTGCGACTGACGCGTCGTGAGTTTGACGCGATGATCTCGAGCGAGCGGGGCGATGGTCCCGCGTTGAAGGCGCGACTCTTGGATCAGTCGCGCGTCGCGGGAATCGGAAATCTGCTCGCGGACGAGATGATGTTTCGTGCGGGACTGGATCCCCGAACGCCCGTTGGTCGATTGAATGCGTCCGACCGCGACCAGCTGTACGCGGCACTGAAACTGACGCTGCGGACCCTGCGCCGACGAGGTGGCTCCCACACGGGCGATCACATGGTCGCTCGTTTTCCCGGGGGGCTGTGTCCACGTGATGGGGGCGCGATGTTGTCGGCCACCATTGGTGGTCGCACGACGTATTGGTGTTCAGTTCACCAACACTGAGCCGTCCAGCAATCCCGACAATCCAAGTGGTTCGTAGGGACCGACGATGAGTGACTCCAGCACGCCGTATCCAATTTCGTCGCCGCTGTGCGCCCGCACGACCTGTTGCACGTGGAGGTGGCGGTAGTCCAGCGGATCAACCTCGTCGGTACGTAATGTCTCCGCGCCGATGACGAGTCCGCCGTGCCAACGGCCGTGGCCAAATTCCGGATGCCCATAACCGGCGCCGCGCATGTGAAAGACGCCGAGAGGTTCGAGCGTGATGGTGTCAGCACCTATATCAATGCTCGCGGTGGCGCACCGTCGCGTGCCCGCGAGAGGCGTGGGTCGCAGAGTGCCGTCGAACAACTGTGGTTCCCCCGCACCGTCGAGGGGAAGCACCACCGCCGATCTGATGAGGGGCCGCCCATCGGGAGCATCAAACGTCGTGAAGTGAAACGCGCGATCTTTGAAATTCAGTGGTGCCCACCAGAAACAGAGTTGAGGGGCGCGAACACCCGGGGCCCCAGGGAGCGGTTCGCCAATTGGACGCACGCCCCACGAACGATCCTTCGTTCCGTAGGTTCCATCGCGAAGTTCCACGCGACCTTCTGGAGTTTCCACCCACCCTGACCACGTGCCCATCTGAGTCGCTCGGGTGACGTCCATGAAGATGCGCGGTCCGTCGTGCATCGTTTGTCGCTGCTCTTCAAAGGCGACCGTGCGGCGCGTGTAGATGAGATCTGCGGCGAGGCCTTCATCGGGTGCATCGATCACGACGCGGTTCACGCGGAGTGGTTCAACAATTTCAATCCGCACTGGTCCGACAGTGGTGGGGCGCCCCGCGAGGGCGTCGCTCGCGAAAACGGAACGTTGCACACCGTCGCGCACGACCGAAAACGCGCCATCAATCACGCCTCGATTGGGATAAAGACCGAGGGCCACCGCGAAGAAGAGGTTCTCGTCGTAGCCGTTGAACCAAAAACGGTCATAGGCGTTCGGGTGACCATTCATCACGTGTCCGATCGGCACCGGTTGTTGATGCAGCGGGTAGTCGTCTTCAGGAATCAGCATGATTCTCCAGTACTTCAAAGGCCCGCCACTCAATGGCTGCGTCGACACCTCGTCGAATCATCGTGAGAAACATTTCGTCTCCGCGATCTGTTCGTTCCACAATGACCGAGGCGGCAACCAACATCACAATGGGCTGCAAGGTGTAGCGGGCGTAGTCACGAATCGCGATGTCCCATGGGATCGCCGCACCGTGGTCGCCAAGAGAAACGAGATAGCCCTCGAGTAGGGAGCGCTCGTGGCGTCGACGTTCATCACCCGTGAGACTCGTGACGAGGAAATAGGCGACATCGAGAAAGGGACTGCCCGTCGACAACGTTTGCCAGTCGACGACCGCGAAAGGGACGTCCCCGCCTCGCCCGTCGAACAACATGTTTTCGCAGCGGTAGTCACCGTGGACGACGCAGCGAAATGTGGGGTCGTAACCACTAAAACTGCCGAGCGCGTCACGAAGTCGCGCAACCGTGTCTCGCGTGGTGTCGTCAAGCTGGGCTGAGTACCGGTCAAGAAACTGTTCAAAGAGGCCCGGCAGTACCGCCGCGTACAACGGGGCGAGATCGGCGGCCACGCCCCCTAACCAGGGCGCAGCGAAGAGATCGGTACGACCCATCGTCGGTCCATGAAGGCCCGCCAACTCCGTCAATGCGAGACGGGCGTCAGCGGCGTCAAGGCCGGTGAATTGGTCGACGGTGCGAACGGGGGTCAAGTCTTCTAACACGAGGACAAAATCATCGGTTGCCTGGTCGTGCTGGACAAACAGTGGTATTGGCGTGCGAATGGCGACGAGGGGTCGCACAGATTCGTAGAACGCAATTTCTCGACCGTACAGGTGTTGCAGTTGAGCCGTGGCTCGACTGGTCGCATCTAGGGATGGACTCTTCACGACGGCGCTACGTGAGCTGAAATCCCACCTTTCACACCTCGCGACCTGACCATTGCCGATCGGTACGACCTCTTTGAAGTCACCGGGTCCTGCGTCGAGAGCGCGAGCCACGTTCGAGAGAAGGTGAGCTGTCGGATTTGATGGGTCGATCATGTTTCCCCCTCGGCCGAAACTAGTGGGTGCGGTGATGCTTCGAGGTCTGCGAGTGATGCGTCACCTGTCCGGCGAAGTCGGCCAGAATGAAGGGATGCAGAACTTCGTTCACAACTATGGCTACTTCGCCTTGTTTTTTCTCGCATTGGCCGAGTCCGCGTGCATTCCCATTCCTTCTGAGGTCACGTTTGGTTTCGCGGGAGCGTTGTGCACTGCGGAAGTCGCGCAAGGAAAGCCCCTCAATCTCTTTCTCGTGATTCTGGTCGGCGTCATCGGATCCGTCGTTGGATCTGCGTTGGCCTACGAAGTCGGCCGGTCGGCGGGACGTTCCATTGTGGACCGTTGGGGCAAGTGGGTGCTGCTCACCCACAAGGACCTCGACGCAGCCGAGCGTTGGTTCGAACGCTACGGCGCGCCGTCGGTCTTGGTAGGACGAGTCATACCCGTTGTTCGCACCGTCATCTCACTTCCCGCCGGTCTTGCGGAAATGAAGAGAGGAAAATTCTTGGCCCTCACGGCGCTTGGTTGTGCGGCCTGGGTGACTCTTCTGACATCACTCGGTTACGCGGCGGGTTCCAACTGGCAACACGTCGCGAAGTATTTCCACATTGCTCAGTGGCCAATCTTGGGAGCGCTCGTCGTGCTCCTGATTGTCGGATTCGTGCATCGATGGAAGTCTGTAAAGGGTTCCCACGCCGAGCGGACGTGAATCACTCGTTCGAGAGTTCCCGGAGGACTTTCGCGGCGTGACCGTCCGCGCGCACGCCGTACCACGCGTGCTCGATCGTGCCCTTTGGGTCAATAACAAATGTTGAGCGGATAACGCCGACGACAGTTTTCCCGTACAGCTTCTTTTCGCCGTAGGCACCAAAACTGGCCATCACGGACTTGTCCGCATCTGTCAATAGCGGGAAACCCAGGCCGTACTTGTCCCGGAAGGCCTGATGCTTGGCGGCGTTGTCGGGAGAAACGCCGTAGACGGCCACATCGCTGGTCGCGAAACTCGCCAGCAAGTCGTTGAACTGACAGGCCTCCTTCGTGCATCCCGGTGTGTCGTCGGCGGGGTAGAAGTACAGAACGAAGCGCCGACCCTTCAGGGATCGCGACGACACCACGGAACCGTCGTCGGCCGGCAACGAGAACACGGGTGCTGGTGTACCTACTTCGAGTTTCGCCATCAGGGACCTTTCACTATTCATCGTCGCGTGTTGCGCGTGTCGTCGTAGACTAGACATCGAGGTCGCACGCGTGACGCGGTGACCTGGGCCCAATTCCCTCTCTTTGCCGGTTCGGGGTCCGACCGAGAAGAGATCAGGCCCGACCGTGACTACGGAATCCTCGAGCGTCGCCGATAGCAACGACACCTACGCGACCGAAACAACTTTTTCCCAATTGGGCGTCATGGCGCCACTGGTCGAAGCTCTCTCGGCGAAGGGAATTACAGTTGCTTTTCCCATTCAGGCGATGACCATTAGCGACGCCCTGGCGGGTCGCGACGTGTGCGGCAAAGCCAAGACGGGATCAGGGAAAACGCTGGGATTCGGTCTTCCGATGCTGCAGCGCATTGCGCAGGCTCTCGGTGATGCACCCCGGGCGGCCGGCGGCCCGGCGCGCCCCTCGGGACTCGTTCTCCTACCAACGAGAGAGTTGGCGGTACAGGTCCACGAAGTTCTCGAACCGTTGGGCGAGGCCCTTGGTCTGCGAGTGACGGCCGTCTACGGCGGCGCGGACATTGAAAAGCAGATCAAACATCTTCGACGCGGAAGCGACGTGATTATTGCCACACCGGGGCGACTCATCGACTTGGGAGATCGCGGTGAGGTGAACGTGGAATCACTCGACGTCCTCGTTCTCGACGAAGCCGATCGCATGGCGGACATGGGATTCATGCCGCAAGTCGAGTGGGTCCTGCGCCGTATTGCCGAGCGTGAACACCAGACTTTGTTGTTCTCCGCCACACTCGACGGCGCCGTTGATCGTTTGGTGAAGCGCTACTTGAAAGAGCCGGTCTTCCACGAGGTTCGTTCGGACAGTCAAACCGTCTCGCAGATGGTGCACCATTTTCTGAACGTCCACCAGATGGACCGGATCAAGGTCACATCCACCATTTGCACGACGTACGGCAAGTCCATCATCTTCGTACGGACCAAGCGCGGGGCGGATCGACTCGTCGAACAGTTGCAAAAAGAGGGTGTGAACGCGGCAGCGATTCACGGCGACTTGCGTCAGAACCAGCGAGAGAAGGCGCTCGCGGATTTCGCCAACAACGCCCTTCCTGTCCTCGTCGCGACCGACGTCGCGGCACGTGGCCTCCACATTGACGGGGTTGACGTGGTCATTCACTTCGATCCCCCCGAGGATCACAAGGCCTATATTCACCGTTCAGGTCGTACGGCCCGGGCGGGCTCGACCGGCATCGTCGTGTCGCTTCTCTTGTGGAATCAGATGGTCGAAGCCGAGGTCATCATGCGCCGTATCGCGCTCAAGCGACCCATCGTTGAAGTGTTCTCGAACAATCCCCATCTCAAAGATCTGGCGAATTGGCAACCCACCATGGAGGAGTCCGTACTGTGAGCCCGAAAGAGTTAAAGTCGCCCCTTTATCAATTTGACGAGAAGGTCAAGCGCGCTCTCGTCGTGGTGGCGCATCCCGACGACGTCGATTTCGGCTCCGCAGGCACGGTGGCGACGTTGACCTCACACGGCGTGGACGTGGCGTACTGCCTCGTCACCTCCGGCGACGCGGGCGGCGACGATTCGACCCATACCAAAGAAGAGCGTGCCGCGATCCGCGAAGACGAACAGCGCGCTGCGGCCGCGGCTGTCGGTGTCACGACGTTGACCTTTCTCCGATGGCCCGACGGACAAGTCGAGCCGTCACTACTGCTGCGACGTGAAATTGCGCGCGCGATTCGAGTACAGCAACCCGACCTCGTCTTGTGCCAGTCACCCGAGCGAAACTTCGAACGCATCTTCGCCTCTCACCCCGACCACCTGGCGGCCGGCGAGGCCACGCTGCGGGCGGTCTACCCCGACGCTCGTAATCCTCACGCCTTCCCGGAGTTGGTGCGCGAGGGCCACGCTCCCCATACGGTCGGCGAAGTGTGGTTGATGGCGTCGTCGTCGCCGAACATGATCGTCGACATCACGGAGAACTTTGACGCCAAGGTGGCCGCCCTGCGTTGTCACGCCTCCCAGGTGGGACACCGCGATGACTTGGACAAGCTGCTCAAGGAATGGGCGCGCGGCGTCGCCAAAGAGGCGGGCCTCGGCAAGGGTCGCTTGGCAGAAGGGTTCCGTCGCGTCGTAACGGCGTAATCTTCTTTCATTCCCGAAACAAATAACGAACACGCGCGAATTTCTGAGCGGTCACCCGCCGACTCACTCTTTCCTTCACTTCGGCACCTGTCTCGGGCCATTTTCCCCGCCGAATTAATGGCCGGGGTCACCCTGCTAGCCATTGCCGTTCCGGAACAGCTCGCGACGTCCCAGTTGGCTGACGTCCCGGCATTTCTTGCTCTCCTGGCCTTTGTCGCCGCGACGCTGGCCTTCGCGATGCTCGGTTCCAATCCGATTCTGTCGGTCGGAGCGGACTCGACTATCGCACCACTTTTCGCGGTCGCACTCGTCAAGCTGGCGGCGCCGGCGTCGGCCGACTATCTCGTCCTGGTGGCGGCGACGGCCGTTGCGACGGGCGCCCTCGTCTTGCTCATCGGTGTGTTTCAGCTGGGATGGCTCGCCGACTTTCTGTCGCAGCCGATCGTCGCAGGATTCATGACGGGAATCGGCGTCACCATCATGGTGCACCAGCTGCCCAATGCCTTGGGCGTGTCCGAAGTGACGGGGTCGATTCCGCACCGGATCTATTTGATCGCCACCCATCTCTCCAGCGTGAATGGGTGGACTTTGGCGCTCAGTCTCGGCACTCTCGTGCTCGTCGTGGTGGGCGAACGTATCGCGCCCAAGCTTCCGTTCGCCCTGTTCGCCGTCGTGGCTTCGACGATCATCGTCGCCGCGGGAGGTCTCGTGAACAAGGGTGTTGCCGTTTTGGGTACCGTCACGGCGATCGCGCCGCAGTGGCGCTTCGCGGCATTTCACTGGAGCGACGCGGGTGTGGTGGCGACCACCGCGGCGACGGTAGCGCTCGTCGTCCTTTCTCAATCTGCAGCCACGTCGCGGTCCTCAGCTGACGACCTTGGCGTCGTCGACGACGTCAACCGTGACTTCGTCGCACTAGGTGTTGCGAATATCTTGAGTGGCGTCGTCGGTGCGCTTCCCGTGAACGCCTCGCCCGCCCGTACGAGCGTGGTTCGGGTGGCGGGAGGTCGCACTCAACTCGTCGGACTGGTCGCGGCGCTCGGGGCGATGACGGTCGTCTTCCTCGCGCCCGTGATGAAAGATCTGCCGTTGGCGGCTCTCGCGGGAGTACTCCTCTACGTCGCGAGTCGCCTGCTCAAGTTCAGGACACTGCGTGAAATCTTGCTCGTGGATCGCTACGAATTTGCTCTCGCGATCGTCACGGCCGTGGCCGTCATTTTCATCGGTGTCCAAGTTGGATTGGGCGTGGCTGTTGGACTCGCCATTCTCGACCGCACGAGGCGATCGGCTCGGCCACGGGCCACCGTGCTCGGACGACGTCCGGACACGACCAGTTGGGAGCCCATTGGCCAAGAAGGTGCGGCGGCCGTCGATGATACGACCGTGTTTCTGTTTACCGCGCCGCTCTACTTTGCCAACGCCGCATTGTTTCGCACCGAGATTCACGCCACTCTCCATAACTACCCGGCTACCAAGCACGTCGTGATCGACGCCGCCGCGATGATCGACATCGATTTCACGGGGCTGACGACCCTGGCGCAAGTTGTCGAGGATCTCGCTCGCGACGATATTGACTTGGTCGTGGCGCGAGCGAACGACAAGGTCGTGCGCGCGCTGCACGTGGCACCAGAGAATGAGTTGCACGGCGTTGCGGTTTACGGAACGGTGGAAGAAGCCGTCGACGCGGTCTCGCCGTGAGGGTGACGGGGGAGTGCGCCGGTAGAGTTCTGACGACAGTTCGGGAGAAGTGACATGGCGAACAAGTGGTTTGAAACAGTGGCGGTGGCGCAACGCCGTGCCGAAAAGCGCCTACCGAAGTCGGTGTACGGCGCACTGATCGCGGGCACCGAGAAGGGGTTGTCCTCGGCGGACAACCTCGCATCATTCGATCAATTGGGCTTTGCTCCGCACGTCGCGGGCTTGAGCGCCACACGCGACATGGCGACCACCGTCATGGGTCAGACGTTGTCGATGCCCGTCATTATTTCCCCGACGGGTGTGCAGGCCGTGCACCCGGACGGCGAGGTCGCGGTGGCCCGTGCCGCCGCCGCCCGCGGTATCCCGATGGGTCTCTCGTCCTTCGCGAGTCGCTCGGTTGAGGACGTGTGCGCGGTCAATTCGCAGGTGTTCTTTCAGTTGTACTGGTCGGGTGGCCGAGACGTGATGGTGCGTCGCCTCGAACGCGCGAAGGCGGCCGGAGCCCAGGGCGTCATCTTGACGCTCGACTGGTCATTTTCCAATGGCCGCGACTGGGGGAGCCCGTGGATTCCGGAAAAGATGGACCTCAAGTCGATGATCAAGCTTTCGCCCGAAGGTTTGTCGCGACCTCGGTGGCTGTGGTCTTTTGCTAGAACTGGCCACTTTCCGACCCTGGTCGCTCCCAACATGGCCGAACCCGGACAGCAAGCGCCCACTTTTTTCGGTGCGTACTACGAGTGGATGCAGTCCACACCCGCCTCGTGGGAGGACGTGGCGTGGCTCCGCAGTCAATGGGACGGACCCTTCATGGTCAAGGGTGTGAGTCGTGTCGACGACGCCAAGCGGGTCGTGGATCTAGGCGCGACTGCCCTGTCCGTGTCGAATCACGGTGGAAACAATCTCGACGGCACGCCGGCGCCCATCCGCGCCCTGCCGGCCGTCGCCGAAGCGGTCGGTGATCAGATCGAAGTCGTGCTCGATGGCGGTGTGCGTCGAGGGAGTGACGTCGTCAAGGCGCTGGCGCTCGGCGCCAAGGCCGTCATGATCGGTCGGGCGTATCTGTGGGGACTGGCGGCGAATGGTCAGGCCGGTGTCGAAAATGTTCTCGACGTTCTGCGCGGCGGTATTGATTCGTCACTTCTGGGTCTCGGTAAGTCGAGCATTCACGAACTGGGACGTGATGACGTGATCGCACCACCCGATTTTTTCCGTCCCTTGGGCACCAATTAGTGCAGGCGGCGAGCCGCCGCGAGTTCCATGCGGTCCTCGAGGGCTGCGCGATTTGATCCGCGAACAACACTGATCCACTGCTCGATCGCGTCCACGTGAAGTTGGACCGCGGGTCGCCACTCGTCGCCGTCGACGCCGGTAACGTCGCGAGCCATTGACCGCAGGTAGTCGGTGATCATCGTGGGCAGATCATCGAGACCCTGACTCACTTCGAGATACAGCCCCACGTCGCTGCACCCCTGGTGCGCAATCGCCGGGAATTCCCACGCTTCGATATCGTTCGCCGCGTGCGAGATCGCCGCGGCAATGTCGAGCGATGGGGGCGTGGTGGTGTCCCGGGCGCCACCGAGAAAGAGCGTGGTCGCGCGAATTGATGCCCATTGGTCACCCGTCACCGTCCGTAGGTACGGTTCGAGTCCGATGATGCCGCGGATACGTTCGCGGAGCATGGGAACCGCCGCACTCGCCACGGCCGCGTAGGCCCCGTACGAGTGACCCGCAACATAGATATCGTCGAGGTTCGCGTTCGTTTCCGAAAACAGGCCGGCGTCGAGAACTTCGAGTACGCGAGTGAGGTCAAGGACACGTTCACGCTCGTTGGTGGCGTCGTCCGCCGCCAGACCTAAGAGCCAATCGGCCATGGTGTCGCCCGGATGGTCCAGTGCCACCACGACGAACCCGCGGTCCGCGAGAGATTCACAGAGCTGTGAGTACACCAAGCGATTACCCGAGCGACCGTGCGAGAAGAGAATCAGTGGGAAAGATCCCACCGCCGCGGGGGCGTCGCGACGGGCGACGGCGGAAAATCCCACGTCGGGGAGAAGCTCGTAGGTGGCGACGTCATTCACGCTCGGAGCAGCCGGATACCACGCGTCGACGCCGAGAAGGCGTCCGGGTCGCGCAGGATCGTCGACGAGCGTTGAACGTCGCCCGACCAAGGCGTGGGCCTCCGCGAGCGGACGTTCAACGACGACGAAGGGGCTCACTTACTGGGCGGCCAAGTGACGCAAGACGTAGTTGAGCACGCCACCGTGGCGGTAGTACTCGGCCTCTGTCGGCGTATCGATCCGCAAGCGGACGGAAAATTCCACGACCTCACCGTTCTGCCTCGTGGCGCGGACATTCACCGTCGAGGGAACCTCGCCGCGATTGAGAGCTTCGAGGCCCGTGATGTCGAGAACTTCCGTGCCATCGAGCTCGTAGGTCGCCACGGACTCTCCCGCCTGGAACTGCAAGGGAAGAACTCCCATGCCGACGAGGTTGGAACGGTGGATGCGCTCGAAACTTTCGACCAGGACCGCCTTAACGCCGAGAAGCTTGGTCCCCTTGGCGGCCCAGTCGCGACTGGAACCAGTGCCGTACTCCTTGCCACCGAGGATCACGAGGGGCGTGTTCTGTTCGGCGTAAAGCATGGCGGCATCAAAGATGGGCATCTCCGTGCCCTCGGGGAGCTTGATCGTGATGCCGCCTTCGGTGCCCGGGGCCATCTGATTCCTCAAGCGAATGTTGGCGAAGGTTCCGCGCACCATGATCTCGTGATTTCCACGTCGAGTGCCGTAACTGTTGAAGTCCTCGGGCTTCACGCCGCCGTCGCGCAAGTACAGGCCAGCGGGAACCGACGGACGAATGTTGCCGGCGGGGGAGATGTGGTCCGTCGTGACGGAATCACCCAATTTCGCGAGCACGCGCGCGCCTCGCACGTCGTGTACGTCATCGATATCCATGGTGAGGCCGTCGAAATACGGTGGCAGCTTGACGTAGGTCGACGCGGGATTCCAGTCGTACGTGACGGCGTTGGTGGTCGGCACGGCCTGCCAACGAGTGTCACCACTGAAGGCACTGGCGTAACGCTCTTCAAACATGGTGGGCGTTAGAGATTGACGCACGGCGTCGGCGACCTCGGCATCCGTCGGCCACACGTCGCGCAAGTACACGGGCTCACCCGAGGCACTCGTGCCGAGGGGCTCACTCGTGAGATCAATGTCGATGGTGCCGGCGAGCGAGTAGGCCACGACCAGCGGCGGACTCGCGAGGAAGTTCTGCTTGACGTCGGCGTGAATACGGCCCTCGAAGTTGCGGTTGCCAGAGAGAACTGAGACCACGGAGAGGTTGTGTTCGTTCACGGCGTCCGAGACCCCATCGAGGAGTGGTCCGGTGTTGCCAATGCAGGTCGTGCATCCGAACCCGGCGAGGTAGAAGCCGAGGTCGTCGAGCGACGAAGTCAAGCCGGCGCGATCCAAGTAGTCCATGACGACGCGGCTGCCCGGGGCGAGCGACGTCTTGACCCACGGCTTCTTCGACAAACCGAGGGCAACCGCCTTTTTCGCCACGAGGCCCGCGGCGACCAGCACCGCAGGATTCGATGTGTTGGTACACGACGTAATGGCCGCTACCACGACGGCGCCGTCGCGCAGGGTTTCGGCGGCCTCGACGCCGTGTACCTCCATGGGCTCACGCGCGAGGGCGTCGCGGAAGGCACCGCGAGCCCCGCTCAAGGAAATACGGTCCTGCGGACGCTTGGGTCCGGCGAGGCTCGGCTCCACGGTCGACAGATCGAGTTCGGCGTACTCGGAGTACACCGGCTCGGGGGTGTTCTCGTCGTGCCAGAGTCCCTGGGCCTTGGCGTACGCCTCCACGAGCGCGAGCTGCGACGCGGGTCGACCGGTGAAGGCGAGGTAATTGAGGGTCACGTGGTCAATGGGAAAGAGTCCACAGGTCGCGCCGTATTCGGGGGCCATGTTGCTGATCGTGGCGCGGGTCTCGAGTGAGAGCGACGACACGCCGGGTCCGTAGGCCTCGACGAACTTGCCGACGACACCCTTCTTTCGGAGCAGCTCCGTGATGGTGAGAACGACGTCGGTCGCGGTGACGCCCTCGCGCGCCGCACCCGTCAATCGAAGTCCGACGACCGGCGGGATGAGCATGGACGTGGGCTGACCGAGCATGCCGGCCTCGGCTTCAATACCTCCGACACCCCAACCGAGCACACCAAGACCATTGACCATGGTCGTGTGCGAGTCGGTGCCCACCACCGTGTCCAGGTAGGCCACGCCGTCGTCTTCGAAGACGACACGTGCGAGGTGCTCGAGGTTGACCTGGTGACAGATTCCCATTCCGGGAGGAACGACGCGGAACTGTTCGAAGGAACTCTGCGCCCACTTCAAGAAGGTGTAGCGCTCGACGTTCCGCTCGTATTCGATGTCGACGTTTTCTTCGTATGACGCTGCCGTGCCGGTGTGTTCGAGAATGACGGAGTGGTCAATCACTAGTTCGACCGGAACAAGTGGATTGATCTTCGCCGGGTCGCCACCGAGAGCAATGATCGCGTCGCGCATACTCGCGAGGTCGACGACCGCGGGCACGCCAGTTAAGTCCTGCATAAGCACGCGGGCGGGGGTGAAGGCTATTTCGTGCGCGTCATCTCCGGCGGCTTCGCCATGGCGATCGGGGGCCGCGCCCCACTGTGCGAGTGCTTCGATATCGGCGGCGCGCACTTTCACGCCGTCCTCGTTGCGCAGCAGATTCTCTAAGAGGACCTTGATCGAATAGGGCAAACGGTCAACATTCCATTTCTGCAGCGACGCGGCGCGCAGCGAGAAGTAGTCCAAGGTGCGCTCACCCACGGTGAGCTGTGAGCGGGTCTGGAAGGAGTCGTGGGAGGCAGTGGTCATGCTTCTATTCTGCCCCGTTCGAGCACCTCACAGTCCGGTTGCATCCGAGGACGCTGGCGGGGACCGTCGAAGATGGGAGACTGGCACGCGTGGCCACCACTTACGACGCGATTCTGGTCCGCCTGCAGGCGGCGTTTGACGAGATAGAACCCGGTTGCGACCCCGTCCTGCGCGCGTCGGACCGTACGGATTTTCAGGTGAATGGCGTGATGTCGCTCGCCAAGAGGTTGGGCCGCCCGCCTCGCGAAGTGGCCGAAGACATCGTCGAGCGTCTCGACCTCGATCACGTCGCCGACGTCGAGATCGCGGGTCCCGGATTCCTCAACCTCACCTTGCGGCCAGAATTTCTTTCCGATCAAGTGGCCCAACTCGTCAACGACGAGCGTTTGGGCGTCGTCGCGGCCTCCACGCCACTGCGAGTGGTGGTGGATTACTCCGCGCCCAACGTGGCCAAGGAGATGCACGTGGGCCACCTTCGCTCCACGGTGATTGGTGACGCCCTGCACCGTCTCTACCGATTCCAGGGTCATCACGTCATTGCTCGCAATCATGTGGGCGACTGGGGAACCCCCTTCGGTATGTTGATCGAGCACCTCGTGGATATGGGCGAGCAGAACGCGATCGAAACTCTCTCGATTGGTGATCTCGACTCGTTCTACCGGGCCGCTCGAGCGAAGTTCGACGCCGACGAGGCCTTTCGCGAGCGTTCGCGCGCGCGGGTCGTCACGTTGCAGGCGGGGGACCCAGAAACGTTGCGGTTGTGGCGAATTCTGGTTGATCAATCGGTGGCCTACTTCTCGGAGGTCTACGGCAAACTCGACATCCTTCTTCGTCCCATCGACGTGGTCGGGGAGTCCTTCTACAACGGCGCCCTCGAGGGAGTCGTGCGAGATCTCGACGCCCTCGGCCTCATTGAAGACTCCGACGGCGCCCAGTGCGTCTTTCCCCCCGGCTTCACCAATAGAGACGGTGAACCGTTACCCCTGATCGTGCAAAAGAGAGACGAAGGCTTCGGGTACGCCGCCACCGATCTGGCCGCGATTCGTGATCGTGTCGACACGCTCGCCGCTGACGAGATTCTCTACGTGGTGGGCACGCCGCAGGCGCAGCACTTTGAGATGGTGTTCGCCGTGGCTCGCATGGCGGGATGGCTACCGGACCGCGTGCGCTGCGAGCACGTGAACTTCGGCAATGTGCTTGGCACGGACCGCAAGATGTTCAAGACTCGTAGTGGCGAGACCATCAAGTTGGTGGCCCTCCTCGACGAGGCGATTGATCGCGGGGACGCAGCGCTGAAAGAACGAGACGCGGACCTGGACGGTGACGCGCGGCGCCAACTCGCCACAGTGGTGGCTCGCGCGGCGATCAAGTACGCGGACCTCTCCACAGAACGTCAACGTGACTACGTCTTCGACCTTGATCGCATGGTCGCTTTTGAGGGAGATACGGGACCGTATCTCGCCTACGCGCACGCTCGCGTCCGCTCGATCTTCCGTCGACTCGACGCTCCGTACGAGCCCGCGCGCGCGACTTTCGCGCTGGCGCACCCCGCGGAAAGAGCGTTGGCGCTCGGACTTCTCGGCTTCCCCGAGGCGTTCTCCGGCGCCCTCAGCGCGCTGGCCCCTCATCGTCTGTGCGCCTATTTGTTCGATCTCGCCCAATCATTTACGTCGTTCTACGAAGCCTGTCCGGTCTTGAACGCACCGGATGAGATTCGTGAGGAACGGCTGGCCTTGTGCGACCTCACGGCGAGGACCTTGGCCTTGGGTCTCGAACTACTGGGAATCGAAGCTCCCGAACGGATGTAATTCACCTCCGCCGCCCTCGCGACGATAGATAGAGTTGCCCCGTGGCGCAGGTGACGTCACGAATGAATCAAGGGGGAGCCATGCAAGTCAAGGCTGCAATCGCCACGGGCCTCAATGAGCCCTGGTCCACCGAACTGATTGAGATCGACGAGCCCAAGGCGCACGAGGTCAAAGTCAAGATGGCCTTCGCGGGCATGTGCCACTCCGACGAGCATTCGCGCGTAGGTGACATGACTGCGCCGCCGGAAGTTCTGAATTTCTTTGGTGTCGACTCGATGTTCCCCTTCGTCGGTGGCCACGAGGGCTCGGGAATCGTCGAGTCCGTCGGGGAGAATGTGGTCGGACTGGCCCCCGGAGATCACGTCACCGTGTCGTTTATCCCTTCGTGCGGACGTTGTCAGTACTGCGCGTCGGGTCGCCCGTACATTTGTGACCTCGGTGCGCAGACACTCGCCGGTCCGATGATCTCCGACGGCACGTGGCGTCACCACTGGAACGAGAAGAAGCTGAACCGCTTCGCGCAGCTCGGTACGTTCTCGGAGTACATCGTCGTGCACGAAGCGTCGCTGGTTCGCATCGACCCGTGGTACGACCTGCGCGCCGCCGCACTGATCTCGTGTGGCATCGCGACCGGATTTGGATCAGCCGTCGATCGCGGTGCAGTGAAGCCGGGCGACGTCGTGGCCGTGATCGGGTGCGGTGGCGTGGGTGCTGGTGCGGTCCAGGGTGCCGTGCACGCGGGTGCGCGTGCGGTCATCGCGATCGACATCGATCAGTCCAAGGTGGACCGTGCGCTCAAGTACGGCGCCACCCACGGCGCGACGTCCGCGCTCGACGCGGCGTTCAGTTTCCTCCCGGACCTCACGGGTGGCCAGAACTGCAACGTCGTGATCCTGACACCGGGTCGACTCACGGGGAACTTGATTGAAGAAGGTCGCTCCATTTTGGCCAAGGGTGGCACGATTGTCGCGACCGCGATCGCTCCGTTCGCTCAGACCAGTGTTGACCTCAATTTGTCGATGTTGACTCTGTACAACCAGGAGATCAAGGGAACTGTCTTCGGTTCGGCCGCACCTCGGGTTCAGATACCCCGTTTGCTGCGCTTGCACCACGAGGGCCTGCTCAACGTGGACGATTTGGTCACGACCGAGTACTCCATTGACGAGGTCAACCAGGGCTACCTCGACCTCGAGGCCGGTAAGAACGTTCGCGGCGTCGTTCGTTTCTAAGTACGCGTGGAGCCCCGCTCGCCTTCGGGCGGGCGGGGTTTCGTCGTTGTCGCGCGGCGACGACCCCACGCGAACTTCGGCACGGTCACGTGCGGTGTCAGGGCAGTTACCGAACGATGCTGGAGCGCGCCGTGCCACACGCCGGCGGCGTACGCGGCATCATCGGCGACGGCGTAAGGAATATCGGTGGGTCGGGGAAGTCCCCGTGTTCGCCAGCGCGCCGCCGATCCGACCACGAGCAGAAGAATGGCCGCCCGTCGTGTGCGGCGGAACGCCACGCCCATCAACACAATGGGTCCGAACGTACGAACAATGGAGCGAGCCAATGGGAGCGCTGCCGTCAGCACGCCACGGTTCACCACCACATTGGCGACGTGGCGCCCGTTGGCGACGTCACTAGGAAGTTGGGCGGTGAAATGCGAACGAGCCGCCCCGAGAGCGCCAAGCGCGAGACGGGGTCGACCACTCAGCAGCGAGGTCCACACCACCAGCGTCCAGGCATCGAGCCGGACCGGGGCGAGTCGAGAGCCGTGTCGTTCAGCCAACGCGGCCGCGGAGAGTCCGTAGCCGTATCGTTGCGCCCACCACCCTCGCGTGGTCGTGCGGGCTGGATGATGGACGACCTGAGTGGCGTCGTAGCGGACGAGCCAGCCTGCGTCGTGCAATCGCCAGACGAAGTCCACGTCCTCGCCGGTGCGTAGGTCTTCGTCAAAACCGGCACCAAAGGCGCTCGCGCGCACCATCAGAGTGGCGGAGGGAACGTAACTGCGGACGGTCAGTGGGACGACGAGTCCACTCTCCTCGCCGAGATCGAGCGGTGAATGATTCTGCTCAAAGGACTCGCGTGGCGACGTCCCGGGACTTCCCTGCACCCGAGGAGCGGCGGCCGCCACGAGGGGATCCTCGAACGCCGCACGGAGATGACTCGCGAGCCACCTCGCATCACTCACCTGAACATCTACGTCAACAAAGAGGAGGTACGGCTGCCTCTGTACGGTGGCCCCCGTATTACGAGCGGCTGCGGGCCCCCGGTTGGTCTCGTGACGAATGAAACGCGCGCCGTGACGACGGGCGAGGTCGGCAACGTCCTGATTGGGGGACCCGTCGTCCACCACGACGAGGTCGAAGTCCTGGAATTGCCTCAGCAGGGTGGCGAGGTTCTCGTGAGCGCCCCTCGTAACGATGACCACACCCACGTCGTCGGCCGTGAATGACGACATGACACGAAGCTGGAGAAAGCCTTGGCGCACGAGACGGCGCGCCAACACACCTTCGCCTTGCGCCACGACGCCACCGTCCCGCCACCGTTCGACGGCTCGTCGTGAGGCACCATTCAGGCGCAGCAGGCGCCACGGAGTTCCGCCCCCGAGAAGTTCATCGCTCAAAAAGTGGGTTGACGGATCCCACGTCACCGAAGTGCCGACGGGAAAAGGTTCGCTGACCGAAGCCGGAATTGAGACTGTCGGCTCCGTCACGGAGGACATTCTCCCATTCAATGTGGTGCACAGGTACCGTGACACGGCAGAATGGACGGAGTTGAAGGAGGGGCCGTGAGCGCAGAGACCACGCAGGTAGAGAACATCGAGACTGAGGAGTCCGTGGAGACCGAAGAGTTGCTCGTCGAGGAAGTCTCGATCGACGGACTCTGCGGCGTCTACTAGACCGTGTCACTCGCGCCGCCCGTCACTTTTGACGCGCACGCGCCATGGCAACTCAGTGCCGAGGTGTCCCTGCGCGACGAGGCCTTTGGGGCGCTCGCGTACCACCACGGAAATCGACGGCTGGTGTTCTTGAAGTCACCCGCTCTCGTCGACATCGTGCGAGATCTCGAGAAATATCCCACCGCGAAGGACGCCATCGGCGCTCACGTGGCCAGCTCACAACGAGGGGCGTACGAGCGAGCGCTCGCGTCACTGGCTCGATCGGAGATTATTCATGGGCGCTGAGATCACGTTGCGTGACCGATTCGAGCGCGGACTCGCCGCCCCGATCTGCTTGACGTGGGAATTGACCTACGCGTGCAACTTGGCGTGCACCCACTGCTTGAGTTCCTCGGGTCGACGAGACCCGAATGAACTGTCCACCGACGAGGCGACCGCCCTGATTGACGAGATCGCCGCCATGAAGATCTTCTACGTGAATATCGGCGGCGGCGAACCGATGATCCGCCGAGACTTTTTCACCATCGTCGAACACGCGGTGTCGCGTCACGTTGGGGTCAAGTTCTCGACCAACGGCACGCGTATCGACGCCGCGGCCGCTCGTCGTTTGGCGTCGACGGACTACCTCGATATTCAAATCTCCATCGACGGCGCCGACGCGTTGACGAGTGACGCCGTACGCGGCGCGGGCACCTACGACCAAGCTCGACGCGCAATGGATCACCTGCGCGACGCAAACTTTGGTCCGTTCAAGATCTCGGTGGTCATGACCCGTCACAACGTCGAGCAGTTGGACGATCTCGCGGCATTGGCCGACGCGTACGGAGCGGAGTTGCGCCTGACTCGTCTGCGACCCTCGGGACGTGGAGTGGATGTGTGGGACGCCCTGCACCCGACGGCGCAACAGAATCGCGATCTCTACCGGTGGCTGCTCGATCGCCCCAATGTTCTCACCGGCGACTCCTTTTTCCACTTGTCCGCACTCGGCGAACCATTGGAGGGTCTCAACTTGTGTGGCGCCGGTCGCGTGGTCTGTTTGATCGACCCGGTCGGAAATGTTTACGCCTGTCCCTTCGTGATCCACGACGAGTTTCTCGCCGGGAACGTGCGGGACCGAGGCTTTGGCGCGGTGTGGACCGAGAGCGAACTCTTCCGCTCTCTCCGTGAGCCCGGGAACCCCGGAGCTTGCGCATCCTGTGGCTCCTATGACGCCTGTCGGGGTGGCTGCATGGCGGCGAAATTCTTTACCGGGCTCGAAATGACTGACCCCGATCCCGAGTGTGTCTTCGGACACGGCGAGACCGCGCTCGCGGCGAAGCGCGTGGAAATTCGCCCCTCGCCGTCGCCGGATCATTCGCGCCGCACCCCGGTGTCGTTGTCGGCGAAGTAACGGCGTGGACAACGCGCCGTTATCGCGACGGACTAGCCGCGAACACAGCGCCCTGCCCCCACGCGTCCTGCTCTTACCCGTGGGCTCCTTCGAGCAACATGGTCCGCACTTGCCTTTGTCGACGGACACGATCATTGCCGAGACGATCTGCGCGGATGTCGCGGCGATCTGTGAGGTAGACGTCGCGCCCGCTTTCGCTTTCAGCGCGAGTGGTGAGCACGACGGCTTCGCGGGCCTGCTTTCTCTCGGGAACGACGCCACAGCCGCGGCACTCACCGAACTCGTTCGCTCGGCGCGAGCGTCGTGGCGTGGGATGGTCATCGTGTCGGGTCACGGCGGCAACACCTCGGCACTCGCACGGGTCGCCGACGTCGCTCGGCACGAAGGCGACCGCGTGGCGTACTGGGTGCCGCGAGCCGATGATGGTGACGCCCACGCCGGAGAAACAGAGACGTCGGTGGTTCTGACCATCGATGCTTCCCTGGTGCGTGACGACGAGATTCCCAGTGACGAACGTCTACCGGACGGGTGGCAATCGATGATTCAACGCGAGGGCCTGCGTGCCGTGACGGCGTCGGGAGTGCTGGGCAGTCCACGACGAGCCACTTTTGAGCGAGGCGCGGACCTTCGTCGCCGGTGGTGTGCTGAAGTGGTGTCATTAGTCGAAGCAATGTGGGAGACAGCATGAGTCGAGTGGCCATTGTCACGGGCGCTGCGCGCGGCATCGGCGCGGCCACGGTGGACGCGCTGGTCAATGACGGCTTTCGTGTCGTCGCGGTCGACCGGTGCCGTGACATTGCTGATGTTCCCTACGCCATGGCGACGCCCGCCGAACTTGACGCCGTCGTCGCCCGACACGGCGACGCCGTGCTCGGTCTGGTGGGAGATGTGCGTTCCGCCACCGATATGCAACTCGCGGTCGAAACGGCCACCCGACACTTCGGACGCCTGGACGCCGTGGTCGCTGGTGCCGGCGTCGTGGCCGGCGGCGTGCCGTTGTGGGAGATGACGGACGCGCAAGTCGACGCGGTGTGGAGCGTGAGCGTGCTCGGAACTCGTCGCTTGCTCGACGCCGCGATCCCCGCCATGATGAGCGAAGGCCGCCGGGACGGTCGCGTCGTCGCCATTGCTTCGGCGGCGGGCCAATTAGGACTGCGACACCTCGCGGCCTACTCGGCCGCGAAGCACGCGGTCATTGGCATGATTCGTGGAGTCGCGATGGATTTGGCGGAAACGGGAATTACGGCCAACGCGGTGAGCCCCGGATCAACTCGTACGCCCATCTTGGAGGCATCCGCTCGCCTCTATGGATTGTCATCGACCGAAGAGTTTGTTGCCCAGCAACCCATTGGTCGTCTACTCGAGCCCAGCGAACCGGCGCGCATGATCGCGTGGCTGTGTTCGGCGGCCAGTTCTGGGGTCACCGGAGCGGTGTTCGCCGTCGACGGTGGGATGACCGTCAGCTAGCGCTGTTCGTGGTGGGCGCGCCCGAGCAGGCCGCACGCCATAGTTCGGTGTAGCTACGAAACGTGATGCCGTCGGTGATGTACCCGGCCTCTTGCAATTCGCGGTGGTAGGCGGGCAAGTGGTGCCACGGCACACCCATGTCAACGTGGTGGGCCAAGTGCCAACCCGTGTTGTAGGGCACGAACCAAAAACGGGCGATGAGGTGCTGGGTGACGTTGTGGGTGGTCATTCGCCGATCATCGCTGCGCATCATGCCGCCGTGCTCGGCGAGTGCTCGCAGGCGGTTCAGGACGCGCCACTGCGTCATCCACGGCAACCACCAAAACGCGAGGTAGCTCCACCACGCACCGGTGACGACCCAGAAGAGTCCGAACAGGACTAACTGCACCGCCATGATCTCGCCCGAAATCCTTCGACTCGCGGGTTTCGTGAGGGCGAGCAGGAGCGTCTTGAAATTCTTGTACCCCGAGATACCGACGGCGTCGCGCAGCAGCCGACGTCGCAAGTCCTTCCACGTGCACGGGTATCCGCGGTAGAAGGCGATATCGGGCTCGTCGGGACCGAACTCTTCGCGGTGATGGGCGAAGTGACTTCGGCGGTACAGCGCAATGGGAACGAACGCGGGTGCGGCAATGAACCATTTGCCCACGAAGTCATTGATCTTCTTGTTCGTGAAGAGCAACTTGTGGGCCGCTTCGTGCATCAAAATCGCACAGCGGGCGTGCATGGGTCCCATCAAGATAAACACGGGAATGGCGGCCCACAGGACGTAATGCGCACCCACCCACGCCATGGCAAATGTCCACGCCCACAGCAACGTCACGGCGCGAACATTTCGCCAATTTTCGATGGCTCGGTATTTCGCTCGTAATTCCGGAATGGCCATCCCGTTGGGCAGCAATCGGTCCGTGGGCAACACCAGAGGTAGCGCCGTGGCGTCCGGAACGAGCGCGAGTGTCATGGGGGCATCGTAGATCCGCTCGGCCCGACGCGCGGGCGCGCCGTGGGGTAAGGTCGCAGCACCTCACAACAGCGAAGTCGGTGTGAATCCGACGCTGTCCCGCAACTGTATGGAACATCGCGTTCCAAGCCAGGTCGCCTGTTGGGAGGGGAAGTGCAAGACAGCTCTCGAGGTAAGGGGCGGTCGTGCGGATCTCCATCCGTCGTCCAACCAACTCGACGAAAAGGAGAGATCCATGAAACGTAATCCCGTACTATTCGCCGCCGCGGCCCTCGCGCTCACTGCCTCGCTCGTGCCGATGGCGTCGACCGCCGCCACGAGCGTGTCCAGTAGCAATCTGTGCATCGTGTCGTTGTCACCCACGGCGACGGAAACCCTGTTCGCGATCGGCGCCGGCAAGCAGGTGGAAGCCGTTGACCGAGACTCCAACTTTCCGACCACCGGGTTGCCGAAGAAGCGCTTCGACGCGTTCAGCCCCAACGCGGAGGCCATCGCCAGTGTCTGCGCCACTTCGAAGGCTCATCGTTCCACCAAGCCCGATCTCGTGGTGGTGGCGTACGACGCGAACAACATCGTCGAGCAGCTAACGACTCTCGGGATCAACGTCATCACGCAAAACGCCCCGACGAATCTCGCCGGCGCGTACAGCCAGATGACGCAATTGGGATCGCTGACGGGCCACACCGCCGCTGCGGCAAGTCTGGTCGCCTCCATCAAGGCGGTCGATGCGGCCGCGCTGAAGCAGATACCCAAGTACAAGGGTCGAACCCTCTCGGCGTACTACGAACTCGATCCGACGCTCTACTCCTTGACGAGCAGTACCTTCGTCGGTCAGATCCTTCACTCCTTCGGGGCCAGCAATATCGCCGACGCCGTCTCGGAGCCGAGCGATGATGGATACCCGCAGCTCACGAGTGAATACGTGGTGTCATCCAGCCCCCAACTCGTCTTCCTCGCCGACACCGTGTGCTGCAAGGCCAACCCGACGAGTTTCGCCCAGCGCCCCGGGTTCAGCACGATCAGCGCCGCCAAGAATCACCACGTGGTGGGTCTCAATGATGACGTCGCGTCGCGATGGGGACCACGCGTGGCGATTTTGATCACCGATCTCGCGAAGGGCGTGACCAGCACGTTGAATGACGCCAAGGTGTGGAAGAAGTAGTTTCCGTGCCACACGCCGTACCACCCAGCGCGAGACGCACGGCCATCGTCGCCGTGTTGTCCGTCATCGTGATGATCGTGGCGGCGGGCGCGGCGTTGGTGATCGGGGTCTCCTCGGTGTCGGGAACCGCCGCTATTGGTGACGTCCTCAGCCACCTCGGGATTGGCCACACGTCGTTGAACGACGTCCAGGACGCCATCGTGTGGGACCTGCGCGCGCCACGGGTGGCGATGGCCTTGGTGGTCGGGGCGATGCTCGCGGTGGCGGGTGGTTCGTATCAGGGCGTCTTTCGTAATCCCCTCGCAGATCCCTACTTGTTGGGCATCGCCGCGGGCGCCGGACTTGGAGCAACGATTGCGATCACGCGCATTGGCAACCCCGCCTCCTCAGGTATCCCCACCTTTACGCCGTGGCTGGCTTTTGGGGGAGCGATGGCGGCCGTTGCGCTGACCTGGTCGATCGGCGGTCGCGGCGGCCGGAATACCGCCGCGACGCTTGTGCTCGCCGGAGTTGCCGTGTCGTCGTTACTCACGAGCGTGCAGACCTACTTGCAACAGTCCTCGTCCTCCTCATCGATTGAGTCGGTCTACTTGTGGCTCCTCGGCTCACTCTCCGGAGCGTCCTGGGCGCAGGTCTGGCTGATCATCCCGTACGTGGTGATGTGCACACTGGTCTGCATCGCGAGCGGACGGGCGCTCGACGTCTTGAGCGTCGGTGACATGGAGTCACGAGCATTGGGGCTTCCGGTGAGTCGGGTGAGGTTCCTCGTGATCGTGGCGTCCTCGTTCGGTACCGCCGCCGTTGTCTCCGTGGTCGGTCTCGTGGGTTTTGTGGGCTTGATCGTGCCGCACGTTGTTCGCCTCACTGTGGGCACGAGCTACCGGCGCATCTTGCCCTTGTGCGTGACGTTCGGTGCGACCTTCCTCGTGTTGGCCGACAGCGTGGCGCGTTCGGCATTGTCCGGCGCCGAAATTCCCCTCGGCGTCGTCACCGCGCTGATCGGTGCCCCGGTCTTCGTCATCATCTTGAACATCTCGCGGCGGCCCACCACGTGAGCGCCATCGACATCCACTCCGTCGGCGTCACGATTGATGGTGCCGTCCTCTTATCCGACGTCACCTTGAGTTTGGAGGTGGGTCGGTGGTACACGGTCATCGGCCCGAATGGCGCCGGCAAGACCACGCTCGTCGAGACGGTCGCCGGCGTTCGTTCTCCCTCGACGGGTTCGGTGCTGATCGAGGGACACGACGTGCACGCGCTGAAGGAGCGAGATCGAGCTCGGCTCGTCGCTCTCGTTCCGCAGCACCCGGTCATTCCCGCGGGGATGGACGTGTGGGATTACGTGATCTTGGGTCGCACGCCGCACCACGGTCTCTTGCGGGGAGGTTCGGCGTCCGATGACGCCCTCGTGGATGACGTGCTCGCCCGCGTGGGTCTCACCCGTCTGGCACACCGCGATGTCACGACCCTGTCCGGTGGCGAGCGCCAACGGGCGGTGTGGGCTCGAGCGCTCGTGCAGTCGACCCGCGTAGTGGTCCTCGACGAGCCCACAACCGGGATGGACGTGCGTCACCAAACCGAGATGTTGGAACTCCTGCGACGCGAGGTCGACGAGTGTGGTCTCACGGTGTTGGCGACCCTCCACGATTTGACCCTCGCCGGTCAATTCGCCGATGACTTGATTCTTCTCGAAGGTGGGCGAGTGCGCGAAACCGGTCTCGCCCGCGACGTCGTGCGATCCCCGGCCCTGTCAGCGGCCTACGGAACCGAACTGCGGGTGGTCGACGTGGACGGAGCGGACGTGGTGGTGCCCGTCGTCACGAGAGTCTCGGAACGAGTGGTGACCTCGAGCGCCTGAGTTGCGTTCGGTGTCTATTTCTGTATCCCGTAGGCTGGATCAAAGCGTTGAAGGGATACACCGTGCGTCGCACGAAGATTGTTGCCACACTCGGGCCCACGTCTGAGCCCGAAGACGTCGTCAAAGGTCTGGTCGAAGCGGGCGTCGATGTCTTTAGATTGTCGTTCGCCCACGGCGATTTGCCGTCGAACATTGAACGTCTCCGCCGTTTGCGCCAACTCGCACCCGAAATGGCGATCATGGTGGACATCCCGGGTCCCAAGATTCGTGCGGGCTCCTTCGGGTCTGAGCCGATTGCCCTCGGCTACGGCGACGAGATCGAACTCGTCGCTGGTTTTGGCGAAACGTCCACGCACGAACGCATCTACGTCGAGCGCGATGGCGTGATCAGCGCTCTGCGCGCGGGCGACATCATCCACATTGGTGACGGTGGCGTCTCGCTGGAGATCGTGACCACGGGCACCACGGCGAAGGCGCGGATCATCTCGGGCGGTGCGGTCCTCGGTAAGCCGGGCCTCTCGTTTCCGTCGTCGATCATCAATGACCGCTTACCGACCCCCGAAGATCGCGAGCGTCTCGAGGCCCTGCGGCACGAGGATTTCGAGTTCCTGGCGGTGTCCTTCGTCCGCTCCGCGTTCGACATGATTGCGGTTCGTAGCGTGCTGTCGCGCGAGGACGTTCTCATGATGGCCAAGATTGAGACGGCCGAAGGCGTGGAAAATTTGGCCGAAATTGTCGAAGTGGCCGACGCGATCATGGTGGCTCGCGGTGACCTGGGCGTGCGGATGCCGATTGAAGACGTACCACACCTCCAAAAGGAAATCGTTCGCGAAGGTATCCGTTTTGCTCGCCCCGTCGTCGTCGCCACTCAGATGCTCGAATCCATGACGCACGCTCGCGTGCCGACCCGCGCCGAAGTCACCGACGTTGCGAATGCCGTCTTCGACGGTGCGAGCGCCGTGATGCTGAGCGCCGAGACGGCCATTGGCCATGACCCCGTGGGAGTGGTCGAGACCATGTGTCGCATCGTCGAGCGAGCCGAAGAGAACTTCCCGTATCAAAAATGGGGATCCCAGCTCGGCGTGCAGGAGGTCTCGGGCACCCGCAGCGAGGCCATTCGCATCACCGCCGCGATGACGGGTGCCGCGTGGCGCGCCGCGATGGAAGAAGAAGCGGCCGCCATCGTGGCTTGCACCCATTCGGGAATGACCGCTCGATCTATTTCGCGTTTTCGCCCACCGATGCCGATTCTGGCGGTGACCTCGAGCGTCAAGACGGCGCGTCAGTTACGCAGTTCGTGGGGTGTCGTGGACGTTCTGCTGTCCGATAAGACCGACATGAACGATTTGACCGAGATCGCGATTGCCCGCTTGAAGCAGACCGGTCTCGTCGAAACGGGTGACGCCGTTGTGATTATGGCGGGCTCGCACGGGAGTGGTCAATCCACGACCGACACCGTGCGCATGACGATCGTCAACTAACACCGAAACACGCAAGGTTTTCCTCGCGTCGCGACACCAGAAAAAGTGCCCCCGGCAGGAATCGAACCTGCGCCCCCGGCTTCGGAGGCCGGTGCTCTATCCGCTGAGCTACGAGGGCGAGATGTCAACTCTACCCGTCGCTTTGCTCGTCGCGAAATGAGGGCGGTGACGCGCCCGAATTAAGGTCTCGTCATGGCGGCGCCGATCGATCCTCGACTCTTGCCCACGAACGTCTCGATGATCGAGGGTGATGTTCTGATCGGGGGCGTCTCTTTGACGCAACTCGCCGCCACATACCTCACCCCACTGTTCGTCTACGACGAGGACATGTTGAGGGCGCGGTGCGCGGAGGCCGCGGCGGCCTTCGACGACGGTGTCGCCTTTGCGTCGAAGTCCTTTCTATGCGGGGCGATGGCCAAGATCGCCGTGGACGCAGGCCTGTGCATCGACGTGGCCACTGAAGGTGAGATGGATCTCGTCCTGCGAGCTGGTGTGCGTCCAAGTCGCGTCATTGTGCACGGCAATAACAAGTCCGAGCAGGAGCTGCGCCGCGCGGTCGAACTTGGGGTGCACCGTTTGATCGTGGACAACTTTGACGAGATTGATCGCCTCGAACGCTTGGCTGATCCGGCGCGTCCTGTTCGGTGTCTTCTTCGCGTGACGCCGGGCGTGGAAGCCCATACGCACGAATTTGTCCGCACCGGCCAGGAGGACACGAAGTTCGGACTCTCGATTCAGCGCGGCGATGCGGCGAGGGCCTGGGGACGTTTGCGTGCGATGCCGGGCGTCGAGGCCGTAGGTATCCACGCCCACATCGGATCTCAAATCTTCGATACCACCGCCTTCGAGGCCACTATTTCGATTCTCGGTGATTTCGTTCGCGATCTCGGCGTACGGGAGGTCTGCGTGGGTGGAGGCATCGGTGTGCCGTACGTGGCGGGAGAGGAGGCCCCGTCGTTGACGCAGTGGGGCGCGGCCGTACGCGCGGCCGCGAATATTCACCTGCCCGAGGGAACGCGCCTCACCGCGGAACCGGGACGATCCATCGTGGCCGCCGCCGCGGTCACTGTCTACAAGGTGGGAGCGATCAAGCCCGTCGCGCAACGCACGTATATGGCGGTCGACGGTGGCATGAGTGACAATCCTCGCCCCGTGCTCTACGGGTCGGGTTACGAGACGTTCGCCATTGGTGATCCTCTGGCCGAAAGGTCCGTGGCCTACCGAGTTGTCGGAAAACACTGCGAGAGTGGTGACGTTCTCGTGGACGAGGCGTGGCTGCCGGCGAGCACGGGGGTTGATGACCTCATCGCGACACCCGTGACCGGCGCGTACGGATATTCGATGGCGTCGAATTACAATCGGGTGCCGCGACCGGCAGTTGTTTTTGTGCGCGACGGAGTCGACCGCTTGGTCCTACGTCGTGAAACCATGGATGACCTCTTTCGCCTCGAAGTCTGAATTTTTCGCGACCTAGCGGCCGGTTAGCCTTGATACATGGAAACCCCGGTGGTCAAGGTCGGATTGATCGGCGCCGGCACGGTGGGTTCGTCCCTGGCGCAATTACTCCTCGATACGAACCGGGTCGACATGTTGATCGACGCCGCAGGCGCTCGATTGGAACTCGTTGCCGTTGCGGTTCGCGATCAGTCCAAGCGACGTGACGGAATTCCCGCAGAACTACTTACTAATGACGCGGCCTTTGTGGCGGGCCACGCACCGATCGACGTCCTCGTTGAGGTGATGGGTGGCGTCGACGAGACGCGAGGATTGATGGAAGCCGCACTCCGCCGGGGCGTGACCGTGGTCACCGCCAACAAGGCCCTCATGGCGGCAGCCGGCACGGAACTCGTGCAGTTGGCCTACGAGAACGGGGCGGACCTGTACTACGAGGGTGCCGTGGCCGGGGGCATTCCGATTCTTCGAGCGCTGCGCACGTCGATGGCCGGTGAACGAATTAATCGAGTCATGGGCATTGTGAACGGTACGACGAACTTCATCCTGTCGAAGATGACGAGCGAGGGGAGCGATTACGCCGACGTTCTGGCCGAAGCTCAATCCTTGGGGTACGCCGAAGCTGACCCGACCGCTGACGTCGAGGGATACGACGCCGCAGCGAAGGTCACTATTCTGGCCTCGTTGGCCTTCGGCACGCCGCTCGAAGGAGAGGTGATCTTCCGCGAAGGCATCACGAAGATTCGGTCCATTGATGTGGCCTACGCACGTCATCACGGTTACGTCATCAAGTTGTTGGGCATCGCCGAACGCGTGGGCGATCACGCGATCTCTCGTCGCGTCCACGTGGCGATGTTGCCGGAAGAGCACCCGTTGGCGAGCGTGCACGGCGCCTTCAATGCCGTCTTCGTCGAGGGTGCGTTCTCCGGTCCCCTGATGTGGATGGGCCAAGGAGCGGGTGGCAACCCGACCGCCGCCGCCGTGCTCGGCGATGTGGTGGTCGCGGCTCGCAATCGAGTGACGGGTCGCTGCGACGCGCCGCTCTCGGTGGACGAGACGTTGCAGAACTACCCCATGGGTGAGCTGCAAACCGAGTTTTATTTGACCGTCGACGTCCTCGACCGACCGGGCGTTCTGGCACTGGTCACGGGGGTCTTTGGTGAACACGCGGTGTCCATCAGGTCGATGGAGCAATCAGGTTTCGGCGACGAAGCGCGTTTGACGTTCATCACGCACCTGGCGTTCGAGTCCGACATTGCCGCCACCATCGAGGACCTCGAACAACTCGAGGTCGTTGACTCGGTGGGCGCATGTATTCGCATCGTGGGAGAGGAATAGTCGTGGGTGGTTGGAAGGGACTCGTCAGAGAGTACGGCGACTGGCTCGACCTGCGCGGGGTGACCGACGTGGTGACCCTGCTCGAAGGCAACACGCCACTGTTGCACGCCGAACGCTTGTCCGAGCGCGTGGGCGCGGACGTGTGGCTGAAGTTGGAAGGTCTGAATCCGACGGGTTCGTTTAAGGACCGCGGCATGACCATGGCGATCACGAAAGCGAAGTCGGCGGGCGCGACAACCGTCGTGTGCGGATCGACGGGCAACACGTCCGCGGCGGCGGCGGCGTACGCGGCGCGCGCGGGAATGGGCTGCGTCGTCCTCGTCCCCGAGGGCAAGATCGCGCTCGGCAAATTGGCGCAGGCCATTGTCTACGGAGCCGACGTCGTCCAGATTCGCGGCAACTTCGATCGAGCCCTGAACCTGGCGCGTGAGTTGACCCAGCACATGCCCATCACGATCGTGAATTCGATCAACCCGGACCGTATTGAAGGCCAAAAGACCGGCGCGTTCGAGCTGGTCGATGAACTCGGTGACGCGCCGGACATCCTCGCGATTCCGGTTGGCAACGCGGGCAACATTTCGGCCTACTGGCGAGGATTCACGCAATATCACTTCGCGAAGAAGTCGGCCACCTTGCCCAAGATGTGGGGCTTCCAGGCCGCCGGCGCCGCGCCCATCGTTCTCGGCCACCGTGTGGACGAGCCCGAAACGATCGCGACCGCGATTCGTATCGGCAACCCCGCGAGTTGGGTCCCCGCGCTCGAAGCCGTTGACGAATCCCACGGGGCGATTCGCGCGGTGACCGATGACGAATTGTTGGACGCGTGGAGTTTCCTCGCTCGTCACGAATCTGTCTTCTGCGAACCAGCTTCGGCCGCCTCCGTCGCCGGTCTTTTGAAGTTCGGCGTGCCGGCGGGGTCACGCATCGTATGCGTTTTGACCGGCAATGGCCTGAAGGATCCCGACACCGCCGTCTCTCGAGCGGTCACACCAGTGGTCGTGGATTCGTCCATCGAAGCATTGTTGGCGCATCTTTCGTAAAGAAGTGGCGACGCGGGTGAGGAGCCCGCTAGAGTGGCAACGTCACCGACTGACGGCCTAGCCGAAGTGCGGAACTCTCTCCTGGTGACACTTCTCCCTTATTTTTCGTCGCTGCCGTGTACCTGCGGTGTGACGAGGAAGGAATTCATGGCTTCAGTGCCCAACTCGAAGAGCGTGCTCGAAACAAAAGAGCGCGAGGAACTTCAGCAAATCGCTTCCGCGATTGGTGTGAAGACGTCCGCTCGTGCCTCCAAGGCCACGCTCATCTCCGCCATTCTCGAATCGACCCCTCAGGGTGCACCGAGCGCCCCGTCGGCCACGACCAAGGAGTCGGCGTCGACCAGCAGTGACAACGCCGACGACACGCCCCGTCGCAGTGGACCAATTCGCTCGCGACGTACGGTGAGCGCTCCGGAAACTCCTGAGACCGATTACGACGACTTCGTCAAGGAAGTGACGTCGGAGGCACCCGCGCCGGCGTCATCGCCCGCATCCACCGAAGCGGCGGCCGAGTCTTCGACGACGCCGACACCCGCACCGCGAGCCGAGCGACCGCCGCGAGATTTCAATGGGAATAATGGTGGCAACGGCTCTCAAGGTCAAGGTCAAGGTCAAGGTCCCGACGGCAATCGCAATCGACGTAATCGACGAAATCGTGGCCGTGACCGATTCGAACGCGGTGGCGAACCGCAGAGCGGGGCCGATCAGCCCTACAACGGCGAGCTAATTGAGATTCAAGGTCTGCTGGATCTGCGTGATGACGGTTACGGGTTTCTGCGAACCAACGGATACCAGCCCAGCCCGAAAGACGTGTACGTCTCGATCAGCCAGGTTCGTCGTTACTCGCTGCGCAAGGGAGACGCCATTGAAGGTGCGTTCCGCCCCGCCGGCAGCAACGAGAAGTACGCGGCGCTGTTGCGCGTGGACCGCATCCAGGGTCTCGACCCGGAAGTTGCGAAGCTTCGCCCACGTTTCGAGGATCTCACCCCATTGTTCCCGGATGAGAAGCTCAAGCTTGAGACCAATGAGGGCAAGAACGATCTCACGCCGCGCATTGTCGACTTGATTTCTCCGATTGGTAAGGGTCAGCGTGGACTCATCGTCTCCCCGCCGAAGGCCGGTAAGACCACGATCATGAAGCAGATCGCGCAGTCGATCGAACAAAACAATCCTGACGTGCACCTCATGGTGCTCCTCGTGGACGAACGTCCTGAAGAAGTCACCGACATGCGGCGTAGCGTGCGCGGTGAAGTAGTCGCCTCCACCTTCGACCGACCCGCCGATGAGCACACCCACATCGCCGAACTCTCCATCGAGCGCGCGAAGCGCCTCGTTGAGATGGGTCGCGACGTCGTGATCATCTTGGACGGTATTACCCGTCTCGCGCGTGCTTACAACCTGGCGCAGCCGGCGACCGGACGCATCATGTCGGGTGGTGTCGACTCCGGCGCGCTCTATCCCCCGAAGAAGTTCTTTGGTGCGGCGCGAAATATCGAAGAGGGCGGTTCCCTCACGATTCTGGCGACCGCATTGGTCGAGACCGGTTCGAAGATGGACGAAGTCATTTTCGAGGAATTCAAGGGCACCGGCAATATGGAGCTCAAGTTGGATCGTCGTCTGGCGGAGCGTCGCCTGTATCCGGCCATTGACGTCAACGGTTCCTCGACCCGCCACGAAGAATTGCTGTTTGACCGTGATCAGTTGACCCAGGTCTGGAAACTCCGCCGAGTGCTGAACGGCCTCGCCTCGGAGGGTCGAGAGGCCGCCGGACTCGAATTGTTGATCGACAAACTCAAGCAGACGCGCTCAAACGACGAGTTCCTGGCCGAGATCGGCCGGGGCCCGAGTCCCACTAGCTGATAAAGCCGCTAGAATCTAAGGCCGCACCAAGGAGAGCTATGAAGCCCGACATTCACCCCAACTACGGCGAAGCCACCGTTACCTGCTCCTGCGGCAACAC
>Ga0208872_1000162_pt1 | contig 60955 bp, 82 predicted proteins | sample CryBogCBH12Aug08_FD_185508 | JGI IMG/M metagenome (GOLD analysis project Ga0208872, IMG submission 185508) | Freshwater microbial communities from Crystal Bog, Wisconsin, USA - CBH12Aug08 (SPAdes) | ecosystem: Environmental > Aquatic > Freshwater > Lake | place: Crystal Bog, Wisconsin, USA...
CCAACACCTACTAACACAACCGCTATTTTAAGGATTGCATAATGCAAACAGAAAACATTAAACCTTTCGAGCAGACCGCTGTTTCGGTGGCTGTAAACTCTGCATTAACAGAAGATACAAGTGTGGTAGGTCACTACACCGTTACCTGTATTGCTGCTGACGGAACAATCCGTTGGGAAGAAACATTCAAGAACCTCGTGGTCAACGTGGGTAAGACTGACCTCTTGAACAAGTATTTTGCGGGCTCTTCTTATACGGCTACTTGGTATTTGGGCTTGGTGGATGGTGCTTCTACCCCCACCTATAACGCCGCCGATACAATGTCTTCACATTCGGGATGGACTGAAAATGTTGGCTACTCTCAATCGACTCGTCCTGCTGCTGCTTTTGGGGCCGCTTCTGCTTCTGGTGGTGGCGCTGGCACTGCTGGTACTGGCACTATTTCTACCTCTGCTACAGCATTCACTATCAATGCTACTGGCACTATTGCAGGCGCGTTCTTAACGACAGTCAGCACCAAGTCAGGTACGACAGGTACTTTGTATTCTGCTGGTAGCTTTACGACTGGAAACCGTTCTGTTTTGTCAGGCGATACGTTGAACGTCACTTATACCGCTAACTGCTAAGGATCAATCATGGCTGCAAAATTTGTAATTGGTGAGAACGTCAAGGTAGTTCCTGCTCCTGTTGATCCTGCGGGCCCAGTCTTGGCTATGCAGATGGACTCTACTGGAAACATCCAATACTTGATTGGCTGGACGGATGAGAACAGCGTAGCCCAGCAAAGATGGTTTAACGAAGAACAACTAGCCGCTGCATAATGCATGTCCACCTACAATGTATCAGTAACTGAATACGCCAATAATGGTGGGTGGGGTTCTGCGACTTGGGGTACAAATGCTTTTGGTGGAACGCCGTCTGTAACGGATACGCTTTATCCATCGGGAACATCTAGTGTTACAGTAGCTGAGAGTTTTGTCTCCCCTTTTGGTTATGGTACTTGGGGGCAATCAAACTGGGGCGGCACATCTTCTTTATTAGACTCGGTAACTAATGCCGTTTCTGATAGCTCCACGGTATCGGAGACTGCTACTGTAACCGATAGCTTGGCAACAATAGCCGTCAGCAATTTGGCTTTAACTGAGACTGCCACGGTCACTGATTCTCCTAATGCGGTTAATACTTCAAACCCAGCTATCTCTGAAACAGTCACAGTAACTGATACCGTTGATGTTGGAAACAGCACTTCCTTACAGATAGTCGAAGGTTTTGTAGTTGCTTTTGGCGCAGACACTTGGGGTACAGGTGCATGGGGTGGCGGGTCTACTTTGGCGGATGTTGTCACAGTAACAAATACGGTAAGTTCTGCGGTTTCTGAAACCATCACAGTCACGGATTCAGTCACATCCCAGCCTATTTATTCTTTGGCGGTCAGCGAAACAGCGACAGTTACGGATTCAGTCAGTACAACCCAGACGTTCTATTGCCCATTATCGGAGACATTAGCTGTATCTGATTCTGTCAGCGTTGCCCAAATTTTTGTTTGTTTAGTTGTTGAGACAAGTATAGTAACGGATAGCATTAATAGTACACAAACTTTTGCAACTGCTATATCCGAATCAATAACGACTACAGATTTTATACAAAATAGCACATCGACATCTAATTTTGTTAGTGAATTAATTAGCGCTACTGATTCTATAGCAGCAACCCAAACTTTTGTGGTACAGGTATCGGAAACAATTACAACCACAGATTCAGTTAATACAACTCAGACGCTTTATTGCCCGATTGCCGAACTAATAACCCTGACAGATACACCTGATACAACTCAGACATTTGCCTGCTTTATCTCTGAGACAGCTACGGTCACGGATAGCTCGGTTGGCCGCTCTACCTATAACGCAACAGATTCTGAGACAGCTACAGTCACCGATAACTACGTTGTAGGGGGTTCTTCCCAGCTATTTGTGTCTGAAACTGCGGTAGCCTTGGACTCAGTTGCGGGAGCAATTTCCTTCCTCCAAGCGGTGTTTGAGACCCTTTCGTTGCTGGATTCGTTGACAAATACCCTAACCGCAGCAAACAGCGTGACGGAAACGGTGACTTTAGCGGATACGCAAACTATTGCAGGAAGTATATATTTTGTCCAAATTCTTGAAACAATACTTGCAACAGACTCAGTTTTTGGTACACTACTCTGGAATCTAATTGACGACAGTGAAACGGCCTCTTGGCAGGTAATTAACGATCCAGAGTCGGCTTCTTGGACAACCATGAATACAGCGCAGACGCCCAGTTGGACGCCAATCAATGATCCTCAAACACCGGGATGGTCAGAGATTGCGGATGCGGAAACCCCCGGTTGGACAGAAATTACGACAGTTTAGGAGCATTAAATGACCGTTGGATATTCAACAAATCTACAACTTGTAGAACCAGTCACAGGAACCGAATCAGGTAACTGGGGCTATGACATCAATTACGGCACGACCGACTATATTGATATTGCCATCTCTGGCACAAACACAATTACCACTGATGGAGATGTTACGCTTGCCCAAACAACGGGCTCTACGTCTGGTAATAATATTGTAGGAACAACAGCCCAGTACTACATTCTTAACTGTACGGGCGCTCGGACAGCCAACCGAAACATCATTGCCCCTGCGATCAGTAAGACGTACTACGTCATCAACGGCACAACAGGCGGGTATGCAATCACCATCAAGAAGTCTGGTGGTACAGGAGTTACTATTCCCCCCGGTGCAGCCGCTCTTGTTGCTTATAACGGCACAGACTTTCAAGGTATTAATGCCATCACAGGCACACTGGGTTTTTCAGATACCAACATTGTTATATCTTCCCAAGTTAGCGCCAATACATATGTACAAGGAGTTATCCAAAACACCAGCTCTGGCACAGCCGCATCAGCCGACTTCATTGTTGCCAACAACCTCAGTACTGCCACAACATACTACGGCGACTTTGGTATCAACTCATCGACCTTCTCTGGTACAGGTTCACTAAATGCAGCAAACGCAACATACGTCACAGCAACAAGCGGCGATCTATCGCTAGGAACCACAACATCAAACTCAATTCACTTGGTCATCAATGGTAGCGCAACAGACGCTATGACGATCAATACCAGCGGTGCAGTGGCATTCAATGGCTCATATGGTACATCTGGTCAAGCATTGCTTTCAGGCGGTTCGAGTGCTGCACTTTCTTGGGGAATATTAACAGGAACTGGTGGTGGTACTGGCGTAAACAATGGTTCAAACACCATTACTTTGGGTGGTTCATTTACCACTTCAGGCGCATTTACTACTACGCTGACAGTAACAGCGAGCACCAACGTCACATTGCCTACAACAGGTACTTTGGCTACATTGGCGGGTACTGAAACCTTTACCAACAAAACTCTAACCAATCCCACAATCACAGCATATTTAGAAACTGCTCCAGCTCTTACTAACTCAAGCACAGCGGTTACTTTGTCGTTATCTTCAGGAACTGTTCTTAGCTACACATTGACTGGTAACTGTACGTTTACCATGCCAACTGCGACAAGTGGTACATCGTTTATTATTAAACTAATCCAAGATGGTACAGGATCAAGGACTGCTACATTTACAGGCGTTAAGTGGCCTGGTGGAACAGCACCAACAATTACAACTACGGCTACAACAGGATTGGATATTTTAAGTTTTGTCTGTATCAATAGCGTTTGGTACGGCACTTACGCACAGGCGTTCGCATAATGTTTGGCGCACCTAATTTCTTTTTTAGTGGGGCTAAAAAATCCTACTATCGAGTTATTCAAATATTTAATTCAACATCTAGTTGGACTGCTCCTACTGGGGTCACTAGCATTGATTATTTGGTGGTTGGTGGTGGCGCTGGAGGTGGTTTTGATGGTTTAGGTAATGGTGGCGGAGGCGGTGCTGGAGGATATTTAGCTGGTTCAGGTTTATCAGTTACACCAGGTACAACATATACCATTACTGTAGGAGCTGGTGGTGCTGGAATTACTTCCGGCAGCAGTCTTGTAGGTAATAATGGAACAAATTCATTATTTGGCACTTTAGTAAATGGATCAACTGGCGCAGTTGGCGGTGGAGGTGGTGGTGCTTACAACAGCCTCAACGGTGTTTCTGGCGGTTCTGGCGGTGGCGGCGGACAAACTTTTTCAAGTGGTGGTTCTGGTACATCAGGTCAAGGAAATGCTGGAGGTAACAACAATGGTATTGCCGGTTCTGGTGGGGGTGGCGCTGGTGCTGTTGGTGGTTCATCTTCAACCGCTCTAGGTGGTAATGGAGGCGTTGGTTTAGCATCAAGCCTAAGTGGCTCAAGCGTTTATTATGCCGGTGGTGGCGGAGGTTCAAACCACAATTCTGCTGGAAGTCAAGGTGGTATTGGCGGAACTGGTGGTGGAGGTAATGGTCACTATGGAGCATCTGGCGCAACCGCTGGAACTGCAAACACTGGTGGTGGTGGCGGTGGTGGTGGCGAGGGTAAGGCATCTGGTGGTGGCGGTTCTGGTATTGTCATTATTTCTTATTTAGTTCCAACCACAACAAGAACAACGATTTTCAATACTTCAGGTTCATGGACTGCACCTGTTGGCGTTACTTCTGTTAACTACTTGGTAGTTGCTGGTGGTGCTGGAGGTGGAGCTGGAGGAGGTGGTGGCGGAGCTGGTGCTTTTTTAACGGGCACAGGATTGTCTGTTACTGCTGGAACTTCTTATGCTGTCACAGTAGGTGCTGGAGGAACGGCTGTTGTTACAAATGGAACTGTAAAAGGTGGTGCTGGCGGTAATTCAATATTTAACGGCATAACTGCTACAGGTGGAGGTGGTGGCGGAACAAGCACAAATACCAATAGCACTTGTACAGGAGATAATGGCGGTTCTGGCGGTGGTGGTGGTTATAGATCAGGCTTTACTGCTGGTGGTTCTGGCACGACTGGTGGAAACAATGGCGGCACAGGTAACACTGGTGGTGCTGGCGGTGGTGGGGGCGGTGCAAATGCTGTTGGTGGTAATGCTGCAAGTGCTGGTAGCCCTGGATCGGGTGGAGCTGGTTTATCATCTTCATATAGCGGATCGACTGTTTATTATGCTGGTGGCGGTGGCGGTGGTGGTTACTCAGGTGGCCCATATAACAACGGCGGGACAGGTGGTGGCGGTTCAGGTGGTCAAGGTGACCCATCTAATGGTTTAAGTGCGGGAACAGCAAACACTGGTGGTGGTGGTGGTGGCGGTGGAAACTCATCTGGCTCTGCATTTAGTGCTGCTGGTGGTTCAGGGATTGTGATATTGTCATGGTAAAAATCTATCAACTTTACGGCATAGAGACTGCGTTTCAATTGCTTAGACCAGGTGCTAAGTGGCAGATCAGCAACCGCAACATCACCCAATGGGAAGACCCAAGACCATGCCCGACATGGGAAGAATTGGATGCAACAATGGAAAAGATAAGGGCTTTTGAAGACTCTATCAACACCATTTGGACAGACGAACAGATCAAAGAATTAGGGGGAAAATAATGGAAATAACCCAAAATTATTTAAAAGAACACTTTGATTACAAAGATGGACATTTAATTGTTAAAAAAACTGGAAATATAAAAACAGAAACTCCAATAAATAAAGCGCACAGATATCATAGAGCTGTAATTAAAAATAAAGTTTATGTAATTCATCGTTTAATTTTTTTGTTTCATTATGGTTATTTACCAAAAATAATTGACCATATTGACAATGACAGAACAAACAACAAAATTGAAAATTTGCGTGAAGCTACGCAACAACAAAATTGCATAAATAGAAAATTACATAAAACCAATAAATCTGGTTGTAAAAATGTTTTTTGGCATAGTTCAATGAAAAAATGGTCTGTTTCTTTTTCAGTAAATGCAAAACGTAAAAACTTTGGTTTTTTTGATGATTTGGAATTGGCTGATTTAGTTGCTATTGAAGCTAGAAATTTATATCACGGGCCTTACGCCTGTCATTTTTAAGGAGAATATATCATCGCTCATTTTGCACAAATTGATTCAAATAACATAGTCACTCAAGTGATTGTGGTGGCAGACGCTGACACGGCAGACGCACAAGGTAATCATATGGAATCCATTGGCATTGCATTTTGTCAAAGACTCATTGGTGGAAATTGGAAACAAACCAGTTACAACACAATTGGAGGTGTTCACACATTGGGTGGAACTCCATTTCGCAAGAATTACGCTGGCCTTGGATACACCTATGACGCTAACAGAGATGCTTTTATTCCTCCCAAGCCATTTGCATCTTGGGTCTTGAATGAGTCAACTTGTCTATGGGATTCACCAGTGCCATACCCAACTGATGTCGGAACACCAGACGCACCCAAGCGTTATGTGTGGGATGAGGAGACCAAGGCATGGAACTTGGTGACATGAGCGACACCGAAAAAGACCTAGCCGTTCACGTTGCCGTATGTGACCAACGCTATCAGCAGATTGCCCAATCCTTAAAAGAAGGGGAGAGGCGCATGACCAAGATTGAATTCTTGATCTATGCTGTGATGGCAATGGTCATGTTTGGCCCCGGTGTAGCGGCGCAGTTCTTCCACAAGTTCTTTGGAGTTTAATCATGGCTAAAAATTGGATTCAAAACGCAATTAAAAAACCCGGTGCTTTAAAAAAAGAATTGGGTGTACCTGCTGGTAAGACGATTCCTGCAAAGAAGCTAGCCGCCGCTGCAAAAAAACCCGGGAAAGAGGGGCAGCGTGCGCGTTTGGCTGAGACACTCAAAGGTCTGAAGAAAAAATAATGGATCCAATCACCATCTTTGCGGCGTGTAAAGCAGCTCACGCAGGGATTCGTGAGTGCATTGATCTATACCAAGACTTCAAGAAAGATGGCAAAGAAGTCGGTGATATTGTCAATGATATTGGCAGTCACCTTGGTGCGTTCTTTACCCATCAAGAGTCGTTCAAGGAAGCTGAGAAAGAAGCCAAGAAGAACCCGCTGCCCAAGAATATCAGTATCAATGAAGAGGCGATGAACAGAATTTTGCGCCAACAACAGATTGAGCAGATGGAAACTGAACTTCGTGAGATGATCATATATCAGGTTGGAATGCCCGGTCTTTGGTCAAAATTCACAGAAATGCGCGAAATTGTGCGAAAAGAGCGAGAAAAAATCGAGCGTGAAGAAAAAAAGCCCGCGAGCTGGTTGCGCTTAAACGCAGACAATTTATTGACAAGTGGAAGATTAGAGTGGCTTTGGCTACGGGCTTGGTTACATGGCTATTTGTTTTCGCCGTACTCATGTATGGTGTTCATCTAGACTATCAACGCAGTAAGGGGATATTATGAGCTGGATTGAATCAATTTGCCCTACATTGGCTACCTGTTTAGCTGGCCCGCTCGCTGGCATGGCGGTTGAGGCAGTTTCTAAAGCCATAGGGGTTGACCCTAGTGAAGTGCAGAACACGATTAACTCTGGCAAGATGACCGCCGACCAGATTGCTTCACTCCAAACCGCTGAGATTGCCCTAAAAGCCAGAGCGCAAGAGATGGGGCTAGACTTTGAGAAGTTGGCTGTAGCAGACCGCACAAGTGCGCGTCAAATGCAAATCAGCACCAATAGCTTTATACCGCCCATTCTTTCTATCATGATTGTGGTGGCATGGTCGGCAGTGCAGTATTTTCTATTGACCCATATTATTGACCCGTCCATGCGTGAGTTGATTGCCCGTGTGCTGGGTACGCTTGATGGTGCGTTGATGTTAGTCCTTTCGTTTTACTTTGGATCGTCCAGTGGTTCACAAGCCAAGGACACAATGATCCACAACTCAACACCTACAAAGTGACCCGAAATGACCCAATTAACCAAACACTTTTCGCTCGAAGAGCTGACACACACAGATCACAGAAACTTGGAGAACATACCAAATGCAGATGAAACCCATAATCTTTACCGCCTTGCCCAATTTCTGGAGCAGGTTAAGTTCGTGCTGGGCGACGTGCCGATCATGGTTAACAGCGCGTTTCGGTCAAAGGCCTTGAATGACGCAGTCGGCTCAAAAGATTCCAGCCAGCATAGGGTGGGCTGCGCATGCGATTTTCGTGTACCCGATATGACTCCAAATGAGGTCGTTCAAAAAATCATAGCATCCCAGCTAGACTACGACCAAGTAATCCGTGAGTTTGATCGCTGGACGCACATATCCATCCCAAATAAAGAAGGCGATAAGCCTAGACGGATGGCGCTTATCATTGATAAAATGGGTACAAGGAAATATGCTTAATCTATGGGCGTCATACAAAAAATCACCTTTAAGCCGGGAATTAATCGGGAGAACACTCGTTTCTTTACTGAAGGCGGGTGGTATGAAAGCCAGTGGGTGCGGTTTCGCCAAGGTAGCCCGGAAAAAATAGGTGGTTGGACGCAGTATTCGGTCAATACATTTTTAGGTGTTTGCCGTTCTTTATGGAATTGGATTACGCTTGCTAATCTTAACCTAGTCGGCGTAGGCACAAACTTAAAGTACTACCTCACTTACGGCACAAGCTATTTTGATATAACCCCCATTAGATCAACGGTAACGTTGGGTACAAACCCCTTTGCTACGGTACTTAATTCGCCCATAGTTACGGTTACGGCCACAGCAAACGGCGCTTTCATCAATGACTTTGTGACTTTTAGTGGTGCTACGGCAGTTGACGGCTTGATGATCAATGGCCAATATCAAATTGTTTCCACACCAACAAATAACACTTTTACTATCAATGCGGGATCAAACGCAACGTCCACAACAACTGGCGGTGGTAGCTCTGTCGTAGCTGCATTCCAAGTCAATACTGGCCCTGCTACACAAACGCCGTTCAATGGTTGGGGTGCGGGTGCTTGGGGTCTTGGGCCTTGGGGTACAGGCCAAACCGTTAAGAATAATCTGCAGATATGGAATGCTTTTAATTTTGGCGAAAACTTGATTTTTGGCCCCCGTGGTGGTGGGATTTATTATTGGACAGCTTCAAGCGGAGTTAGTACTAGGGGTGTGGCGCTTAACACCACAGGTGGCACGGTTACTATTACGATAGCATCTCCAGCAGTTGTGACATCCTTAGTCACTTTAACCAACAACAGTTCTATTCAGCTAGGCACGACTGGGGCTCTGCCGACTGGCTTATCAACTAGTACCACATATTACGTTGTCAATTTATCAGGCACGTCGTTTAATCTAGCTACGACAATAAATGGTTCCCCCATTAATACCAGCGGTTCACAGTCGGGCGTGCAGTCTATAGCGCTCCTCATGGACGTGCCGTTGTACCAGAATGTACTTCAGATTTCAGACGCGTCGAACTTCGTGCTTGTTTTTGGCACTAACCCAATTGGCCAAACTTATTTAGATCCCCTGCTTATTCGTTGGTCTGACCAGCAAAATCCGTTGGTATGGTATCCAGATATTACCAATCAAGCAGGCGATGTGCGCTTATCCCACGGCTCACAGATAGTTACTACTGTCCAAACCCGCCAAGAGATTGTGACTCTTACAGACCAAGCAGTTTATTCACTGCAGTATCTTGGCCCTCCGTATGTTTGGGGCGTGCAGTTGCTCAGTGAAAACACATCTATTATTGGCCCCAATTCGGCTACGCTTGCTTCCGGTGTTGTGTACTGGATGGGTGTGGATAAGTTCTATATGTACGATGGTCGGGTACAGACGCTTAATTGTGATCTACGTCGATACATATTTCAAAACATTAACCAGCAACAAAACCAACAAGTCTACTGTAGTACGGTAGAAGGCTTTAATGAAGTCTGGTGGTTCTACGTATCAGGTACTAGCGAACAAGTTAATAGCTATGTTGTTTATAACTACATTGAAAAAACATGGTATTACGGCTCTATAGGCAGGACTGCTTGGCTGGATACTACGCTTCAATCTAATCCAATTGGTGCAACCTACAACGGCTATTTGTGTAACCAAGAAAGTGGTCTTGACAATAATGAAACGGGAACTGCCACAGCTATTGACGCTTATATATCTTCTTCTGAATTTGATATTGGGGACGGGGATCATTTTGCATTTATTTCTAAGGTACTGCCTGACTTAACGTTTGAAAATTCAACTGCAACATCGCCGACTACAACGATGACCATTCAATCGCTAATAAACTCAGGGTCAGGCATCTCTACCAATCAAACAAGTCCTAATCCTGTATATAGCGTCGACATCAATGGTAACCCTGAGACTTTTACTGGGTATGTGTATACCCGCATCAGGGGTCGTCAGTTTATATTCAAGATGGAATCTAACCAAGTCGGCACAACTTGGCAGCTCGGCGCACCGCGTTTTGAAATTAGACCGGATGGGCGTAGATAATGGCAACGAAACCAATTAATCCCGCAGCTCCTAATCTGCCGTTAGCGCCGATAGAATATGATGTTAACTATCAAGAAAAGCTTACTAATACTTTACGTTTATTTTTTAATCAATTAAACTCTGTTTTGACCGTACTAACAAGCGCGTATATTACAAATACAACAATTTATACAGTTGCAACTTTGCCGACTGCGTCTTCATCGAATGCAGGAACAAGAACATTTGTATCGGATTCCTCAGTAACCACTTTTGGTTCTACTGTCGCTGGCGGGGGCACAACAACTGTGCCTGTCTACTCTAACGGTACTAACTGGAAAGTAGGCTGATATGATAAACTCTAACTTATTTATGAGGCAAATATGAGTCTCCAAAACATAGCACAACACTTAGCTCAGCAAGGTCGTGGTAACGACAAAATGCTTGTGCACATGAGCGCGCAGGAGGTGGGTTCGCTTCAAAAATTAGCCCAACAACATGGCATACCTCAGTTACCAACCAACCCACATACGGGTTTACCCGAAGCTGGCCTATTAGATAAATTGCTTCCTACAATTGTAGGCGCAGGGTTGGCTTACATGACAGGCGGTATGTCTTTAGGCGCAGATATTGGTATGGCGGGTTTGAGCAATGCCGCAGTTATTGGTGGTGGAGTTGGTCTTCTTGGGGCTGCTAAAACAGGTAATCTTGAAAAAGGTCTAATGGCAGGTTTAGGTGCTTATGGTGGTGCAGGTATTACTAGTGGGTTAATGAATTTAGGTGCTGCAAGTCCTGAGCTTACCGCTAGCACTCTAGGTGAAGGTGCTGCTTCTGGGGCGGGTTCTCAAGCTGCTATGCTAGCTGCACAAAATGCAGGTTTTGGTGTTGAGGGCGCAAATTTAACGGCTGACGCTGCCGCCTCAGTTCCCGGGTATACGGGCACGGTTCCAACTGGACTTAGTACTTTAGGTACCGGTGTTGAATCAGCATACGATAATCCTTCCGCTGCAATTAAATCAATGGGTGGCGGGATGAGCGCAGCAAAAATGGGCTTGGCTGCCCTTGCTCCTATGGCTACAATGTCTCAGCCGACTGTGTCGATGCCCGGTACCAGCCCCACTGCGTATATTCAAACCAAGATGGTCAACCCTTATACACATCAAGTGTATGACATAAGCAAAGTTCCTGCCAACCAGTATACAGGTACACGCCAAGATCAAATTAATAAAGCTGATCCATCTATTTTTGGACTTGCTAAAGGTGGTGAGGTTAAGCATTTTGACGACGGTGGATACACATCGTATACACCTCAACAGATTCAAGATTATTTTGCGGCTAACCCCAATGCCAATGTAGCTGCGGCTACAGAACAATTCCATGCCGACCCTGCTGCGGTAGCTGCTGCGGGTTATGTGCCTGCTGGATTAGCGGCTCTTGATAAGTCTATGGGTGCGTCTACACCTGCTCAAGCAGGCCAAATGGCAATTAATAATGCTGATGGTGCTACTGCAACTCCAGGTCTATATGTTAACGGAAGCCCAGCAGCAACGGCGGCCCAAGCTGCTTTACCTAATTACACATCTTACACACCTGACCAAGTCACCAATTACATCCAAACAAGTGGTATTGATTTGTCAAATCCCAATGCGGTCAACGCAGCGCTATCCCAAGCACACATGGATCCTGCGGCGTATGCCGCATATCTAAAATCTACAAATAACCCATATGCTGTTAGTAATTTATTAAGCCCAGCAGCGGCTGACGTTTCTACCTTTGATAAAGGTTTGGGTGCAAACCCTACAACGGGTGCTCTTACGGACATTAGAAACGCGGTTGTAACTGCGCAAAATACAGTTGGTGGCCCTAATTCAGCTACTAATATACCCGCCGATACGCAAATTGCCAAGGAAATGGATGCGTTTAATGTAGACCCTGCCACGATGGGTAAAGCTGTCAATATGTCTGCGGATCAGATACAGGCGCTTTATAACCAAGTTAACCCAAATGGTAAATATTCAACTGTACCCAAAGCAGTGACGCCGACAGTTACACCTACCCCTACTCCTACCCCTACACCCACGCCGACTACGTTAGTTAACCCAACAAGTCATACAACAACTAATGTAACTACACCCACGTCTATTGCTATTGCGCCAGCATCTGCATTGCCTATCGGCGTCGGCGGTAACAACGCATTCGTTAATCCTAACGGGACAATTAGTCAGAACCCAAACATTCCCGGTAGACCTGCAGGTGGGTTTACAGGCATGAACGATGTTATCAATGCGTACACAAAAGGTGGTGGTAGCACAGGTTACCTTTCGCCGACTGTGTCTTCAATGGATGAGTTTAATGCCAAATACAACCAACTATCTGGTGGAACTAAACAGGCTTATGACTACCTAACAGGTAAAACTTCTGCAGTTCCTACGATGCCTGTAACACCAGATGGCATGGTTGCAAAACCATATTACCCAGCAGCGGCAACAGGTACTTCACAACAAAGAATTATTTTTGATCCAAATACGGGTAAGCCTATGCTTAACCCCAACTATAAAGAAACAAGTTCAACTTCTGGTGTGGGTACAACGGCAAGTACTTCTGGAACTACGGGTAAAACAATGAACTTGCCCGATGGAACTACGGGAACACAATTAACCGCATACCCTGGTTTCTACATAGCCAATGGAAAATATTATGACTCTAATGGTAGCTTAGTTGCTAGCAGTGAAAATGAATTTCAGCGTATGTTAAATCCCCAATATGCTACAGGCGGTTTAATGGGTATGGCTCACGGCGGTATGGCTGATGGCGGGTTTAACCTTGGAGGCTATTCAGATGGTGGACGTCTACTACGTGGCCCGGGCGATGGGGTATCCGATTCGATACCTGCTACTATTGGTCATAAACAACCTGCTCGGCTTGCTGATGGTGAGTTTGTGGTTCCTGCACGAATAGTTTCTGAACTAGGAAATGGTTCTACTGACGCTGGTGCAAGGCAACTATACGCCATGATGGACAGAATTCAAAAATCTCGTGGTAAGACAATTGGTAAAAATAAAGTAGCAACCGATACCAAGGCTGCTAAACACCTTCCCGCATAAGGATAAATCATGGCAGACACACCTAGCAGTACCAACCCAACGGCGGTTACACAATATAACTATGGCTTCGCGCCAGAAGTTGCGCCATTTGCGCAGGATCTACTTGCTAATGCGGCGTCGTATACCGACCCTATGAACATGCCCTATATGCAGTATCAGGGGGCTCAAAACGCACAGTTCTCCCCACTGCAAAACCAAGCATTCCAAAATGCGGCATTGATGCAAACTGCGCCCCAGCAACAACAGGGCACGGCTATAGCAGGGCAAGCTGGACTTGGCGCATTAAACACCCAATACACATATAACCCGTATCAGAACCAGAGTTTTACAAGTCCGGGCATGGCGCAAGCCTACATGAATCCGTATTTGCAAGCATCTCTTGCCCCTCAGTTGGCTATACAACAGCAGTTACAAGGCGCAGCGCAGCAAACTCAAAACGCTCAAGCTACACAGGCAGGGGCTTTCGGTGGTTCACGGGCTGGCGTACAAGCTGCAGCTACTGGGCTAAACAATCAACTTGCTAACCAAAACTTAATTGGTCAAGGCTACAACACGGCTTATAACAATGCCCAAAATCAATTTAACGCTGAGCAAGGGCAGACTCTTAACGCCGCACAACTCAACGCGCAACAGGGCCAATTTGGTGCTAATTTAGGTTTGCAGGGTTTAAATACTGCTCTACAATCAGCTAGTACTTTGGGCAATCTAGGTAATCAACAGTTCTCCCAAAATGTCGACATCAATCAGTTGCAAAACGCAGCGGGTACTCAGCAGCAACAGCAAGCTCAAAACATCTTAAACACTCAGTACCAAAATTACCAAAATGCGCAAAACTATCCATACCAACAAATGGGGTTCATGTCGGACATTATTCGGGGTTTACCTACAAGCCAAACGGCGAGTTCGGTTTATCAAGCGCCGCCTAGTACAGCGCAAACTGTTGCCTCTTTGGGGTTAGGCGCAGCAGGTTTATCTAAATTGTTTGCCAAAGGCGGGCATGTCAATAGTCATGGTCTCGGTGGTATTGCACTACGTAAGTTGCAGGAGGCATAATGGATCAGTCACTAATATACGCTGAAAGATATAAGAGCAATCCTCAAATGCTAGAGCAAGCGTTGCTCGGCCACAACCCACAGATCGACCCATTTACTGCGTTAAATGCGTTACAAAAAATTAAACAATCTGGGCAAATGCAGAATGCGCAAATGGCGCAGCAGGCTCCTGCAGCTCAAGCTCAGCCGTCGATTAAAGATAGCACCGTAGCCGCAATAAATCAAGAACGTGCAGAACCAGAAAACTACTTTGGAACTGGTGGTATTGTGGCTTTTGCTAAAGGGGGCGGAAGTAGTGAAGATAAAGATTTAGTAAATTTAAATGATGATGGTGATGATTCAGTTGAGTTTGGCGATAATAATTTAGGCGGAGATGGTAGCGGTGTACAGCAGTACAAAAACTACATAATGAATGCAAACGATACGCCAGATACCGAAGAACAAACTAGGGGTAAAGTAGCCAAAGAAATGGAAGAAGCTCAAAAAGTTATGGGCTTAGGCGATCCTTATGGGGACTATAGAAAAAGCATAGCTGAACAAGAAGCTGGCGCCCCTCAAGAATTGGAACAGGGTAAAGGTATCGCACTTCTTAAAGCTGCTGCGGCTATGTCTCAAGGTAATAATTTTGCTCGTGCTGCGGCTGGTGCAGCTGGTGAATTTGGCGGTGCTTATGGTGAAGCACTCAAGGCTGATCAAGCCTCTAAAGCCCACAGAAACGAAATGCGTTTCCATTTAGCCGACGCTGAGAGAAAAGAAAAATTAGGTCTTTATAGAGATGCAGCAGCTAGCGTAGCTGCAGGGCAGTCTGCCGCCTCTAAGAGTCATTTGTTTGATCTTCAGAAAACACAAGCATTGGCTACATTGACTTTGAATCAAGCTAGGTTAGAAGCTGCGCAAAAGAAAGGTGCTGGGGCGGGTAGTGCAGGAGCTCAACAACTCGAAGCACTAACGCAAGATAACATAGCAAAAGGTATGAACCCAACAAAAGCTAGAGCTGCCGCAACAAGAGAAATATTAGGTATGCAGCAAAACAAATTTATTTCTACTACATCAGGTTACATTGGTGGCGACCAAACAAAAGGTGATATTGAGAAAAATAAAGCAAATATAGCCAAAGCAGCGCAAGAAGAAACAGCAATTAAAGATGCTGAAGCTGAAGTTGAAAAATCAACTGGGTTTAAAAATCTTCCGTTACTTAAATTAAAAAGAACAGACCCAACAGCCGCCAATGCTGAAATAGCTAGAATTAGAACCGAGGCTTATAGAAAACGAAACGTATCGCATAGACTGCCCAATGCAAGTACGGGGGGTGGCGGGGCTACTCCAGCACTACCTTCAGGTTATAACTTGGATAAATAATGGCGATTCAAACAGCTACCAATCCAAACACAGGGGAAAAAGTAGCTCTAGTTGATGGTGAATGGCAGCCCGTACTCAAGACTGCTACTCATTCTGAAACTGGGGCTAAAGCTTATTTGATTGGCGATAAATGGCTTGAAACTGAACCCCCTGCTAAAGCTGAAAAGAAAGAAGTACCCCAAGAAAAAATACCGTCGATTGGCGAAGACTTAGTATCGTCCATAAAAAATATATTTACTGGTAAGCCCAGCGTTTTAGAAGGCCGCAATCTTGGTGCGCCACAAGTTGATCCTGAACTCAATCGACAAGCTATGCTGCAAAGCGGTAGCCCCGAGTCTGTTATGTTTACTCCGGGTAGAGAAAAGCAAAAAGTTGATCAGCAATTAGCCGACTATAAAGCTAAGCAAGCCCAAGAAAAAGCTAGGAAGGATAAGCTAGCACAGGCAGCCCATGAAGAAAACTATGGCGTAACTGACTTTGCCAAAGATACTGGCTTAGATGTTGCCAAAGGTGTGGTCGATCTTGGTCAATCTTATGTTGGTCTTTTAGATTTAACAAGTGGCGGTGCTGCTGGTCGAGTGCTAGAAAAAGCAGGGTACGATCCAGAAAAAACAAATCAATTTTTAACTGGGTTCCAGTCGCTCACTAGAAAAAATGCGGATCAAAAAGTTAAAGACGCAGTCGGCTTCGTTGATACCCTAAAGGCCCTTGCTGTTAATCCTACTTCTTTAATAGGCGGTATTGCAGAATCTTTGCCCGGTACTGTTCTTGCTGGTGCTACAGGGGGTAGATTTGTTCGTTTCCTAGTGGGTAAAGCAGCGACTGAGGCTACTGCATTAGGACTAGAGGGCAAGGCAGCTCAAGACTTTATTACCAATAAAATTAAAGACCAAACTGTAAAAATTGCAACAGTGTCTGGCGCAGGTGAAGGCGCTCAATCTACGGGTCAAATTGCTGAGCAAGCTCGTGCTCAAGGTAGAGACTGGAATGAATATGTTTTACCTGCATTAGGCGCAGGATTTGGTACTGTTGCAATAGCGGCACTATCGGGTGGCGTAGCAAAAAAACTTGGGATTGGTGATGTAGAAACTAACATTGCTGCAAGATCTGCAGGTATTTCAAACATTGGTACGGGTGAGGGGCCGTTCTTAATTAAAGCATTAAAAGAAGCAGCTAGTGAAGGCTTGCTCCAAGAGATGCCCCAGTCGGCGCAAGAACAAATATTTACCAATCTTGCAACGGGTAAGCCGTGGGACGAAGGTGTTGGGCAGCAAGCAGCTCAAGGTTTAGTTACGGGTATGGCTATGGCGGGTGGCCACGCCACTACTGTGCAGTTACTACAAAGTACCGCAAAAGCATTTAAGCCTGAAGAGCAGCCCAATGCAGAAGATATTGCTCGAAGCAAAGGGTTTTTAGTACCTGAAAGAACACCACAAGAACAACAACAAGTTCAACAAGAACAACAGGCAAACGCCCCAGCCCCCGCTGCCCCACCAGTGCCACCTCCTGCAGATCAGACAGTACCCACAGCACCTGGAATACCGCCGCTTCAAACAAGCACAGCAGAAACTGAGCCGACTACGACAGAAGAAGACAATAAAAAAATAGAAGAGTTTGCAAAGCAGTACGTATACGCAGGTGTGTCTGAAGATAGCGCACTGAAAATGGCTAAGAAGAAATTAGATAGAGAGAAAGAAAAGGAAAAGGAAGAACAAAATGTTGGAACACCTGTCACTACGCCAAGTGGAGTTAGCCCTGCAATACCTAGCCAGCCCAGTGCCGGAACTACCACCGGAGAACTTGGAGGAACTCAACCAACTAGAGTGGTTCATCCTGCAACGGATGTTGGACAGCCTAATGTTGGAGAAGCAGAACAACCCCCTGCAGTAGAGACAGAAGAACAAATTACTGATATACCCAAACAAGTTCAACGCTACGAAGAACCCGGAGTTGGTAGGGCTACAACAGATAAACCGCATGGTATATACACTACACCAGCAAACGTAGAATCGCCCCACAAAGACTTAGGTGGAGATCAGCATTTTTGGGACGTAAACCCTAAAGCAAATGTATTAGATGTAACACCATTTGGGGGGCCAGATGTTGCTATGCGAAAAAATGCTGTAAACGCCGGAGCAGGTGTAGCCGCAGCAAAATCACTTTTAGGCGCTGATACTTTTAATAAATTAAAAAAATTAAATAAAGAAGATTTAATAGCCGTAGCAAAAAATTATTTTCCAAATGTAGACTTTAGTAAATACTACGATGCACAAGAAGTAATGGAAGCTCTTGGCGCGCAATTAGCTAAAAAAGAAGGCTATGATGCTATTTGGCAAAAAGACCAAGACCCTGCGTTTAGCGAATTTGTTGGGCTAACCAACAATGCAATGACGCCTAGTAAAACTAAGCAAACAGAAGCAATAAACCCAGAAACTGGAGAAATTACAAGTGGCACTGAAACCCCTCAAGCCCAGCAAGCAACGCAAGAAGGACAAGAAACACCAACTACCAGAGCCGAACAGCCAGTAAGCCAGCCGCCCAGTGCAACTCCAACAAGTGATACAGCTAAAACTGAGCCGACTGCAATGGGTGGAAGACCCGGCAGAGGCAAGCCAAATATTCAATTTAACTACGCAAAAAATACGGTACAAGCCCTTGGTGTTGTTGCTAAAACAGGTAACGCATTTCAAAGATTATTAGCTAGAAAATTGATGGGGTTTGTGGGTGGAGTTACATTTAACCCAGTCATAGAAGGCGAGCCACTGCCAGCAGCCTTATTGCCCCATGCAGATATGTGGAGCACCGCAAGGGCTTTGTACGTACGAGACCCAGCCACAGGTAAACGTCATATCTTTGTGCGGTCTAGCGGTAACAACCAAGGTATCAATAATATTGACGTGCTTCACGAAGCACTACATGCAGCTACGATGCAGAAAATGTATCTTGGCTTTAAATCTTTGGGTGAAGGGTTTGATGTAGACTCAAAATTAGCTAAGCTAATGACCGACATCCAAGACTTGATGAAACGTGCTGAAGCTCAGTACGAAAAAGACAAAGCTGCAGGTAAATTACATTCAGGCATTACAGGTCGTATTGATTCTGTAAAGGACATATTTACAAACCCGTATGAGTTTTTAGCCTACGGAATGTCTGATGAAAATGTACAAGACTTTTTGCACCGTGTAGAAGGTATCCGTACTAACGAATCTGGTTTTAGTAGTTTTGTTAAATCCATCATGAATGTGTTTGGGTTTGGTAAGCAATATTACAATGGTTTCTCTGACCTTATTGATATTACTGGCGGCGTGCTAGAGTCAGATAAAACTTCTAAACAAGTCGCTGCTGAACGCAAGGAAATAAATAAAGCTAGACTAGCTAATGTAATAAGACAAAGAAATGGAGTCGGCGCAGCTCCTACAGCAGCAGCTACGTCAATACAGCCAAGCGGTAAGCAAGCTGTTAAAGACATGACCACCAGAACTAATCAGGGTCTTAAAGCAGTTGCAGATAGCCGAGCAGGTAATGATCTAGGTAAAGCAGTTTCTTATATGCAAATGCTTAGAGACCCACGAGAAATTTGGTCTGAGGCTAAGTTGCTATGGGGTAGTATGACTGCGGATGCTAGGGAAATTTATAGTCACGCTTTGGATCGTGAAGGCATAGCTGAACAATTCGGGGATCGTATCCCTGCGCTAATAGATATCAACAAAGCCGCCCAAAAGATGACGGGTCAAACACAAAATTTATTGCGCGGTGCGGCCAATATGTCAGATGAAATTGTGCGTTTTCAGCGTGCGCATCCAAAGTTTGTTGACCAGTTTGAAGACTTGCGGAATCTATCAACATATGTTGAGTATGATCCATCTCTGCCAGTCATAAAAGACCATAACAAAGAAATTGATAACTTATACAATACATTGCCAGAGCAAGGTAAAAAATTGTATGTAAGCCTAAAAAATTATTATTCCCATTTAAACGATTTCCAAAACGAAATTCTTGAAGAACAACTAGATGCTTTAGATTTACCGGAAGAAGAACGCAAAAAACTAATGAAAGGTTTGCGTGAAACTATACAAAAAGAAAACAAAATAGAACCGTACTTTCAATTGGATCGTCAAGGTGACTATGTTTTAGAGTATGGTAGAGGTAAAAGCAGAGTAGCATTGCGCTTTGATACGCAAATAGAGCGCGACCGCGCCAAAAATAATTACTTAAAAACGCAGAATGAAACAGAAAAAGAATTACGGGATAGAGATGCGTTAAAAACATCACACGATAAGGGTGGTTTAAAACTTCGTGCGCAAATAGAAGGTGTAAGTAAAATTCTAAAAACTGCGTATGAAGCAATTGACTCGGCTGATATGAAAGATCCCAGAGCTAAAACAGCAATGAAGGATGAAATATACCAAGCCGTTTTGACATCAATGCCCGAAGCTAGTATTCGTAAGATGTTTATACACCGTAAAGGCACACCCGGATTTACCTCCAATATCTTGCGTACTGTAAACAATACTGGAGTTAGGTTCTCAACTCAACTCGCTCGGCTAAAGTACTCCCCAGAAATGCGTAGGGGCTTAGAAGCTGCTCAGCGTGCGCTTGAGGGTCAAGAAGATTTAACGCCTATTGTTAAACGCATGACTGAGTTTGTTAATGAATCTATTCAACCGACGCAGAAAACAGATGCTACAAATGCTTGGGATAAAGTTGCTGGAGGTATTGCTAAATTAGCGTTCTTAAGATATCTAACAAGCTGGTCTTCTGCGTTGATGCAACCTATGGATATTTTCCTCAAAGGGTGGCCTATTCTTGCATCACATGGGGCTGCTAAAGGCACTGCAACATTGTTAAAAAACTTAGCGCTATTAAATCAATACGGCGTAGTAGAAACAATGCCCGATGGAAGCACAAGATATCATGCGCCCAGCATTGAATTTGCTAAAGGGTTAAGCCCCATGAAACGCAGAGCTGTTCGTGAAATGAAAGAACGTGGTGTCACTACCAATACTTTAGAAAACGAAGTCTACAGTCAAGCTAAAAAACCATATTCTAAAGTAAGTAGTAAAGCCGTCCAAACAGCAAAAGATGTTGCAGGTACTTTGATACTCGGTGGGTTGATGCACCACATGGAAAGATTGTCCCGTGAAGTTATTTATTTATCTTCATTTGAAATGGCTATGGACGGTAAACCACTTACCGAAGAAAATTATCAAGCTGCAGCCGACCAAGCAACAAGAGATACTAACGAAGCATTTGGTAATTACGATCCAGATAACAAACCAATGATTATGCGTGGTGGTACAGGAAAAATTGTAACCATGTATAAGTTTTTCCCGTTGATTACAACTAAACTTTTAATAACCAATTTCTTTAAAATGTTGCCTCTCTTTAAGGAAGGTAAAAAACAAGCTGCTATTAAATTCTTTGGTGTAATGGGCACTCACTTGCTTCTCGGTGGTGTGGTAGCGTTGCCAGCGTTTAGTTTGGTTATGAGTATGCTCGGTTTAGCGTGGAAAAAATGGGGTCAAGACCCTGATGCACCCGAAGATATGAAGAGTCTTGATTACGAGACATGGTGGCGCACCGAGTATTTACCGGAAATGTTGGGCAATATGGGCCTTAATGAATTAAGCCGACTGGTTGAAACTGGGGTGCTTAATAGAATTACTGGTCTCGACGTATCTAGTCGGCTATCTTTAAACGATATGTGGTTCCGTGATCCTGCACCGGGCCATACAATTAAGGAATCTATTGCTAACATAGGGCTATTACTTGGGGGCCCTGCAGCTAATATGGCTCTGTCTGCTATGCAAGGTATACAGCTGTTAGCCGACGGCGACTACGAACAAGGTATTGAAAAACTTGTACCCGGATCCATAGGAAACCTTATAGCTGCGCACAGATACGCAAAAGAAGGATACCAGGATTACCAAGGCGCACAAATGGTTGAGGCTAAAAATGTGCCAACCAAAGAGATAATCGGCAAAGCAATAGGCTATGCTCCCGCTGCGATTGCAGATACACAAACAAAAGCATTTAAAGAAGCTGCCGTAACTAAACAAATCCTTACAGAAAAAGCTAGCATACAGAAAAAACTTATTGACGCATTTCGTAAAGCAAATGATCCCGCTTTATCCCCCGAAAAACAAGAACGCTTTGATCAAATATTCATTGGTATGATAGATAAAATGGCGGATTTCAACGTAAAGCATCCTGAAAATGCGTTTGATGACGAAGAAGTTCAGAAAGCAATAGATGCTTCTTACGAAAAACGGGGTATTGCTGAAACGTTTGGTGGCGTTAATTTAACTGAAAAGACAGCACGTATTGGGCTACCTGTTGCAGAGCACAACGTAGAGACTTTGCAAAAAGCTTACGGCAAATAAAAAAACCCCGCACACAGGCGGGGATAAATTGCAAAGAAAGGAACTAACTTTCAGGGTGGATTGTATATTAAACTCTCCAAATCCGCAACCCTTTTATGTTCTCTTCAACGACACATTTGGATATCGTGTCGATTTTTAGCCGTTTTGTAACCACGTTTAATGCTTCCCGTGCCGCTTTGTGGTCGATACAGGGTACAAAAAAAGAAGTACCTTTTCTAAACTTCTTCCAATTGATCTGGTAACTCACTGTCTCTATTTTCATGGGGCTCAATCTGTAAGAACTCGCTTGTCGAAGCATCAAACATTAACACGCGCACTGCGGGAGATACAACTTTCATACCCTTTGCCATGCGTTTATTAACTGTTTCTTTATATACTCCAGTCTCTTTCAATTTATTAAGCAACTCTTTATGGTTGATTTGTATTTTTACACAGTAGTTTTTAAACGGTGTTGCGGCTATATACAAATGCTTGGTGTCCGGCTCGTAGCGTATTAGCAATTCATTCCTAGGCTCCAGTATAGGTGCGGCGTTAAGCCCACTCCTCGAATCCACTTCACCATTTACAACTAAAGTATTCATTGTATGGGCGTTCAAGTAGTCTCCCAATACTGTAAAAGGTGCATCGACTGGAGGTTTCACGTCTTCACGCATTTCACCGAGCATCTTAACCAACCATTTATACACAAGCTTCATGTCATAGTCGTGGAGTTTTAAGCTCTTTGCAATCAAACCCCCTGCTATGTTACAGGCACATACTGCCGACCAAAACCGCTCACGTGCGGTAAACTTAACTTCCTTGTCAATGCGGGCTTGGATTTGGCGCACCAAGTCTTTTGCTTCTTCTAAGTTATTTACAAGCCAAGTAGCGTAGATTTCACCCGCATGGCCATAATTTTCCCGTAGTTGGTGGTCAAACATTTCCTTGCCGACTTGAACATCAATGATGTTGTTTGGTGAAATTTTGTACTCAATCAAGCGCATCGACTCGCCATCGGGGGAATTTTTAGCCGCACCTAGCTTTTGATAGAAGCTAGCATTGGCAGAAGACAGGGTCATGTTATTCCACGACGTATTGTTAACACGCATCTCATTGGTCTGAGACTTCATCTTGTCTTTGCCACGCCCTTGTGAAATACCATACGCAAGGTCAGAGAACTCCATCGGCGATGTGTTTGTAATCTCATCAATCGTGTTTGACAAGTTATTCATTACGCCGAGTCGGTGCATCTTAGATTGTGGCGTATCTTTCCACTGGGCTGACAGCTGCACTGGATGTCCGTATACGCTGTTACACATAAACAAAGCCGTTGACTTGCCCGATCCAGACTTCTCGTGGATCAAATTAATAATAGCCCCGCTCATACCCGTAAACTTTAATAGCGGACTACCAAATGCCGTTAACGCCGCAAACGCATGGCCTTCGAGACCGGGTCGGCCGTACATATTAAATACTTCTTTCCACTTCTCAAACGTCCCTTTAGCGTGTAGGTGTTCCACAATACCTTTTGTAGACGTCGATGGGGGGCTGTAAAATACTCCGTCTTTTGTAATTTCTCGTTCGCCGATAATAAACTTACTATCGTTATCCGCCCAACCAAATTGTGTTCTCATAATGTCTGCCTTTCTTTCTACTTGCATGTTTTTAATAAACGTCATTATGTACACATACATTAAGTCCAATTGCTTGGTAAATAACGCAACTCCATAATGCGCTAACGTTTTTCTTAGTTCTTCTTTAACCGTGATTGAAGTCAACGGCACAACAAATTCCTTCACCCCATCTTTGGGTAGGTGCAGTTTTATCAACGCCACCTCGCCCGCATTCGGATCAACCAACCTTTTAATCACATAGATGTCATGCTCGTAAACTTGTTCTGCGTCACCTTCGTCCTCATCTCTTCGGTAAACCCCGCCATTCTTCCCACGAAAAAACGGAAACGGATACTCGGGTATCTGATGCGTCTCTACAGTTCCTTCGTCATCCTCGGCTACGACAGTGTTGTCCTCGTCGTCCGCTTCCGCAATCTCCTCCCCTAGGCTGATTGGGGATTTAATCTTTCCTTGGTTTACGCAACCATCACAAAAGCCCTTGTTGAGTTTATCAAACGTGGTGCAATGGTGCGGTGCGCCCATCTTAATAAGATAGTTAGACTTCTTCTCGGTCTCGGCGTAGTCGTACTCGTCATGATCCTTTGATAACATGTGTATGGCTTTGTCTCTGTCTACGCAAAAAGATGCAATAGATAAAGCGCTGCGCCATAAAGGTTCTTCAATCTCCGTTTGATTCTTATAGCAGTGCAGTAGCTGGGCACATCCAGTACCCTCTACCGACTTAACCATAATTGTCTTGAAGCGTTTAATCTTGTTAGACATAAGCGACATCATCAAAGGACTCATCGACCTAGGTATGAAGTCAGGCTTGTCTTGCACGGGCTCGGGAGCGCCGAGTAGTTCTTTAATTTCTGCGTAGGGCGTACGCTTAGAAACTTCGTTGATTAGTCTAACCTCGACAGGCTCTTCACCTTTGAAGTTAAAAGTTCCGGGGATTCTTAGTACTCGGGATGCTTCAAAAACAGCAGGGTCAACAATGAGTTCGTTTTCTTTGCATAGCTCGTGCAACCTGTTGGCTAGCGCTTCCCAATCGTTTTTACCAATCGTTTCTTCTAGTAACCAGTACGCATGTATACCGTAACCAGAGTCAACAATTAATGGTGGGGGTAAGCTCGTCGTCTTGCAAAACTTCTTAAACTCTTGTAAACCAATTGCTTGTGTTGCGTACCCTTTGCCTTCAGCCGCTTTTGCTTCGCCGCAATCAATGTCAATCCAAAGGGCTCTAAAGTACTTGGCATTCGCATGGGTTCTATTATTAAGATCACCATACTTAGCACAACCATAGAACACATTAACTTTGTTAAGCACCAATTCTTGGGCGATTAAATCAACTTCAGCACGTGTGTTGCAAAACCTTTGGTCTGGATATTTACCCAAGCCAAACACGCAGTACCTACCCTCTGCCGGTAAAACAGCATCTAGTAGATCGAGCATTGTTTAGTTCCGCTTTTTGTGTTGACGCATGAACGAAACAATCAGCTCACTGTGTTGCTTAGAAGGGGCGCTTGCCCCCCAAAACCAATTGTAAATCGTAGCACGACTCACGCCTAGGTTCTCAGCAACTTCGTTAACTGGGATGTTTCGTTCAATACATAGTCGGCCTAGGGCTACACCCAACGAATTAACGTCTGCTTTTTGATTAGCAAATACTAAGCGTTGACTATAACCGTAACTCATCAGTCTTCCTCACTCCATGCTTTTAGCACGTCGTCAAGGTCTTTTTTAGCAACTGGGGTATCGGCTTTCTTACTCTCACGCTTTTTAGGTTCTTCAACAACTTCTTGTTTCGGCGTCGGCTTTGGCAATACTTTCGTAGTGCTTTGCTGTGCTTCGTAAGGAGTCATCACAACCATCTTGTGCAACTCGGGTGAGTCGGCGAGCTTACTTGTTACCGCAAACTCTTCTTTGTTGATGAATCGTGCGGGTGTAAACAAAACAGATTGGTTATCATTGTCTTCGTTAAAGCTCAATGCAGTCACAACGTAGTCAATACCCTTGCCATTGTTGGCCAAGTATTTTGTGTAGTTCTCAAATGTGAAACTGTTATCGCCGACGTTCTCTCCGAAAAGAGATTTAGAGGCTAAGTTCATTTGATAAACTTCACCTTCTAGCGAAGTACCAAAGTCTTCTTCTAGTACTAATGCAATACGTCGTGAGTACCTACATGCTTTAGATGTCCCTTGTCCTGAACCCTTGATGTTATTAGGGCAAGAATCGCAACGATCTGCTTGTGGTTTAACTGAACCCTTGTCGGGGGCTTGTCCATCATTGGAGAAACAATCAGGCGCAGTTGGCTCTGAATCAGGAGTCCATGCTTGTGAGTAGAAAATGCGGCCTACTTTTGGTGAGGCATTAACAACGATAACGTTAAGGTTGCCCTTGACTTTACCCATCTCTTCCATGCCGACCATCTTACGAAAGATTCCGTTTTTTGGTACGATACGTTTGGCTCCAGTTTTTCCAGCCAAAGCTTTAGTTAATGCACTAACCCCTGCAGTTTGCAGAAAGTCAGGTAACGCTTGATCTAACAACGCAATATTGCTCATTTTTAAATTTCCTTTTTACGTCTAACAACCACGGTATACTGGTTCTCAGTGTTGAGTCCCATTGGGAGAACATCCGGATTCTCTTCAAGAAATTCTTTCATGTGTGTTTGATGAAGTCTTTTCTCTAGCAAGGCAAACGCATCGTTATCACGAATGAATTGATACATTGAATCCCAATCGTTTGTCCAGTACCGTGTTTTAACCGAACGCACAACTGTGCCATGATTTGTTGAAATACTATTAGCATTAAGCTCTTTGCAGAGGTCTAGCAATGCTTCTTCGATCATCTGCATCTGAGTTGCAATTGCATGGTCTCTGTCTTCCCACTCCTGTTTGATGATCGCACGTTTATCACGCATACGAATATACGTTTGGGTTAGCGTATCGACGGAGGGTTTTTCTTCCTGAACCTGTAAGTCCATAGTCAGTTCCTTTTGTTGTTGGGCTTTGTATTATATGTCAGAGTTTGACAATGTCAAGTTATCTTCTGATAATTCTTGCTTATATAACTCAATTATTTTTGAGTGGTTCGTAATATTATTGCGTAGCATTTCGTATAAACGTTTCTCAACTGCACTGCCTCTTATGTGTACTATAGTCATAGAATTCTTTTGCCCGGGCCTATCAATCCTTGCGTTTGCTTGGAGATACGTTTCAACGCTGGTGCACGGAGCATACCAAATTATAGTATCTGCGGCGGTTAGGGTTAGTCCGTGGGAGGCGGCTTGCGGTTGTATGATTAATACTTTAGGTTCTGCTTGTGTTTGAAAAGTTTTTACAATTTCAGCTCGCCGATTAGCACTAACTGCACCATTAATTGTGTCGTTGGTTATGTTGTTTTTATTTAAATGCCTTGCCAATAAATCAATCGTATGTGTGAATGGCACAAAAATTAATACTTTATTGCATGATTCTTCAATGACTTCTTTGACAACTTTTAATCGGCTTGACGCATCAAAATCAACAACTTCGCCCTTGTCTGTGTACACAGAACCACATGAAATTTGGAGTAATTTAGTCAACTTTGAAGCCGCATTGACGGCACTGACTTCTTCACCGGCTGCTTCGATAAGCATCTGACTCTTAAGTTTCTTGTAGTAAGCTACCTGCTGCGGCGTTAGTGGTGCATCTCGTTCAGTATATGTAAGCGGTGGTAGATCCAGACACTGAGCTTTTTCAAATCGGATTGCTGGCTGAAGAACCTTGTGCACAATTTGATCAGCGTTAGGTTTTGGAACCCATCTAAACTCTGTGATCTTTGTCATCACGCTATCTTTAAACTGCGTAAAAAACATTGGTATGCCAGCTGGGTTGACTAGCTTTGCTAATCCGTAAGCATCCGCAGGACTTTGGGCGGCTGGCGTCCCAGTCAACATCCACAACCCATTTATTTGTTTGCACAAATCCCGCATGACCTTCCAACGATTCGTCTGCGCATTCTTATAAGCCGACGCTTCATCCACCACAATTAAATCAAACTCATTATTGAGGATATCGTTTTTAACAATCTCAACGCCATCAAAATTAATAATGACGTACTCGGCATTACCCCTAATAACTTCTCTACGCTTAGCCGCGCTACCATGAGCTATGTCTACTCTGCGATGCAGAGCAAATTTAAATAGGTCTTCTTGCCAAGCCGCTTTCATCACAGACAACGGGCACACAATCAATACACGACTTATGATACCCCTAGTCATGAGGTAGTCGGTTGCCCAAATGACGGACGCAGTTTTACCTGTACCCTGTTCATTAAAACAAAATGCCTTCTTGTGCTTAGTTAAGAATTCTGCAGTTTTAACTTGATGCGCAAAGGGGCTATATCCGTGTGGTCGTGGCCAACTGTATTCTGCTAAGCTCATTTTTTGGGCGTATTCTTTTTAACAGTATGATCGCTGTTTCTACTGAAAGATCGGTTGGCGCTTGGGGTCTTTAACTTTAAGTTGCTCGGCGCATTTGTACCACCCTTTGATAGTGGTATCGTATGGTCGATGTCTTTACCCTTGCGGTCTACGCCCTTTTTGTCCATCTCATTGCGGGCACGCTGACGTTCCATTCGAGTTTCGTGTTCACCACGCTCAACTTGTTGTTGATATTCTTTTTTGTAAGGTCTAGGTTTGTTGACGTATGGCATTACTGTCTCCTCTTTACATAATGTTCGCATGTTGTTACTGGGCACCAACCGCATAATCCGCTTTGTCTTGGGTTCCAAACTCCGCTTTCAAATGCGCCTTCTAATCTTTCAATGTGGGGCATGATCTTATCCATGTAAGAGCCCTTCATAGTTTCCAAATGGAGAGCCCTGACAAATTCTTTCGACACTACAAATAAGAGTGCCGACTTCACAACCTTCACCTCCGGAAATTTCGCAAATAAACCACAGGCGACTAAATCGAGTTGACTCACGTCCGCATATTTCGCATTCTTTGATGTCTTGTAATCGATAGAATACGCAGTCCCCGTCTTCTTGTTGATAATCACTAAGTCCGCCACCCCATGCCACCAAACATTCGGAGCATCGAATTCGCATGATTCTAAGGTTTTCGTCAAACCAAGTTTTACTTCGCAATGCTTTTCCCCTTCGATATTGTTTAGTATGTCCAACGATGATCTAAGATATTCAAACCGAGGGGGCAAGTCAATGCCATCACGAATGTACTCTTCTGCCGCTAGGTGCATCTCTTTGCCGTAGATGGAGTACTCGTTATCGCTACTCTCAACATCCTTGGCTACTTTGATATGGTAGTATTTCCTAGGGCATTGCACAAACGTTTTAAGGCTACTGAAAGACCATATTAAATTAGTCATAGGTTGCGTTCTTTTGTTGTCTTCGTATTTATGTATACGTGTACCCCCCATTTGAGTAGGGTTCATGCGTTCTTCTTTAGTCCAGTTCACACGATTTTGTATGCGCTCAAACTCTTCGTCTTCTTCAGTCATAACACCCTCCTATTAACCCACCAACATTTGATGTACCCCCAAAATGTTCTTTTAAATAGTTGTGCTTCTAATTTATTGATGCGCTCCTTCAGCTCATAGTTTTCCAATAACAATTCACTGTTATGCATAGACATCATGTTCCATGCTTTTTGTATGTCTTCCTGATTCATTGGTTACCCTCCGTTGTAATGTCTTCTGTTTTGTGTCGGGTGCAAGCCTTACCGCAATTCTCATCCCAGTTCTTTCTTGTTACCACATTAGCGCCACATCTAGTGACGTAGTGGTAATCACCATCGTAAAACCTGTAGACTTTGCATCCATCGATCTCTTGTATGACTTGCATGGCGTGGCTTTTTTCACGCTCTTCTTTGCTTGGGCCAAAACCTAGCCACAAACCATATGCCATAGCCCATGCTAGAAAACACATAACAACGACAACAAGTATTGAGTAAATTATTTCTGCAAATGTTAGTCTCATGTGTTTAGCTCCTTTAGCTTGGCTTCTACCAATAACAAATCGTCATAAGGACTTTTGGTGCTTCCATGAATTTCTTGTCTTTCCTCATCCGTCAGTCCTCTCCATTTTGGTGCTTGGTATACTAGGTATCCAACAGGCTTATGCGCCATTTCAAATGTGCCTTTTCGTATATGTAAAGCATGAACTTCTGCGTCACCACCTATGTCATTGGCAAGCGTGATTGCTTGCTCTCTAGTTTGTTCAATCCAAACAACTGATTCTTTAATCATGTGTTCTTCTCCTTGTTAGGCCATTGCGCCCAAAATATTGGTTGACCAATCAAGTGTTCTTTCTCCATCACCATCTCAACAAAATCAAGCGGTGATACTTGCACAGTTGCATCTTTTGTTTTTAATGCGTTCTTGTACAGCGGGATAGCGCCATCATCACCTTTGTTTGTTTCAAACCAAGCGCCAACTCCCGTGTCATAGCCAAACCAACCCACGCAGTCATCCTTGTCCTCCATCTCTTTCAACATATGATTTAATGCCATCATCTGTTTACTTTTTTCCATGCGTTGGGCATGAAGAAAATTCATTGCCTCGTTCAAAGCTTGAGTTGCACCATACAACTCAATGATCTCTTCTTTAATTTCTTCTTTGGTTTTCATTTTTGTTCCCTTGCTCGAATTTTGTCCGCAATAATTTCAGAGTAATTACGCTCTAACCCATCTGCATATGAGTCAGCAATCTTTGCACACGCCTCACGCTCTTGTTCTATTGCTTTTTTGACTAAAAACACTAAAAACTTTTCAGCACAGGCAACGCAATAAAGCGCATGGCCGCCACTAGCACCACATTCAGCACAGCCATGCTCTTCAGTCATTCTTGTCCCCTTGCTCGGATTAGTTCTGCTATTGCTTTAGGACTGCCTTGCCACGGTTCTTCTGCAATCTTTGCACACGTCTCACGCTCGGTTTTAATTGCACTGTTAACTAACCGCAAAACTTCTTCATCGCAATCCATCAAACGCTTGAACGCAACAAGGTTTAATTGTTCTTTGTGAAATAATTTGATGTATTCTTCTCTAGTCATTCTTGTCCCCTTACTTACATATTTTTCAGCACAGGCAACGCAATAAAGCGCATGACCCCCACCAACACCACACTCTGCGCATGTTTCTTGTTGAGATATCTTTAAGATATCTTTTTTACTCATCAACAGTCTCCATAAGCATGGCCAAACCCTGACTCGCAATTAAGCGGAAGCTCCTGTGCCCACTTCGGACGCAAACGCATACACAACTCAACGTATTCTGTTGCCTGCTGTGTTTCACCGCTTGGTACTACGCACATAATAGCATCATGCACAGTCATTGCAACCTTGTACTTTTTAGCAATCAAAAGCATCTGCTCACCGATAATAATTCGTGCCAAGGCCTGACATACATTCTCTATTACCTTCCCTCCGTATATGCGTGTAGGGATAAGCGCTTTGCCTCTCCTGGTGTCGTAAACCAATTCTGTCTTACCCTCAGTCTGTTGCGTGCGTAGATTTGGGTACTTCAAGTACAAGCCATTGGGTAACTTAATTCCCTTTTTGCCGTCAACCAATAAAACACCCAGTCGGCCAAGTTTTACAGTCTGATTGTTCATTATGGCTTTTAACGCCAAAGCACCTTCTTTCCATAGCTCGACAATCTGTGGATAAGTACTTCGATAAGTTTCGATGATGCGTTTAGATTCCTCCTCCTCAATATCCACTCCGAACGTTTTAAGTTGCGCCTTAAATTTAATTGCTCCCATGCCGTATCCAGCCCCCAAAATCGTCGTCTTACCCACAAAGCGTTCCGACTTATCGATCTTTTCTTCCGCCTTCGCATAGATAGCAGATGCCATGATTTTGTATACGTCCTGTCCATTTTCAAATGCCTCCACTAAATCGTCTTGCTCGGCTAACCATGCTAGGGTTCTTGCTTCAATCTGAGATGAATCCGAGTCAATAAGCTGACAATTGTCAGGTGCTACGATCGCTTGCTTAATAGGCGATGACCTTGGTAGGTTTTGCAAATTGATTTTGTCGTCTCCACCCCAACGGCCTGTGTGTGCGGCGTAATAGCGTAGGGGAACTGGCATTGACCCCCGTTTTGACATCTCCAAAAACCGAGCGGTTCTTGTTTCTTCTAGCGTAGACTTAGTACCTAACCTCGCTGCCACTAAACTTTGTACTTCTAAGCTAGGGTGATCCAATAGGGCTTTGAACCCCTCGTCAGTTTTAGAGAACGCAAATGTTTGCTTGCCGTTGGCTAGGCTCGTTTTCATGGGGGGCTCGATGCCGTATCCTTTGAGCAACTCGGCAAACTTGGGATTACTCATCAACGTATCCCTGTCAAAGTTTTGTAGTAGCTCCTCTTTGCGTTGTCGTACTTGGAGTAAATGGGCGTGCAGTTTTGTGCTATCTAATGTTAGCACTGGCTCGGTGAACATCCGCAAGGTTATATCAATCAGGCTTAGCTCCACAGTTGGGAACGGCATCATGTGCTTAAAGATTTGATACGTTAGTGCTACATCGTTCTTACAATATTCACCGTATTGTTTTAGTTGGTCGGGAGGGAAGTCAACCCTGCGAAGCCCAAGTGCATTGACTACCTCAGTACCCTTAACACCTACGCCATAATACTCCGCCAAAACCTTGAGACTTCCGCCTACTTCCGTACCGTGAATAGCTCGTGCCATGCTCAGGGTATCCAACCATTTCTTAGGTTTAATATCGAATAGCCAAGTCAGGATCGCCCCATCAAACTGAGCATTGTGGGCTAACACCATGTGCTGATCTAACTGCAAGGACTTGAGAAACAATTGAGTCTCACTCATTGTCCCTGTGAACCAGACTGGCTCGGCATCATCCACCTGTGCTGATACACCGATGACCTCAAACTGCTCGCTCCTCACATACTCCTCGGTCGTCATCTTGGTAAGACTGAAATCCTTAGAGTAGTAGGTCTCAAAGTCTATTGTGATGACGCTCATTTGTTTACTGCGTCCATTCTTGAGTAACTTACCGCTTGCCCTTCAGCTTGAATTTGCGTTTTGCCAAATCCTTTTTTATACACAATCTTCTTTGGTTGTGGCTCTTCGGGCTCATCAAGTAACTGCAACAACACGTTGTCTTCAAACTTTTTACGCTCAACTTCTCGTATCGCAAGGATAAGCGTTTCTTTTTCTTGGTCGTTCAAAAACCACAAAGCCCCTTCTTTACCCTGTGCAAGTAAAAGTATATCTTCGTACTCGTCGGAAAACTTGTTACCATACTTGAATTCTTCGGGGTAAGTCTTGAGTCGCTCGGCTAAAATTTTCACTGAGTTTAAAAATGCCATCATTCATCCTTTAAAAGTTTAATAGTCCCCTCAAGAAAATCCATGCTAGTTTCTCGTACTACAATAGCCACACCAAAGCGTTTCTTTATTTCGCAAAAGTGTTTAGTTTGTAATGCAGTCGGCTGATTAAATCCCGCTTTAGCTTCGATAGCCAAGAACTTGCCGTTAACACAACACAGAAAATCAGGCACGCCCGAGTTACCAAAGCCCGATCCTATCGGCATAGCGTAGTACACTCCATGCTTTTCAAGGATGCCCTTGATTTGTTTTTTAACTTTCGCTTCGGGGGTTTGTGCCATGCGCTATATTATAGATGCGCATTAGACTTTGTCAAGTAATAAAGTAGCTTAACGTAAATAAAAACCTGACAAATGTCAGGAATTGGGGGGATATACAGATTACGTGCCCCCCTCACGCTTAGGATGTACTATGCCCACAAACTCTCACTGCGGAGAGCATAGTACCACAAGTGCCGTCACATCTGTAAGGCTAGGCCACTCGTCCAATTATGATTCCGCAGTTAAGAATTTAGTTTAGCAATGGCACGATCTAAGTACCATTTAGCTTTATTTAAGTCTTCGAGCGTATTGCCCTTGTGCTTAGCCCTACTGACGTATTTGACTACGTTGCCGAGGTGATACCCAAGTTGTTTCGCTTCAATAAAGTCAATGGTCTCGATACCACCGACGGTGTAATGCAACGGATGATTGACACTGTCGGCTTCATCTAATTCAAATCGCTTAGCAAATTCTGCCAACAATGAGGCGGTGTCCGCTTCTTCTTTTGCTTCGTTCATAGCGTTAATGTTGTCCATGTGCTTGTTTATATTTTTTTCAATCGCTGCGTGTTTCATCTTGTTCCTAACCACGTAGATGTAAGATGGCTCAGCCTTGGTTGCTTTGACGATCTCCGATGTGGTCGCTTCGGGGTTTGCTTCGATGTAGTTACGAATCTTTTGTGTTTTAGTTAGTTTCATTTGCTATTTCTTTCTTCATGTGTTGTGTTAATATTTCTCTCATCTTCGCTTGCTTTGTATAAGGATACTTACTCTCGTAGTAATCCAGTACATCTTTAGGTAAACGTAGGCTCAAGTGAGTCAATGCGGGTTTTTTACCCAAACCACGGCCACTCCGTTTCTTTTCTAATCCTGTTTTTAGTTCATCAATTCGGTCGAATATCATTCGTCACTCCAATCTGCGTCTTCTACAATTTCCAGCAGTGCATCGCTAGGCCATACCACAATAGGTGTATCTTCGCCAATGTACCCACCCTCAATGTTGTACTCGACAAACTCTCGGGCTTCGTCAAATGTCATACCATCCCTGTCGGCCAATACCTTACACATCTTCTCGCCGTCGTAAACTATTGTGGTTACCCGGGATCTGTTTTGCCATACTGAAGCATATCCAATGATTGCCTCGTCAAACCCATCATACTTTTTCATCGCTCTAACCCCTTCATAATAACCACAGTTGCCATAGCTTCTGCTAGTGTCTCTCCATCTCTTACAATATACGCTTGATGAGTCCAGTCAGGCCCAGTCGGGTTAGACTTATATGTGCTGATCTCAATGATCTTGCCGTTCAATGCTTCGATGACCCCAAACTTTACTTCGGTATCAGATTGCAGAGTATTGAGTTGTCGATTAGAGTTTTCAGGAGAACCTAATGTGACCCCATCGATGATACTCCGAACGTAGGCTTTTAAACTTTTACTCATAGTCCCACCCCATGTTCTTCTTCAATATCCCTAGCGAATTGTCTCCAGTCCATCGTTCTTCTGTACAAGGCATGGATACGTTCATCGGATAGTGGCTCTTTGCGTAGCCTTTCGATTAGTAGTGCTTGGTCTTGCAATAGTTTATCTTGCTTGTCTACCAAGTCTTTCATGTACTCCATGTCTGAAATCTGTGTGTCTTTTCCGTATACTCGTGGGGTATAGTCAGCCTTTGATACACTGATTGCATCTTTAATTGCGGATACTATGCCATACCTAACTATGAAGTCAGTACCTTCTTTATCCATGTTTATCACGCAGTCGGCCGAACCATCCTCATTCTCTTTTATGCGCTCAACTTCAATCTTCATTTGTTTTCTCCATCATAAAAATCAAACCACTCACAAATTTCTGCTATCACCGCTTCATCTATACAATCCTTTATCCGTTTTTCATCGGGGTTGGGGTCGTGTTTGTGGGCTCTCGCCCAGCCCATGTTGATACCCTGTTCTACACACATAGCTAGAACCATGTAATCTTTTGGTTTCATGTCACCACCTCTTTGCGTTGGACTTGTTTCAATAAAAGCCAGTTCCCACCATCTCTGACTATGCGGATAGCTCGAACCCACTCCCTCATGTTGTGCCGTTGTTGGCAGTAGGGTATGTAGTCTAAGCACCACATCTCCCTTGCTCGTTTAAGTATCCTAGTATCCATAGTTATTCCTATACCACAATTAAGAAATTATCTTTGTCATGCCTACATCCCACGTTTGATATACACTGCTCGTCTTCGATAAGTTTAAGCATACCGATCTTCGCCTTGTATTCCTCGGGTAGCGTATTATCGTCATAGCTTTGTACATTGTCAAGTACCTTCACAATATATTTTCCCTTGTGCATATGGACATATGCCTTGTTACTCGCATCACGAATTTTATTGATCTCATCCCCCTCTGTTCTCGCGCTCTCAAATTTCTCCAGATGCGTTACTTCTGATTGCGTTAGATATGCTAACAGTTCATCTCGCTTACGCTCAAACGCAAACCTATACACAGAGTCATGTATCTTGACTTGATGTTCTCTCGCATCCCTTTCCTTGAATCGTATCTGCATAAGAATAGTATTCTTAATTGAATCTACCGAGTCATCCATCAACTGCTTAAGACTCTTAGGCATGAATGCTTTCTTAGCTTCCCTTACTGCCTTCTTTATATCCGATGATCTCATCCTCCCACTGGGTAGGTTGTCAGACATAACTCTGATTGCTGGGCCCCCTGAACGGCTTGAGTGTTCTTGCCTAGCTACACCGATTGTCTCGCCATCTAACTTGACTTGTACTTGCCATACTTTGTCATGATAATCTTTCTCGCCGACAAACTCCCACATTGGATTAGTGGTAGCAAGTGTTACGACAAACTCATTCAGGTGCTTGTGCATCTCCACGCCCACCTTGTTTTGATTCTTCTCCAACTTTACGTTGCTTAGTTCCATTGCGTTGATCATATTAGTTCCTTTCAATTTCATCTTGCTTGTTTAAAAACTGACAATACATATCGGCCTCGTCTTTACTCTTCGTTCTGTATACCACCTGATCGCTAGAATGAATAAGTCCTAGGGCTACGTCAACTATCTCATAGTGGACAATATAAAACTCATTCTCAGGATTAGTACTTGTTACCCATCGCACCGCATACTTATGGTATGGTTTATCTGTGCGGATGTTCTCAATCCCATCTGCGTGTGGTCTTTGATATATAGCCATACTAACCTCCTTAAAAGTTAAACTCAATTTCACGACGTACGCTGATTAAATGATCGTTGTCATCAGACTCCTGCGTATCAATATCTTCGTACTCTTCACCTATACGGATGAACTCGTACTCCCATGTACTTGAACCACTGTTGGCTATCTTAGCAAAAGCTTTTATGAACTCCATGAACGCTATGACTTCGGGGTAAGTTTCATACCACTTGACATCGGGAAATAAGAACTTGACCATCATCTTATCGTCCAAGTCACAAACCTCGTAATAATCCTCGTTGCTCTTATCAAACAACTGATTGTCCTTTGGTTCGTTCTCATCCATGAACAATTTCATTACTGGATAGTCTTCCTTCGGGCAGTAGAATACTGCACATACTTCGCTTCTGTAACCCATACTAACCTCCTACCAATCAAACTTGCCGATAATTGCATCCACCTTCTTCTTCAAGGTCTCTCGTTCAAACCCATCTTCCTTGATTGCATCCATGCTTACACCTAGGATAGAACGCTCAAGGTCTTGCCTAGCTTCCTCCAACTTCGGATCGTTGGTCACGTTGAGCTTGGTCAACAACTCACATAACTCTTGGGCATTCGTCAATAGACTGTCGTGATACCGCTTCTTCTCGTTGCCCTCATCCTTGAGCTTCTCGGACATTGCAGTTAGCGTAGTATGTAGACGATCCCACGGAGCACGCATAGCATCTGCTAGTCTCTCTTCAAACTTAGCTTCGTATTGCGTCTTGATATCTTCCAAGTCGGCGTTGCTTACATCCAACCGAAAGTCACCACTCTCAGGGATTGGGTCAACCGAGCGACGAAATCCAAACTTGCCCTTGACTTCCTCGATGTCGGGGTAATCACTTAATTTAAACAATGTGCCTAGCGACGTACCCGCATCTTGGATTAGGTTTGGATACATCACAAAGAAATTCTGACACATCATGTTGAACGTATGCTCAAACCCATCCATCGTCTGCTTGTACTCCATGAATAGCTTCGTAGGTAGAAGTCTCTGACCCTTGTCTGCCCAAGGCAATGTGTGTTGGTTGTGATACAGACGCACTCGGGCGGCGAACTTGTCGATGTCCTTACGCATACTCGTACCCGCAAAAAGATTCTTCTTGGTTTGGCTGGCATCTCTGACTGCGGATGCGTTGGTATTGACTGCGTCGGTTGTCTCTTTGTCGACCTTGCTCGCTGGCCATACGCTGATATTCAACTCGACTAATACTGCTGATGAACTGATACTCATAATTTACTCCTTGGTTTAAAAAGCTGACAAATGTCAGGGTCTCTCAGGCTTACCTGCTAACTTAGCCATTCTGTATTTCTCGTTAGGTATAACCTTCGCACTGACTGTTATGTCATTCTCATACACATGGTATGTGTGATAGGCTTCGCCTGTGTTGTTGTTCTTAGCGTCTTTGCTTATGTACCGTTCCTCGTACCTCTGCGCATTGGATAGTATCTCCATGATGGTGACGGCGTCTTTTGTTGGTAACGCATACTCGGTATAACCAATATTTACGATCATCATTTTGTAGTTCCTCCAGTTTGAATAGTTGATGTTAGTTTTTGATGTGAATCGTTTTACCATGTTTTGCAACTGCATCATTACCTCCACAAATTGCCCATAACAACGGTGATGGCCAGTCATTGCCCCAGTCACTACCCACATACCCATCGGTTAGCATGACGATGCACTCAGGCACAATCTTCTTCTCGTTGAGATATGTAGACACGCAACTTGGTGATGTACCACCCCCACCCTTGGGCTTAGTAGAGTTAACGATATCTGCCACTGCACTCCCTTCGTATTCTTCGTGACCCGCAACCTCGCCGTCCCAGTAGATGATGTCCACCTTCTCGGGATTGACCTCCTCGGCTACGCCCTTCACTTCGGATAAGAACTCTGCCATCTCTCTGTTGCCCACCGAACCCGACGTATCTATCGCTATCACAAGATGACCAACCTTCTCGCCAATCATGCTCGGCATATACACATCGCCCGACAGATAGCGTCGGTTAACCCTACGCCAAGATGAGGTGTCTTTGTTACTGCATGTAGATTTCACAAACTCACGCAACACCTCACGCCAATCCACCTTGGGTGCAAGCAATTCTTCTAGCTCTCGGTCTCCACCGAGCCCGCCCTTACCCGCAATCTTTTGCTGAGCCATGAGTCCTTGTCTTACGGCTTGGTCAATATCCCTAGCTAAGTCCTTCTTCTCCTCCTCGCTCATACCCTTGGTCGCTTCATCCCAATCATGGACATCGAACCCTTCGCCACCGCCATCTCCGCCCGACCCATCATCCTCCTCTTTCAGTATGTCGAACACTTGCTTGCTGTGCATACCTCGGAACCGCTCATCGATAAGACCCATCAACTCGCCACGCTTCGCACCTGACTTGTATCTAGGAAATGCTATGACGCTTTCTTCGGTATCTGAGTCGGCGAGCATCAAGTTAATGACGTAGTCACAAGCACCATTGGCCAGCCTTGGATCTTCTTCGTACAGTTTCCTGTATGTAGTGAGGTGACGATACATCTTGTGTGATGCTTCATGTGCAATTACAAACGCAAGCTCTTTATCAGTAAGCTCGTTAACGAATGCACGCCCATACACCTCATCACGCCCGTTAGTCCTAGCCGTCGGTGTGTTATCGTCTACTGACGTACGACCAACCATCAATATGCCAGAGAGCAATGCAAACTTGGGGTTACGCATCAAACTAATCTTGGCCTTCTGCACTTTCCGTTCTTCATTCATCTTCAGTTCCTTTCCTGACATTTGTCAGATTTTGTTGTGTTGTTTGTGTGGTTTACAGTAGGTCTTGGTTCTTGGCAACCCAGTCGCTGAACGCTTTGCAACTGAACGCAATGCCTTGCTTGCTCGGTGTCTTGGCAATGTTGATCGCAAACACGGCTTGCCACTCGGCATCGAATCGGCTTAGGTATTCCATGAATGGTGTAATGGTTTCCTTAGTCAGTCGGCTAATCGCACCGAACACCACGATGGCACATGCACCCGCACTTGTAGGTATGGATGTTGTCTTAGGGTTAGTGATGGTCGCTTCCCATGTCGGTAGTTGGTCTGAGAACTCAATGTACGCTTGCATATCCCTAGCACCTGACTCGCCGATAGCACCTGTTAGAGCTACGATGACAGTATCAGGGTCTAGTTGTTTCCTCGTTTTCACGATGTTCGATGCAGTCTCCAATGAGCGAGGGGATACAAACGCCTTCTGATTACTCTTGGGTGAATAGATGTAAGGGTTGTCACCCGCACCGCCATCGGTATAGCTTGCCAATACTTGCGGAAACCGATTGACCCACGCAATCACCTCGGGCTCGATACCTTTGTTCATCGCCCACTCGATCCACTCCTCGGCATCGGGCTTGCGAATACGCACGGGAACCAGTCGGTTACGGCTATGTGCTTTCAGGTTATCGCCCACGCCGTCGGTTGACAAGTTACCAGTCAAGAACACGATAGTCGGAGGGCTATTTGGTGCATTTAGTGGGATGTCACCGAGTCTAGGATTGGCCTTCTCTAGCATGGGATGGAGCATATTCTTCACTGGCTCAGCACCCTTAGTAAACTCGTCGAGCATGATGACCAGTGGTTTGCCTTCATGGATTTTGAACCTAGCATTGGGATAATACTTGGTAGTCTTGGTGTTGTGGTCAATCACAGGCATGGCAATGTCACCTAAGTCCATGTTCGGCACATCGATGTAAGCATGCTCGTAGCCCATGCCGTTAGCTATACTCTCCAATAGGGATGACTTACCAATCCCAGGCTCACCTTCAAGTAGAAAGCGGGTTGTTGGGTTGGCTTGAATTAATGCGGATGCTTGCTTGAGGGTAATTGACTTACCGAAATTAATTTCTGACATTTTTAGTTCCTTCTGTTTTGCATTTGATTGAATTCCTGACATTTGTCAGGTTTGATTTGTTGAAATACACTCGCTAACACAAATAACATAGTACCACAAAGTAATGCCTATGTCAATACCCTGAGCTCTTAGAAGTGTTTGTGATATTTGATTAAGCACTCGGCAAACTCTTTGGTTTTTACAAGTTGAACGAACACATCTCTCAGTTCCTCGTCCTTGCCTATACGCAAGATCAAATCCACGGCTGGCTTCAGTTCTTCACTCGGTTCCACGTAGTCGTCCCAATGTTTTGGGGCTTCGGTGCATTTACATTCATTCATCACGGTCTCCAGACGAACATATCTAGTGCTATCACAATGATGGCAAGTAGAAACACCACTCGTGTGACGCAGTCGGTTAACCGATCCACTCGGTCTTTTGTGATTTCGTTTGTTATTTCATCGTTGGATTTCATAGGGGTTATCCTCTCGTTGGTCAAGTAAAACTAGCGCTTCGATCACGCAGATATGAGCAAAGTCATAGTCGCCATGTGTGAGGTGCTTTTCGCACTCTTTTAGTAGTTCCATTGCTTTGTTGTAGTCGCCTTCAGTCATTTTCGTTCTCCTTGTTTTCTGACATTTGTCAGGTTTTGCTTTCTCATACTCGGTTCTCCTTGGGGTTGGTTTGTTTGAGTGTTGTGTGTGCGCTCGTAGGTGTTACGAACATATAGTTGCCCTTGGTGTATTCTTGGATCACGCACCATGATGCTCGTTCAGCAACGGCTTGGTCTTCACCGCAGAATAGGCAGTATTTGTAGCCGAGCCGATAACGATCTATGTGCACGTCGTCTCCGCAAGAGAGACATTCTCTCCAATCTAAGTTAATGGTCATAGTTTGCTCCGTTTGAAAACCTGACAAATGTCAGAAATGTACAATTGGCGATATCCAACTGACTTATACATAGTACCACAAAGTAATGCTTATGTCAAGGATTCTAGGGGTTTGTGGGTTTTGCTTAATTTTTAAGCAGTTCGGTGTGTTATGAAAGCGTGTTATGAAAATATGGGCAAAGTTACAAAAAACGTTATAATGTTATGAAAATTGAAGAAAAGTGTAACGCATGTAACTTGTTGATTTGCAAGGGAAAAAAGTTTAAAAAGTAGTGATATATATATAAAGTTATAAAATTACAATAAATAGAGTACAAGGGTGGGCGGTTGTGGTACAAATTGCACTTGCTGGCTTGCTCAAACAATCTCAGCCAAGGTTATACTCAATATGCCAAAAAAGCATAACATGTAACAATATAGCATCCATGCGGGTTTGCGGGGAGGTGTTGCGTAACAAAGACATAATTTTCATAACATAACGCATAACATTGCTCGCATAGCCATAGTCACATAGGGAACTGGCATAAATCAAACTCAAAGTTACAGAAAATTCGGGGGAAATAAAAGGCCAAAAAAAACCTGACAAATGTCAGGTTCTGTAACTGAGTGGGACAAGGTTATAAGATATCCTTAAGAAAAGTTAAAACACCACCGACTACGATAGTAATCGCAACTGCACAAATTAATTCAATTACTACTTGATCCATGTTAACTCCAATTAAAACCTGACATTTGTCAGGTCAGGGTTTCCCCTGACCTTCCGCCAATTAAACCTTCAAGTCACCCATTGCACCACCCAATTCAAAGAACAATTCGAACATCAATTTTTTAGCATTGATTGATTTCTCAAAATTGACTTTCTTTGTATCATCACCGCACGATAAGGTTCTGTTTAGCATCGTAATCATAACCTTTAGGTGTGTGTCGTCAACGTCTTGAGTATCGGCCTTGACTTTAGCCGTACCTTCGTAGACTTTGCCCGATGCTTCTTTCACTCGTTGCCAAATTTTATCGATGTTAGACTCAGTAAAATCTAATTTCTCCAAACCCGCTTTGAATAGATTACGCTCAGCTTTGATACCCTTTTTAGTATCCTTGTTTTCTGAATCATACCATCCCGCGCCAAATGATAAGGTCATATCGCCCGAATAACGTCTGATAATGTCGCCGGTCTTCATTTCAGAATCGGCGAAAACCTTGAACAATTCGTTCCTAGACTCCTCCAAGTAACTCAAGGGCGCATCGTTCGATGTTACGATTGTCACTGATGTTTGCGTTGCTGTTGTCATAATTACTCCAATTAAAAAGGTTGATTTAAAAAGTATCGATGTGTTGAATCGATGGGTTGATAATAACAAAGTAACACACCCATGTCAAGTACTTTAGGGGACAATGTTATAAATAATTAAAAATATTTTGTAATTAAAACCTGACAATTGTCAGATTTTGCCAACGGGAAAAAAGAGCACCACCGATCGACCCCACTCGCCCCCACCCCACCCAAATGCGGGTAAGGGGAGTCCCAAGTCCATACTCTCTAACTTGCACAAACAATGTTGCATTTTAAAAATACCCCCCTACCCCCTTCGTTAATATCCGCAAGCACTTCACCCCCCTAGATATAAAAACACCCCCCGTCATCTTTTATTTTTCCCAACCCCCCGGGGGGTATATATTTTTGGTATCATTTATGTGTTATAGTTCGCCCATTCCCGTTTACTCGGTGCACGAATGTTAAACATAGAGCCTACTAAAGAACATCCAATACCGTTCGACATATCTGATGATGTACCTGCTACTCAGTCAGATAGCATAGCTGTCGCTGTTAACACCATAGATTTAATTGAGTCGCTCGGCGGGAGTATTGATTTCTCTGCTGATGATGCTAAGAAGGCAGTCGACTTAGTTACCAAACCAACCAATACCCCAAGACATTTCAGTAGCGTAGCGCAAGCTAAAGCTGCGCAGCTCATATTAAGAGAGCACGATTACCAAGCGTTTGAGGACGTTCAGCAAGCACGTAATTTCATAACCAATAAGTTGATAGTGTTGGCCGACTGCGGGGATCCAAAATTAGAACTCAAAGCTCTTGAGCTACTCGGCAAACATTCCGACGTGGGGCTGTTCACTAACCGCAGTGAGATAACAATCAATCATAAGAGTCCTGAAACACTTGAGAACTCTATTAAAGAAAGAGTTAAAAGGCTGCTCAATACGCCGGATGACATTGAAGACTTAACACCCCTAGATGATCTGGATACGCACCTAGGTGTAATAGATGAGAGTTCGACGGAAGAAGAAACGGGTACTGAAGATGAATCAAGTTCCTGACGTATCTCTTAAAGACATTGATAAAATTCTGCCCAAGATGACAGAGGCAGATATGCGGGTGCTAGACCGACAGCTTGAGCACTTGGAGAAACTAAAAGAACAGCAACTGTGTAGGAACAAGTTTTTAAAGTTCACCCAAAAGGTGTGGCCAACATTTATATCGGGGAGACATCATGCGAGAATGGCTGACGCATTTGAACGTGTGGCAAATGGTGTATGTAAGCGTCTTATTATTAACATGCCTCCTCGTCATACTAAATCCGAGTTTGCTTCTTATCTTCTACCTGCATGGTTTCTTGGAAGATTTCCCCATAAGAAAGTAATTCAAACGTCCCATACTGCTGAATTGGCAGTTGGATTCGGGCGTAAAGTCAGGAACTTAGTCGACAGCGACATATATAAAGAGATATTTCCTGATTTGCATTTGCAAGCAGACTCTAAAGCAGCCGGTCGGTGGAACACATCCAAGGGTGGAGATTACTTTGCTATTGGTGTCGGCGGTGCCGTGACGGGTAAGGGCGCAGACATACTGATTATTGATGACCCACACTCAGAACAAGAGGCGGCAATCGCTGCTGGTAACCCCGAAATCTATGATAAGGTGTATGAGTGGTACACGTCTGGCCCTCGGCAGCGTCTTCAACCGGGTGGGGCTATTGTTATTGTGATGACTCGTTGGTCTATGCGGGATTTAACGGGTCAAGTATTGAAATCAGATGCCCAAAGGGGCGGTGAAGGGTGGGAAGTTATTGAATTTCCGGCTATTTTGCCCTCTGGAAACCCACTTTGGCCCGAGTTTTGGTCATTTAATGAGCTTTCAGCACTGCGAGAAGAGCTTCCAAACAGCAAATGGCAGGCCCAATACCAGCAAAATCCGGTCGGAGATGAGTCTGCAACGGTCAAAAGGGAGTGGTGGAAGATATGGGACAAGGATAGTCCCCCCGCATGTGACTTTATTTTGCAGTCTTGGGACACCGCATTTGAGAAAAACAACCGAGCTGACTTCTCTGCGGGTACAACTTGGGGTGTTTTTACCAATGAAGAAGACCATAATACGCCCAATATTATTCTTTTAAACACATATCACAAGCGTGTAGAGTGGGTTGATCTTAAAAAGGATGTATTGAAAGAATACAACTATTGGGAACCTGACGGAATTATTATTGAGAAAAAAGCCACTGGAGCTCCTCTAATATATGAGCTAAGAGCTATGGGAATACCCGTCCAAGAGTTTACTCCGGGTAGAGGCACCGATAAATTTTCCCGTTTAAGTTCTGTATCGGACATAATTGCATCTGGGAAAGTATGGGTTCCCAATACTCGTTGGGCTGAAGAGCTTGTTGACGAGATTGCTTCGTTTCCGTCTGGTGAACACGATGACTTGGTTGACTCAACCACGCTTGCATTATTGCGGTTTAGGTTGGGGGGTTTTCTGCGCCTGCCAGATGACGAACCCGAAGAAATTAAATGGTTTAAAGGTCGCCGCTCAGAGCGGTATTACACAGTTTAAGGACACATCATGGCAACAAGTAGTATAGATAAAGCACTTTATCAGGCACCTATGGGCTTGGACGGGATAAATGACGCTGCAATTGAGATACAAATTGAGATGGAGCCAGATGAAGAAGGGGGCGGAGACTTTGATGTCAGTATGGAACCGCAAAAAGATTCTGATCCAGAATTCGATGTTAATTTAGCCGACTACCTGCCCGAGAGCTATATTGAGTCTTTGGCGCATGAGTTGGTTGATGACTTTACCAAAGATAATGGAGATAGGAAAGATTGGATACAGACGTACATTGACGGCTTAAAGTTATTGGGCTTGAAGTACGAGGAAAGAACTGAGCCTTGGAACGGGGCATGCGGCATATTCCACCCCATGTTAACTGAGTCAGTTGTACGTTTTCAGTCTGAGGCAATTACAGAAACATTCCCAGCGATGGGGCCAGTGAAGACCCAGATTGTCGGTGCGATAGACAAGATGCGTGAAGAAGCCGCTGCTCGCGTGCGCGAGGATATGAACTATCAGTTGACTGAAGTAATGCAAGAGTATAGGCCCGAACATGAAAAACTTTTATGGTCATTGCCCTTGGCGGGATCCGCATTTAAGAAAGTCTACTACGACCCAAGTAAAGGTAGACAAGTTGCAACTTTTGTCCCAGCAGAAGATATCGTTGTCCCTTATGGCGCGTCTAGCATGGACAGCGCCGAGCGCGTCACGCACGTGATGAGGAAGACTAAAAACGAAATCATGAAGCTGCAAGATAAGGGCTTTTATAGTGATATAGATCTAGGCGAACCGAGTCATGAACTAGACGACATCGAGAGACAAAAAGCGATGGAGCAAGGGATGACAGCCATACAGGATGATCGGTATAGGCTCCTAGAGATGAGTGTTAATCTAGACATTCCCGGGTATGAACATAAGAATAGCAAGGGTGAAGAGACAGGTATAGCACTACCGTATATTGTTACTATCGAGAAGGGTAGCACTAAGATTCTAGCCATCCGTAGAAATTGGTACGAAGAAGATCAGCTTCATATGAAGCGCCACCACTTTGTGCATTACCAATATATCCCTGGGTTTGGGTTTTATGGGTACGGCCTTATCCACTTGATTGGTGGGTATGCTAAGTCGGCGACGATGATCCAACGTCAGTTAATCGATGCAGGTACTCTATCTAATCTACCCGGCGGTTTGAAATCTCGTGGCCTACGTGTAAAGGGTGACGATACACCGATTGCTCCCGGAGAATTTAGGGACGTGGATGTGCCTTCCGGAAGTATCCGCGATAATATTTTACCACTACCTTATAAAGAACCAAGCCAAGTTTTGTTTGCTTTGCTACAAAATATTGTGCAAGAAGGTAAAGCGTTTGCGTCTTCAGGAGATATGAACGTAAGTGATATGTCTAGCCAAGCCCCAGTGGGTACAACGTTGGCTCTATTGGAGAGAACGCTAAAGGTGATGACAGCGGTGCAAGCTAGATTGCACTTTGCGATGAAGCAAGAGTTCAAGTTACTCAAGGTAATCATAGCCGACTACTGCCCAGAAGAGTATAGCTACGACCCCGCCGAGGGAGATAGGAAAGCCAAGAAGTCCGACTACGACATGGTGGACGTGATTCCTGTTAGCGACCCCAACGCAGCAACAATGGCACAGAAGATTGTGCAGTATCAAGCGGTATTGCAGTTAGCCCAGTCAGCTCCACAGTTGTACAACTTACCCCTGCTCCATCGCCAGATGATTGAGATTTTGGGTATAAAGAACGCAGCCAAGCTCGTGCCTACGCAAGATGACGAGATACCAACAGACCCCGTGCAGGAGAACCAGAACTTCCTCACAGGTAAACCCAACAAAGCGTTCATTGAGCAGAACCACCAAGCGCATATCTCTGTGCACCAAGCGATGATGCAAGACCCCATGATGCAGCAGATCATCGGTCAAAACCCACAAGCGCAGACGATGCAAGCGGCGATTATGGCCCACATCAATGAGCACTTGGCCTTCTCATATAGACAGAAGATTGAACAACAGATTGGCCTACAGTTGCCCCCGCATGACGATAATGACCCGTCTAAAAACAGGATGGATCCACAGATGGCGGATCAGATTGCTCAATTGGCAGCGCAAGCAGCCCAGCAGTTACTACAGCAGCATCAAACCCAAGCCGCACAACAGCAAGCTCAGCAACAAGCGCAAGACCCAATCATCCAAATGCAGCAGCAAGAACTACAAATTAAACAGCAGCAGTTGCAGCTTCAAGCTCAGAAACAACAATCCGAAGCACAAGCCAAAATGCAGCAGTTGCAGATTGAGCAAGCTAGGATCGAGGCCCAAAAACAAATCGCCGCTATGCAGGTAGGGGCAACGGCTGCCGCAGCTAAAGACAAACTAGATAAACAAATGCACCTTGAGGGTACAAGGCTAGGCGTGGATATTAGCAAGCACAAAGCACAGATTAATCAACAGCGCCAGCAATCTTTTATGCAATCTGCGAAAAACAAACCTAGAGGGGAATAATGGAAGCTGATCGAGTGTTACATCACCTTTTACGAGAACTTGACAAAATCGTAAAAGAGCAAACTGAGTTTTTAGGAAGCGGCTCAGCAAAAGACTTTGCTGATTACCGTTACGTCTGTGGGACTATCCGGGGTCTAGGCCACGCAGAAATTCTTGTCAAAGACCTCGTGCAACGTTTGGAGATAGATGATGAGTGAGTTTGACGTTAATGCTATTGACTTATCCGGTATTCTTAACAAGGATCCCGAGCAGAAAGCAAAGCAAATTCCAGATCCAAAAGGGTTCATGCTACTAACCGTAGTCCCTGAAGCAATGGAAGAGTATGCAGACAGTGAGATTGGGATTATTAAATCTAGCCAAGAAATTTGGAAAGAGGAAATGCTTACCCCCGTCTTATTTGTGATCAAGATGGGCCCCGAAGCCTATTCTGATATTACGCGGTTCCCCAGTGGCCCCCGCTGCAAGGCAGGTGATTTCATTATCTGCAGACCCAATTCAGGCACACGCTTGAAAATCCACGGCCGAGAGTTTCGTCTAATTAATGACGATAGCGTCGAAGCTGTTGTTGAAGATCCGCGCGGAATTACCCGTGCTGCATAAGGAGTAAAACATGGCTGATCAAGACTTTAAATTCCCCGATGAAAAGGTGGAAGAGCCCAAAAAGGCTGCTGCTGAAGACGATTTTTCTTTTGAAATAGAAGACGATACTCCCCCAGAGGATAAAGGTAGGAAGCCAATGGCTGAGCCGCCCGAAGATCCAACCGACGATGAGTTGTCTAACTATGACGAAAAAGTACAAGCCCGGATTAAGAAATTTACCCGTGGCTACCACGATGAACGCCGTGCTAAAGAAGAAGCCCTACGCGAACGCGAAGCCGCTGAAAACTATGCCCGACAAGTAATTGATGAGAATAAACGCCTGCAACAGCAGCTTTCTCAAGGGTCTCAGATCATCATTGACCAGAATAAACATTCTGCAGAATCTCTTTTGGCGATGGCTAAAAAGAAATATAAAGAAGCTTATGAGGCGGGTGATACTGATAGTTTGGTTGATGCGCAGACAGAAATTGCTAACGCAATGTTGCAAATTGACAAAGCTCAAAATTTAAAACCTTTACAAGTTGAAGAAAGGGTGGTACAAACACCACAACGTACTCAACAAGTGCAACCGCAAGTTACAGAACGCGATAGCGAATGGCAAGCGGACAATCCTTGGTTTGGACAAGACGATGAGATGACTAGCACCGCACTTGGCTTACACCGTAAGCTATTAAAAGAACGGGGTCAAGAATTCGTTGGAACTAAAGAGTACTACAAATTAGTTGACGCGACCATGCGAAAACGATTTCCTGAGAACTTTGAAACTCAGAGCGAAGAACCGGCCGAAGATACACGCCGTGCACAAAAACCCGCTAATGTTGTAGCTCCTGCTACACGTAGCACACCACCTAACCGTATTAGGTTGAAGGCATCTGAAGCTGCGATTGCTCGTAGGCTTGGGGTTCCTTTGGAACTATATGCGAAACAGGTTGCTCAACTTAGAAATGGAGAATGAAAATGACTGCTACTGCACAAAATAGATTGGCTCGTGAATTGGATGACAGAATTGCCGCTGGTAGACCCACTAGTTGGCAAAATCCGGATAGTCTACCAATGCCAAACGACCGACCCGGCTGGAAGCATCGTTACATTCGCATTAGTATGATGGGTGTTTCTGACGCCAGTAATATTTCTTCTAAGTTGCGCGAAGGATACGAACCCGTTAAAGCGGAAGAATATCCTGAGTTAATGATGCACGCCAATCAAGAAGGCCGGTTCAAAGGCAATATTGAAATTGGTGGTTTGTTATTGTGCCGAATCCCAGAAGAATTTCTGAAACAGCGAGCCGAGTTCTACAACAATCAGAACAAAGCTCAAATGGAATCGGTAGATAACACGTTTATGAAAGATAGCGACCCTAGAATGCCTCTCTTTGCTGAGAAGCGCTCAAAGGTTTCATTTGGTTCAGGTTCTTAATTTTTTAAGGAAAAAACATGGCTTATCCGCTTATTCCAGCCCCTTATGGGCTTAAGCCTGTTAACTTGATCGGTGGTCGAGTATATTCGGGTTCAACCCGCATGTTCCCCATTGTGACTGGTTACAGCACTTCGATCTTCAACGGTGACGTTGTTGATATTGGTACAGGCAACAACATTGGTTGCGTGACACCTACACAACTTGCATATAACACTACTTCAGCCCAAGCTGGAACTATTGGTATTTTTGTTGGTTGTGAGTACTCTACTACTGGCGGCCCAATTTACGGCAAAAACCGTTTCCAATATTGGCAAGGTGGTACAACTGCTCCTGACGCTATTGCGTACGTCGTAGATGATCCTCAAGCTGTGTTCAAAGCTGTCGTTGTTAACGGTGGTTCTGCACAAAGCCAAACGGTTCTATACGCTAACCAAGCATACGTTGGCGCTAACATGTTGTACACAGGCCCCGGTGGTTTGACTACTACAGGTGACTCACTTGGTGGTGTTGCTTTGTCAGCCTCTGCTACAACTACTTCTGCCGTTACACCATTGACTACTAGCGCTCCTTTCCGTTGCGTTGGTGTGGTGCCTGACACAGCAGTGAGCGTGGCTCAAAACGCTACTTCCAGCTCTACGACAATTACTTTGTCTTCAGCTAATAGCGCTATCTATCCCGGTATGGCTGTTTCTGGCCCCGGCATTAACGCAGGTAGCAATACCTATGTTACAACCGTAAACGGTACAACAGTGACGATTAACCGTGCAGTTGCTACTGCTCAGTCTACCGCTACTGCGTTTACTTTCACTGGCTATCCCGAAGTATTGGTGACATGGAACTTCGGTTACCATAGTTATTTCAATGCTACTGGCGTTTAATTAAGGAGCTAACAAATGGCTATTTCACGTGCACAACTATTGAAAGAGTTGCTCCCAGGTTTGAACGCATTGTTCGGTCTAGAGTATGCTCGCTACGGCGAAGAACACAAAGAGATCTATGAGACTGAGACCTCTGAGCGTTCTTTTGAAGAAGAGACAAAATTGTCTGGTTTCTCTGCAGCACCTGTTAAAAACGAGGGCACCGCCATCGCTTACGACAATGCGCAAGAAGCATGGACAACACGTTATAACCACGAAACCATTGCTTTGGGTTTCTCAATCACTGAAGAGGCGATTGAAGATAACTTGTACGACAGCTTGTCTGCTCGTTACACCAAAGGTTTGGCTCGTGCTATGGCATATACCAAGCAAGTTAAAGCTGCTTCCGTTCTAAACAACGGTTTCACTTCTAGCTATGTTGGTGGTGACGGCGTGTCTCTATTCAATACTTCTCACCCCTTGGTGAATGGTGGTACAAACTCCAATACTCCTTCTACCCAAGTTGATTTGAACGAGACTTCTTTGGAAGCCGCCGTTATTCAGATCGCCGCTTGGACAGATGAGCGTGGTCTTTTGATCGCTGCCAAACCCAAGAAATTGGTGATTCCTCCCTCATTGATGTTCGTTGCAAAACGTTTGTTGGATACCGAACTCCGCGTAGCCACAAACAACAATGACATCAACGCTATCAAGCAAATGGGCGCGATTCCTGAAGGTTACACAGTTAACCACTTCTTGACCGATCCCAATGCTTGGTTCTTGACCACTGATGTGCCAAACGGTATGAAACATTTCATCCGTACTCCCTTGGCTCAGTCAATGGACGGGGACTTCGACACTGGTAACGTGCGTTATAAATCACGCGAGCGTTATTCTTTTGGATGGTCTGATCCTCTCGGAATCTGGGGTTCTTCAGGTTCATTCTAATTGGTACTATAGTACTAATACTAGGGCCCTTCGGGGCCCTTTTTTATGCTTGATTTGTCATAAATTTTAAGTAAGATGCTACTGCAGCATCCCCGACTGCGTTAATTTTTTGGAGAATTACATGTTTACTTTTAGCATTCAGTCCACTATTGGGGACACAACGATTACTTTTAAATCTGAGAGTTTAAATAAGCTTGCCGAAATTATGAATCGTTTTAACGAAGCATTGGGCGTTGAGTTGGATGACTCTGACGAACTAAAAGAAATCGGTGGTATCGATATCGACGAGTTGGAGTTTGACGAAGAAGGCTTTGCTTGGTGGTATGACGAGGGTTTTGATGAGTGGTTTTGGTATAACGAAGAAGGCGACTATTGGGAAGAAGCCGAGTACGAAGACGAAGAGTCTGAAGACGACGCAGAGTGATCTAGGGGGCTACGGCCCCCTTCTTTTTGCGCTGTTTGGCTTGCTTTTTGTTTTGTAAATCGTAGTGCAATATGCGGTGACAGTTTGAGCAAAGAACAATACACCTAGTAACTTCTTCATGCGCTTTTTTATATGACCCCATACGCGCCCATTCATGCACGCCTTTAACTTTAGTCTTTGGGTCTACGTGATGGAAGTCCATAGCGGCAGGATGCTTGAACCCGCACAAGCTGCAAGATAGGGTAGCTTTATAGTCTTTCCAAGCTTTTTTCTTGTCTTGATTTGATTTTTTTAATTTTGTACTACCGGCAGTTTTACTTTTTTCATAGTTATTTTTAGAATAAATTTTGTGCATTGCCTTGCGTTTTTCTGGGTCTTTATACGGCATGGATAATTTTCTTTCTCCAATACAGCGTCCCCTTTGCGCCCCAAGGATCGGTTGGCTCAAACATTTTAAATCCACAAGCAATTAAATTATTGGCGGAAGCTGGGTTATGGTAAGTATCCGTAACCACCCAATTCATTCCCAGCGCCCGCGCTTTTTGGAGCCGTACTTGAATAAGTTTTTTTTGTAGTCCATGCCCCCGATGAGCGTTAAGAACTCCAGCACGACACATGTACATACAGTCAGTCCAACGAGTAGAAGAAACAAGACCGCAAAAACCAGCGAGATTACCGGACTCAGTATAAAGAATCCACCAATGACCAGAGCTCGTAGCATATAGGGTATCTCCCGGCAGACACGTTTTTTGAAGATAGCGCAAGTTTTCCTGAATTTCAGGCAAAATAGTATTTACTTGACGAGCATTGTACTTCATGGTAGGGACTGTATCTTTTTAATGTGACAGTTAAATTATTGTTGACACACCCTAAATTTAGTGTATATTTCGCTTATCTGGGACTTTTTCTCTTGTTGCCAACCCGCCCAGGGGTCACGATGCAACGATTAACAAGAGGCTTTTGCATAAGGAATTATCATGTCACGCAGTACATTTGAAGGCCCAATCCTATCGGGCGACTCACGTTTTGGCCCCCTACGTAATGTAGGATATACCCAACTCGTTCAAAACGTTGATTTTAATTTTGCCAATACAACTGGTAACGGTTCTGCTGGTTATCCCGGTGGTAATGGTCAATTTGTTAATGGCAATTTGATCCCCAACACCAATGCAGTTGTGTATACACCTTCTGCTTCTGTATCCCCCCCAGTAGCGGCAACAATTACTGCTGACGCAGCTACAACCGTGTATCGTGGCGCAGTGATGTATCTCCCACAAGGCTGCCAAATTGTTGATGCAATTGTCGATGTTGGTACAGCGGTTGGCACTTCAGGCGCTACATTGACTGCAGCTTCTGTGTTGATCGGTAATGCGTTTAATGCTTCTACTTACGCTACAACTACTTTGACTGTAGCTACAAACGCTATTACTGCTGGTCGTTATACACCAACTTATTCAGGCGCTAATTTGATTGCATTGCAGTCTACAACTCAAGATATTACACAAACTGTATATCAAGGTTCAGGCCCCGGATCAAGCATCATGTCGCAAGTTGTATTTACATTGGTGTTGACAGGTACAACAACCCCTGCGCCTAATGCCGGAACTATGTATTTTACACTCCGCTATGTACAGCCTGACAATAACATTGGTACATTGACAACTTACCCCTACGGTAATTTTGATTAATCTCTAGGGGCTTCGGCCCCTATCTTCAACCTTTAAGGAGATTATTCATGGGACAATTTGTTGGATCACCATCTTCGGTTACCCAAAGAGGTCAGTACGAACCTTTTGATTTGCAAGTTTCTCGCAATCAAATTGCGTATCACACGCCGTTAAATATTTTTGGTTATGGCACAACTGGCACAACAGCCGGATTGTTTGTAACCATGTGGGAGAACTCTCCTACAACCAACTATGTATTTCCATCAAGCGCCGCAGTCATGTATGTGGCTAGTACCGTTGGCGCAGGTGATGCTGGGGCGTTGATTCAAGTCACTGGGCTCGATGCGAATTACAACCCTCAATCTGAAATAGTTGCATTGGGCGGCACTGCTGGCACAGGCGTAGCAACAACTAAATCGTATTTTAGAATTAACAACATTTCTGTTGCATTGGCTAGTACAGTAAATCCTACTGGTCAAATCACGATTCAGAATCAAGCTGCTACTTCTGGTGCTGTTGAGTACGCACAGATCAATACAACGACCTATAACGGTAGCACTGTGAGTTTAGGTACTTCACAGATGGCTGTGTATACAGTTCCAAACAACTACACGGCTCAGTTTACTAGATTTACTGCAAACAGTTCTTTTACAGGCAATACTGCGAATTACACAACTTATAGAGCAGTTGCACAGTATCCGTCCGTATTAAACTCTTCAGCTACATTGGTTAAACGTGTTGTTCTAAATACACCATTTGTTCAGCAATACAATATTCAACGTACATTCCCATTCGCTTACCCAGCTGGAACAGACATCCAGTGGCAGATTGCACCTAGCGCAACTACTGCAGCAACAGTAGGAATTAATATTGGTGGGGTATTGATCGCAAACAGTGTGGATTCTGGAAGCAAATAATGGCAACGACTCCTGCATGGCAACGCAAAGAGGGAAAGAATCCGAAGGGCGGATTAAACGCCAAAGGAAGAGCATCCGCAAAGAAGCAAGGGATGAATTTAAAACCTCCACAACCCGAGGGCGGCTCAAGAAAGAAATCGTTTTGCGCCCGAATGGAGGGGATGAAGAGCAAGTTAACGTCAGAGAAGACGGCGAAAGACCCAAACAGCCGGATTAACAAAAGCCTTCGGGCGTGGAATTGTTGATATGACAAACGCACACGACACTAAAAATATGGTCGATGGGGCTGTTGTGGTTATTGGCCTCGGCGGTTTCATGGAGTGGTTTCCACCCATTGTTGCATTGGTTGGCGGTATACTAACAATTGTTTGGATGTGTATTCGTATTTGGGAAACCGACACTGTTAAATTTTTAATTGGCCGCAAAGGTATTGATGATGCCCAGTAGTTCAGCAAAACAACATAAGTTCATGGAAGCAATTGCCCATAACAAAGCATTTGCTAAAAAAGTTGGAGTATCGCAGAATGTCGGTAAAGACTTTAGCGAAGCCGACAAAGGTAAAAAGTTTGGTCGTGGTGGAGTGTCCCGCCCTGATTTGGAAAAATTAAACTCTGCCAAAACGAGACACGGCGAAATGGCTTTAATGAAAAAAGGTGGAATCATGAAATCGGAAAAAGCAAGCGAAATGCGTCAAGCTAAAACTTTGGAAAAACTCGCTAAAGAAGAGCGTGCTGAAGCCAAGGGCATGAAACGTGGTGGCCACACTAAAAAGATGGCTTCTGGTGGTATGACTACTGGCAAACATGGCATTTCTGAAAAAAGTGGTTTAACAACCGCTAAGATGGGTAAAGCCGAAGTGGGTGGTAAGCTCAAACACGGTGAACACAGTATCCAGAAAAAAGGCCATACACGTGCTATGGAGCCTAAGATGGGCGCAGGTAAGCCCTTGGGTATGAAACGCGGCGGAAAAGCCTGTTAATTAAGGAGTTATCATGAAGCATCACGACCATATCGCAGACCATAAGCATCCATTTCATAGCGGTGGAGAAAAGCATCACGGCAAGACCGAGTTGCACCACGCTCAACACCCCCATCCCGAAGAGCATAGCCACATTCATGCTATGAAACACGGCGGGCACGTTAAGCACCATCACGAGCATATTGCCGAGCATATGAAAAAGCACGGTAGCCACCACGCTGAAGGCGGTCATATTCACCATCATGATCACGTTGCTAAGCACTTGGCACACCACGATGGACACCATATGGCTAAAGGTGGAATGGCTCATCACCATGAGCATGTTAAAGCTCACATGAAGCATCACGACCACAAGTAGGAGTTAATCATGGCCACAAGATGGGATAGAGTACCTAAGTTTGATGATGATGTTGTCAAGAGTACTATGGAAGATGCTCGCAAAGTCGGCAAAAGTACTTCCAATCTTAGAGGAGCTGCAGTTGATGCAGTTAAAGAAGCCGGTAGCCGAGCAGCTAGTCGCTTGGTTGGCCGTGCCGGTGCAGCAGGTGCTGCCCTTCAAGGTGGTTATGATATAGGCCGTGCCATCGATGAGTCTACAGGTCTTGGTAAGGCTATGGTTAATAAATCTGGACTTGGGGATGCGGCAGCTAAAGCAGCTACATCTGGAGAGCGAGTCACTTTGACCAAAGATGCGCAAGAACGTATTGACAAAGGAGCTTTAGATAAGAAGCCCATTAAACGTTCTGTGTCTAAAACAACGGTTAAGGCTGAGCCTGCAACCAAGTCCGATGATTACGAGGGCGACGAAGGCTATACAACCCTCAATATGAAAAAAGGTGGCATGGCCTCTGCATCTAAACGTGCTGATGGTAAGATTACCAAAGGCCACACAAATTGCAAGGTGTGCTAAATGATGGCGAGCCGGGGCATGGGCGTAATCAGCCCTTCAAAAATGCCCAGCAAAAAAACTATACATCGTAAGGATAGTCCCCAAGATGTTGAAATGTATAAAAAAGGCGGCGGAGTAAATGCTGCTGGTAATTACACTAAACCCAGTCTGCGTAAACGGATTGTGTCGCAAGTAAAAGCCGCAGCAACTCAAGGTACAGGTGCGGGTCAATGGTCAGCCCGCAAAAGCCAACTAGTTGCAAAAAAATATAAAGCAGCCGGAGGCGGTTATCGTGACTGAGGCTATAAAAACTTGTACAGATTGTGGAGAATCAAAACCTTTGTCTGCTTTTCGCAGTCGAGGTGGAGAAATGAAACATCTTTACAAAAGCCACTGTAACACTTGTCTATACAAAAGACACAAAGATTGGGCTGAAGATAATCCACATCGAATTGCTGAGTATCGTGAAAAAGATCCTTGGACATTAGCTAAAAGATGCAACCGTCGCGGGATAACGCCTGAACAACTTGTTGATTGTTATGAACGACAAGAAGGATGTTGTGCAATTTGTAAAAATGAAATTGCTCTAATTGGTAGTGCAATAGATCATAATCACGATACTGGAGAGTTTCGCGGTGTGTTATGTAAACAATGCAACAGAGCTTTAGGTATGTTTAAAGACAGCCCTATAGTATTACGTAATGCGCTAGAATACTTAGAAGAATTTGGGAACTATGGAAATGGCGCTTAAACCCACCCAGCAATCGCTCAAAAATTGGGGCGATCAAAAATGGCGAACCAAAAGCGGTAAGCCATCAAGCAAAACGGGTGAGCGGTATCTTCCGGAGGCCGCAATTAAATCTTTGTCTCCTTCAGAGTATGCGGCAACGACAAAAGCAAAGCGTAAAGGTAAGGCAGCAGGTAAACAATTTGTAGCCCAACCCAAGACGATTGCAAAGAAAACAGCAGGATTTAGATAATGGCCACTTCTCCTAGTACATCTGGAACCGCTGCGTTTAACCTAGACCTCACAGAGATTGTTGAGGAGGCTTTTGAGCGCATTGGTTCTGAGGTTCGTACTGGCTATGATTTGCGTAGTGCTCGGCGTAGCCTTAATATTATGTTTGCGGACTGGGCTAATCGTGGCATTAACATGTGGACGATGGATTCTGGCGTTATTAACCTAGTCCAAGGTCAAACTACTTATGCTTTGCCCGCCGACACCGTCGATCTTTTGGATCATGTAATACGTACTCAGGCAAACAGTTCAAGCAATCAAGCAGACTTGACCATTACCCGTATTAGTATTTCTACCTACGCTACGTTGCCCAATAAAATTCAGCAGGGGCGGCCCATTCAGGTGTGGATTCAACGCCTAGATAGTATGACTTCGCCGACTACGTCTATGGTGGCTTCCGCTGTTGGCGCTACGGATACAACAATTACGCTTACATCAGTGGTTGGCTTGCCCAATACAGGGTTTATTCAGATCGATAGCGAGACTATCTTTTACAGCTACGTGAGCGGCAACCAGCTAGGAAACTGTTTCCGTGGCCAAAATAATACAACTGCAGCTACCCATAATGTGGGCTCGTTAGTTAATTATCAAAATCTACCGTCCGTTACGGTTTGGCCAACCCCAGACAATGCACAGCAGTACCAATTTGTATATTGGAGAATGCGTAGGACGCAGGATGCTGGCGGCGGCGTGAATGTTATGGACGTTCCATTTAGGTTTATTCCCTGCATGATTGCAGGCCTTGCGTACTATTTGGGCGGTAAAACAGCAGACATGCAACGCCTACCAATGCTTAAAGCCCAGTATGATGAGGCATGGGAACTGGCAGCGCAGGAAGATCATGAGAAAGCGGCTATCCGGTTTGTTCCTCGCCAGATGTTTATTGGATCGACCTACTGATGGGTAATCGGTTTGCATCGGGTAAGAATGCGATTGCCGAATGTGATCGCTGCGGGTTTCGTTTTAAGTTAACACAACTCAAAAAAGAAGTTGTCAAGACCAAAAACTACGAGTTGCTGGTTTGTCCTCGGTGCTGGGATCCAGATCATCCTCAACTACAATTGGGTATGTATCCAGTCGATGACCCACAAGGTCTTCGCAACCCTAGGCCAGATAGAAGCTACGTAGCTTCGGGTCTATTAGCTGATGGCAGTACAGGCGAAGGTAGCAGGGTTTTCCAATGGGGTTGGAATCCAGTCGGTGGTTCTAGAAATTTTGATGTGCCGTTGACTCAAAATGACTTGATACCGCAAGTACAAGTTGGTACAGTAACGGTAGTTGTAACATAGGAGTTTAAGATGGATAAGAAAGAAGTCAAGCAGATCGCCGACAAAGAAGTTAAGAAACATGAAGGCCATATGCACAAAGGTAGTAAACCTACCAAATTCGCTGCTGGTGGTGTTACCAGTAAGTCAATGATGCAGCATGGTCGTGGCATGGCTAAAGTCATGAATCAGCGTTCTTCTGGTAGAGGTGGTTAATATGGCTACTTCAATCAAGTCACCCAATAAAAAATTCAACGGCCCTGCCGAGGAATACGCAAAACCACATACTATGACAGGTAAAACTGTGGATGTTAATACTGTTCATGCAGGTGTGAGTAGTAATGAAGAATATCTACGCAATGCCAATGTATCCGTGGCTAACAGCCGTAGTAATGAGTACCCACCCACAAAGACTTCAGGTATTCAAATGCGTGGTACAGGTGCAGCTACTAAAGGCGTAATGTCTAGAGGCCCAATGGCATGAATTACACCCAGCTTAAGCAACTAATACAGGACTATACACAGAACTACGAAACTACTTTCGTAGCAGATATTCCTACGTTTGTTGAGCAAGCTGAGCAGCGCATCTTTAATTCGGTACAGTTCCCATCATTACGCAAAAACGTGACTGGAGCTATTACTGTTAATAACCAATATCTCTCTTGCCCCTCTGATTTTCTTGCACCGTACTCGTTGGCCATATATCAAAATACTTCAGCTACGGCTACAGGGACTTCAGGGGCATTCTATATAACATTAACTTCTACACCGTCTCCAGCTGTATCTGCGGGTATGTACGTATCCGGTACGGGTATTGGGGCCGGTGCAGTTGTTCTTGCTGTTTCTGGTACTTTGGTTACCCTAACAATGCCAAATAGTGCTACGGTTTCAGGTACTATTTCTTTTACAGGAAACTATCTGTACTTGCTCAATAAAGACGTAAACTATATTCGTGAAGCCTACGGGGATCCAATCGCTTACGGCACGCCTAAATATTACTCTTTGTTTGGGCCGACTGTGGCAAGCGGGACAGTTAGTAATTATCTGTCTTTCATCTTAGGCCCAACGCCTGACGCTAACTATTCGGCCGAGCTGCACTATTACTACTACCCAGAATCAATCACCACTGCTTCTAGTGGTACTTCTTGGCTTGGAAACAATTTTGATACTGTGCTTTTATACGGCTCTTTGGTTGAGGCTTATACCTTTATGAAAGGTGAAACTGATATGTTTACCATATACAACCAAAAATACATAGAAGCATTGGCATTGGCTAAACGTCTTGGTGATGGTATGGAGCGTCGTGACGCATACCGTTCTGGGCAAACTAGGATTGATGTTACATAATGGCTATTGCTCAAACAGCTACCACCAGCTTTAAAGTCCAGCTTGCACAGGGTTTGCACAACTTTGGGCCTACTAGCCCCAATACGTTTTATATTGCTTTGTTTACTTCTGCAGCTAATCTAGGCCCAACTACTACAGCTTGGACTTCTGGGATGGTCGGAGAAGTATCCGGTTCGGGCTATACTGCTGGGGGTCAACAACTAGTCATTACAACTACACCGACTTCAGGCGTATCTGGGACAACAGCTTATTGGTCGTTTGCCAACGCAATTTGGAGCCCAGCAGCCTTTACAGCTCGCGGTGCCTTGATATACAATCAAACACAAGGAAATGCTTCTGTGGCGATTCTTGACTTTGGTAGTGATATTACTTGTGCCAATTCATTTACAGTTCAATTCCCAACACCTACTAACACAACCGCTATTTTAAGGATTGCATAATGCAAACAGAAAACATTAAACCTTTCGAGCAGACCGCTGTTTCGGTGGCTGTAAACTCTGCCTTAACAGAAGATACTAGCGTTGTGGGTAACTACACCGTTACCTGTACGGCTCCTGACGGCACTGTCCGCTGGGAAGAATCATTCCCCAATTTGGTTGTCAACGTAGGTAAAGCTGATCTACTGAACAAGTATTTCACAGGTACTTCTTATACCGCCGCTTGGTATTTGGGCTTGGTGGATGGTGCTTCTAGCCCTACTTATAATGCCGCCGATACAATGGCATCACATTCGGGATGGACAGAAAATGTTGGCTACTCTCAATCGACTCGTCCTGCTGCTGCTTTTGGGGCCGCTTCTGCTTCTGGTGGTGGCGCTGGCTCTGCTGGTA
>Ga0208872_1000163_pt1 | contig 60924 bp, 88 predicted proteins | sample CryBogCBH12Aug08_FD_185508 | JGI IMG/M metagenome (GOLD analysis project Ga0208872, IMG submission 185508) | Freshwater microbial communities from Crystal Bog, Wisconsin, USA - CBH12Aug08 (SPAdes) | ecosystem: Environmental > Aquatic > Freshwater > Lake | place: Crystal Bog, Wisconsin, USA...
ATGATTTCCCGTTCTTCACGTTGCTCTTCCTCATCAAAATCAATAGGCCAACGCGCCGTTTCAGGGTGCAATTCTGACACTTTTTTGTACTTTGCTATGATTGCCTTTTCAACAATATCCATCACCACTGCACCTCCCCGTTAATCACGACCTGCACATACCAGCGGTCGCCGTCTTCGTTCTCCCACAGCGCTACTACATTGTCGCCGTCCCGCTCATGGCGGACTATCCATTTCCTCATTTTGGCGGCTCCGGTAATGGCATCCAATGGGTTATCTTGCACTCTTCATAATCATATTCAGTCGCTTCATTGGGATCGCATACCCATGATCCATGATGCCATTTAACCGTTGCAATTCCTGTTACGTCTTCATAACCACAAAAACCATAAGCAAGGATGCGTGTTCCATCTTTTGGCGCTGTTTCTATTGGTTGCCATTCAGTCATTGGATGTATTCCTTTTCCATGTCTCTTTGATCCACAAGATGCCATTTGCCATTTTTGTCGGGACCAGCAACTACGCCCCAAGCGTCCTTTAAGTGGCAATCCGTATTTTCACCTTGCGACCAATGTTTAATTGGCAAAACTTCATCGTCCACGATCATTAGCTTATTGTTAATATCAATCGTTACACTCATGACCGCCCCCTTACAATGTGAATGCATTTATTGTTTTTATATAGAACCATTGAACCTTCGTATTTTACCAATGGTTCATAATCGCTTTGAACAATAATTTCATACTCACCAATCGGCAAATCGGTTATAAAATTTACGATTTCCTTGTTGTATTGATTGACCTTACGACCATGCGTCCGTTCACCCACATTTCTGTTATGGTTAGTCATGATCGAACTCCATCTGATGCAAATTGCCCAAAATGATTTGTTGCCGCTGCTATGTATGCTGAATGCGCTTTTTCAGGCGTTTCATACAATCCCAAATATTTGTCGCCAATTTGTGCTTGCCACTTTTGGCATTTTTTATGCCATGTAACGCCTTTATATCCTGACGTATTGTGCTTTGGTATTGCGCTATTGCCGTTGTTATCGTGGATTGATGCCAACCGCAAATTATCAATTCTGTTATTTTCCCTATTGCCATCAATATGGTCTAAATAAGTTTCAGGATCATGACCATATAAAATTTTCCATGCTAATCTATGCGCTGGATAACGTCTTTGGTCGATTTTTATGTAAATATAACCATCTGGGTGCAAACTTCCGGCAAATTGATTAGTTTGTCCTTTTGGTATTTTTTTCCATTTAAATTTGCCTGTATAAGAATCGTAATCAAACAATTCATTTAGACGTTGTATGGTTGGCAAAACATTCATTGTTAACTCCTAATCATCCCGCAAAACCCGTGGGTTGTACTAAATAGTCCTTCGCGTATCACGCAATCGTCTATATCTTTTACTTCTTTAATTAAATTAACCCACCGCCAAGCCATGCATTTTATATTTTTGCAAAACATAAATTCATTTTCATCTGTAATTGCGGGACAAATTTTGTTGCTGGCCTCTTCAGGCGTCACATAGTGTGGGTTGTCAGTCATTTTGGCTCCTCCGGTAATGGCATCCAGTGAGTTGGTTGAAACTCTGTATCGCCAGATAAAAACAAGCCGCCAACATTCCAAACCCTAATTGGCTCATCGTAAAAACCATCCATATCAGTTAAATCGCAATATGCGACTGCTTGTCTTTTATCACTTGAATAAACAAGAATATCGGTCATTTCTGGCGATGTTTCTATTGGGTACCATGTGCCTTTCGTTGGCTCTACGGTGCCAAACAAATGATGCTCGTCTTCTGCTGACATTGATATAACGCTCATTTTACTCTCCTACTAAACCACAAAAACCAAACAGATCGCTATAGTGGGTATCCCACGTCTCTGTTTCCTTATTCCAATCGTCAACGATGGTTTCCCAACGCCAAGCGGCACACTTGCAACCGATGCAGGCCTTGCCCACTGGCACTGACTTTAAATGCACCGTCACGCCGCCGATGCCTATCGGGCAAACAAAATTCTCGGCTTCCGTCTCAACCATATAGTTCATTGTAATGGCTCCTCGGGCTGGCGTGGGTCGCTTGCAATCATTCCGTAAAATGTCATGGCCGCCTGCATGCGTTGCGCTGGATCCATGTTGGATAAAACAGCAGATGTGAACGATGCAAGGATATGCAGGATCGTACCGATCGTCATACCATCGACGGCTTTGCCGATCGTGTCATAGGCCTTGATATGCTTTTCTTGTTGTTTCTTTTTCATGTGTTCGTTGAGGTCGATCGTCATGTTATGCCTTTCTGTAGCGTTTGATTTTATCTTTGCGCCGCGGGTGAACGGTTTCCACAACGACGATAGCGCCTTTCTCGACGAGCTTTTCTAATGCGCGTTCAATCTCGTCTTTCTTGCTCGGCCGTAGGCGGTTAACCAACACCCCGAGTGTTTCGCCTTCTTCGTTTTTAAGAAGGTTTTCTATTTTGGAAAACAACGCGCGCTCTGGGCTGTCCTTTGCGCGATCGTTCCCGATAACAATATTTGCCTTAGTGTCGACGTCGGCTTTAACGAGGGCATAGGCCCACCGGACGTGCTCGACAGTGCGTAGGCCGGACGGCGTGGCGAGGATAAACGATATCTTGCCGACAAGCTCTTTGGCGCGCAGGTAAAGGGCTTCAAGGCCTGTTTTTTCGGCGTGGTCTTCGGCAAGGTTTTGGAAGCACTTGTTTGCCTTCTTGAGCATCGCCTTGGCATCGTCGGTGGTTGGTATAGAAATGCGCTCACCATAGTTTTCAATGCGGCCTTGCACGAGATCAAATGACCCGCCTGTGGCCAATTGGATGATGGTGTTCTTCATCGCCTCGTCCATCGGCCGCTTTTCAAAGTCTTCCTTTTCTTTCGGCGTGGAGTTTTGCTCGATGAACAACATTGATCGGCCAATAAAGCCGTTAGTGGCGTTCTCGAAATTCACGGCGCTGTCGAAATTGACGTTTGTGGTAAAACCCAAAATTGAAAGAAACGGGTTTTTGATGCCAGTTTGGATTTGATCAAGAGCAAGTTCGACCGAATCGCGGCGCGCAGACAAGGCAGGGTTTGCACCCTCCTCCAACTGCCGATCGATTTGTGTGATCTCGGCCAGCAGCTGCTTGCGGATTTCTTTGCGTACATCGCCCGATACCAACAGCATGCCGTTGGCTTTGGAATAAATCGACATGACGATACCGAGGATGCCTTCGAGATAGGCCGCGGTGCCTTTGGTCTTGGCGTTGTTGATCTTGGCCAACAAGAAGCCCACTTCGTCGAGCAGGTAAAACGTAGGCTGGTGCTCGACGAGGTTACGAACGATTTCCTGCTCGGACTTGATCGCGCCATAGGCTGCGCGCTGCAGGCCCACGAGGGTCAGGATTTGAATTGATGCCTCGAGGATGCTGTCCTTACCCGTGGCCGATGCTGCCACGCAGAAGCCGATCAGGTTGGACGTGGTTTGCGCCAGTGGGTCGCGGTATTTTAGGCCGATGAGATTGCCCACGGTTACGATCGCGGTGCCCATCGAGATGGTTTCACGTTCGTAGCGCACTTGGTCTTCGATCCAGCGGGCAAGGTCGCCCACAAAGCCCGGCGGGCGCTTAAGGTCGATGCCTGTGATATCAATCTCGTCAGTAAGATTAACAATGAACTCTTCAAGCGCCTCGTTAGGCTTAAACGTAACAGGCTGCTCCCATCCGGCTTGTTGGGCGTAGTAGACCAGTGTGCCGAGCGTGACGGGGTTGGCTGACTTACCAAACGAGTGCCAGCGTTTCATGAGGGCATCGCGTCCGGGATATTTTGATCCCTTGGATGACCAAAAGTCCCAGACGTTATATCCGGTGCCGCCGGTTGAATGATGGATCGCCATCCCGCAGCGCACCCACGTCTCGTGATCAATGTCTGGATTGATATAAGTAAGCATCTCGGCCAGCTCATCATGCGACACGTCGATCGTAGTGCCGCCGAGGTCCGCGCGGTGGCGCTCGGGCTTTTGCAATGCCTGCAACAATGCCGGCGGGGCAGCGTCTATGTCGGCCGCAGACCCGTACAGGATGCTGTACCTGTTGCCGCTGGCATGTAGCGAGCCGGCGCCGACCACGAAGCCCGAGGATTTGAAGTCGATGCCGGGGTACTGCGGAAGGTGGGTCAGCAGGGCGAGGCCCTCGTCGCACTTGAAATATAAATGCTTTGAACCGCCGCCTGATCCCGTCTCGACAATAAGGCCAGCTGCCGCGATCTGCGGAATATCTTCTACAAGCCGCTCATATGATTCGACGCCGCCATTGCGCGAATCAACGTCGATCACAAGCAGTTTGTAAACGAGAACGCCATAACCGGTGGCGAAGTTGCCCATCTCTTCCATGACATCGAGCTGGTCGTCGGACCATTCGGGTGTGTATGTCCAATTAGCAGTAAGAGGGTGCTTGCCCGCGGCCTTGCAATCTTTGTGGCCACATCCGCAGCTGCCGTCACGACGTACTGGGTGAAGCCCAAAGACGCGATGACCTGCCTCCCAAAAAGCGCGGTGCATCATTTGAATTAATCTTTCTGACGTAAATACTCTATTAACTTATCCAATGTCGCGAGGGTCGGGTTGGTGTTCTTCCCCGATGCGATCGCGCGTATCGTGTTTTCGTGTAGACCAGTCTGGGCTGCCACCTTCGCTAAATTGCGATCGGACAGCATGCGCCTAATCCTTTCTAATGGGTAATCGTCCATTTCATTATTCCTTTTCACCATTTCGATGTTGACATTCCCACAATCATGCCTGTAGTGTCAACCCCGTTGAAGCAGAGGAGTGTGCCAATGGGCATTTTAGATAGCGTAAGTAAGCCGGGTGATCGTCCGGTCCTAGTAACGATCTGCGGTGACAGCGGTATGGGTAAGACCACGCTTGCCACCACCTTCCCGAAGCCAATCGTGATCCGTGCGGAGGATGGCCTGCAGGCTATTCCGTCGAACATCCGTCCCGATTCGTTTCCGGTTTTATCTGGTCCCGAAGACCTTTGGGAGCAGTGCAAGGGGTTAATTAACGAGCAGCACGATTACCAGACGCTGATCGTTGATTCGGTTACGGCGCTTGAGCGTATGTTTGGCCAGTGGGTGGTAGATACCGACCCAAAGAAGCCGCGGGGCCTACAGCAGGCTCTCGGCGGTTACGGCGCAGGCCGTGACGCGGTGGCAGGCATGCACCAGCGTTTGCGTAAGGCGGCGGGTATTTTGGCCGAAAAGCGCGGCATGAACACGGTGTTCATTGCTCACGCGGACACGACCAAGATCGAGCCACCGGATGACGATGCATACATGCGCTATACATTGCGCCTGCATGAGAAGTCGATGCCAGCCTACGTCGATGACGTGGACGTGGTAGGGTTTCTAAAGCTTGAGACCTTTACAACAGGTGACGGTGACAAGAAGAAAGCGATCTCTGACGGGACACGCATTCTTATTACCTACGCTACGGCGGCAAACGTCAGCAAAAACCGTTACGGCATTACTGAGCCGATCCCGGTTAAGCTGAACGAAAACCCATTAGCGAATTATATCCCATCTTTGAAAGGTAAGGCACAATGAGTAATTTTTGGGAACTGAGCGACGGTGATGATGTCGCAAAAACAGGCGGTAAGTTTGAAGTTGGGGGCGGCAATGATTTTGAGCCGATCCCTGATAAAACTGAATGCGTGGCCGTGATCGACGAGGCTGGCGTTATTTCCAATCAGGCGGGGTTGAAGTTGATCTCGCTGCGTTGGAGCATTTTAACGCCGGCGGATTATAAAAACCGCAAGGTGTTTCAAAAGCTTTGGGTGTTTGATCAGGACCCGCAGGCCAAGAACCCTGTCGTCAAGCAGGACAAGGCCAAGAAGATGCTGTTTGCGATCGATAACAACTCTGGTGGCAAGCTGAAGGCATCGGGTAAGGAACCAACGTCGGAATTGCTTCAGGCATCGGTGATGAACAAGCCAATGCAGATCAAGATCAATCTCATGAAGCGTGACGATGGCACGGGCATGAATTGGATTTCGTCGGTCTCTCCGCGTGGCGCAGTTTCCGTCGCAACTGGTCCCAAGGTTGTAGCGGTAACGGAAGACGACGAAGTACCCTTCTAGGGCTGGAAGGGTTGGGGGCGGCTTACGAGCCGTCCTCATTTTGACACGCGGCTGGTGGGGAAAGCAGACCCACTAACAATTTATGGGTAAAAAGGTACCTATTACGAGCGCCCATACTCAAGCCTGAAAGCTGTCAACAAGCGACATCAGGGACTGAGACATGTTGAAGATCGTTGAGGACCAGTCGGGGTAGCGTCCGACCCGCGTGACCAAAAATAAAGGAATGAAAATGGAACAGCGTAGCGAAGAATGGTTTAAGGCCCGCAAGGGTCGGGTTACAGGGTCATCCGTAGGGGCCATTCTCGGTGTGTCTCCATTTACTAAACGAGGCGACGTCATGCGCCGCATGGTGCGTGATTGGCACGGTGCGCCGTCAGAGTTCACGGGAAATGTAGCCACAAATTGGGGTACATTGAACGAAGATGGTGCGATTTCTCAATATGAAATGAAAACCGGCACTATGGTTGAAAAGTGCGGTTTTTACACCATGGACGATTGGTTAGGCGCGAGCCCGGACGGTCTAATTGGTGCGACAGGTTTAATTGAGGTAAAGTGCCCCTTTGGATTGCGGGGTGCCGAAAAGCCTGTTTTTAAAACAGCAAAGATGCAAGTTCATTATTATAGTCAGATGCAGATACAGATGTATGTAACGGGCCGCGAGTGGTGCCATTTCTACCAATGGGCCCCAAACGGAGACGAGCTGGAAACGGTACATTTTGATAAACCATATACCGACACGGCGCTCATGGCGTTAAAGCGGTTTTATGATGAGTACCTGATCGAGCGCGAAAAACCAGAGAAGTATTTAAATGGGCAAGAGATCGCAGTTCAAGCGCCACAAGCTTGATCTTTATTCGACACCAGAAGAGGCGGTTTTGCCGCTCTTAAAGCATTTAGATAAGGTTACGTACTATGCGGAGCCGTGCGCTGGAGATGGTGCGTTGATTAAGATTTTACAAAAGCATGGCCACAAATGCGTAGCGGCTTATGACGTTGAACCTAGACATAAGATTGTGAAACAACTCGATGCGACATTTCTTAAAAAAGAAGACCTCAATCGCGCTGACGTCATCATTACGAATCCGCCTTGGGGACGGGAAGTGCTTCATCAAATCATCGAGCGGTCTTTTTTTTTGGCACCGACGTGGCTTCTATTTGACGCCGACTGGATGCATACGAGGCAAGCGATCCCTTACCTTACGCGTTGCAAAAAGATCGTGTCGGTAGGGCGGGTAAAGTGGTTTGGTAATACGGCGGGTAAAGACAACTGTTGTTGGTATCTCTTCGAAGATTGCCCAACAGAAACAATTTTTGTAGGGCAATGATGAGACCATTATACGAAACAAGTGACGATCGAAGCAACGAAATGAATGTTGCTAAGATTATTGCCAACCATTGGAAGCTTGAGGTTGTTAAGCTCAAGCCAGCCTGCGAAGTAGATTTTGCATTTATTCGAAATGGCGCAGTTGTTGCGGTGATGGAAATAAAGTGCAGGAATTATTCATACAGCAAGCTTGATCAATGGGGCGGCTTGATGTTGTCCTGCCATAAAATGTCAGCCCTTCGCCGTTGGCATGATGATTTTCCATTAGGGGCAGCAATCGCTGTTCAATTGACAGATGGCATTTATGTCTGGAGTATTCCTAACAAAACGTCGTTTGAAAGACTGCCTGAAATAAAAATGATGGGTCGCCGGGATCGAGGTGACCCACAAGATATTGAACCTTGTGTTTTAATTCCAATGAAGAAGTTTAGGAAGATTATAGATGTTGAGAGATTACCAGCAAAAGGCGCATGATGCGCTGATCCAATGGATCAAAAAAACTACCGAACCTGTCATGATCGAGGCCGCCACAGGGGCAGGTAAGAGCCACATTATTGCGGCGTTGGCGGAAACTATTCACCGCATATCTAATGGCAAAAGAATACTTTGCCTCGCGCCTAGTGCAGAGCTTGTGATCCAAAACAGCGAGAAGTACGCGCTCACTGGCAACAAGTTCTCGATCTTCTCGGCGAGCGCCGGGGCGAAGTCGCTGCAGCATCCGGTGGTCTTTGCCACGCCTGTGACGGTCCACAACCGGATCAAGCGTTTTGGCAATCAGTTTGCTATGATCATTATTGACGAGTGTCACGGCATCACACCGACGATCCGCAAGATCGTATGGGCTATGCGGGAACAAAACCCCAATATCCGCGTTGTTGGTATGACGGCCACGCCCTATAGGATGGGCACAGGGTATATTTTTGCCCAATGGCCGAACGGTAATCCCGTTCCCGAACGGGAAACAAGTGATCCTTATTTTGCCGTTTGTGTCGATCGCATTACTGCTCGGGAACTTATTGATAAGGGTTTTTTAACCAAGCCGGTCATTGGTAAAATTCATGCCGAGAGTTATCATACGCTGGATATGAAGTTGAACAGCCGAGGGCAGTTTGACGCGGCTGATGTCGATCGGGCATATGTAGGGCTGGGCAGGACAACGTCCGACATTATTGCAGACGTGGTTGCACAGGCCAGAAACAGGCAGGGAGTGATGATCTTTGCGGCGACCGTGCAACATGCCCACGAGTGCTTTGCCAGCCTCCCACGGGAGCTTTCTGCGATCGTTACCGGTGACACACCAAGAGAAGAGCGCGCAGACATTATAGCTCGGTTCAAAGCGCGCGAGATCAAGTACATCGTGAACGTGTCGGTGCTGACGACCGGTTTCGACGCACCACATGTGGATTTGATTGCAATGCTACGGGCGACGGAATCCGTAGGTCTATTGCAGCAGATCATCGGCCGCGGTTTGCGTATTAGTGACGGCAAGGATGATTGTCTGATCTTGGACTATGCCGAAAACATTGAGCGGCACTGCCCGGATGGCGACGTATTCAATCCTGAAATTACGGCCGTCAAAAAAGGCGCCGACGTCACTTACATTAAATGCACTTGTCCAACATGCGAGGCTGAAAATGAGTTTACTGCAAGGCCGAACCCCTCAGGTTTCAAAATTAACGCTAGTGGGTATTTTTGCGATCTCGACGGTAAACCAATTCCGTCAGAACATGGGGACGTCCCGGCACATTACGGAAGACGGTGCGGTAGTCGAGTATTGGTTGCGGGACAGCTTTTGCAGTGTAGCTATAGGTGGACCACGAAACAGTGCCCGCACTGTGAGGCCGACAACGATATAGCGTCAAGGTATTGCAGTGAGTGCAAAGGCGAGATTGTCGACCCAAACGAGAAGCTTGTTGCTGCGTTTAAAGAGATGAAGGCAGACCCTACGCGGCGGCAGACGGATGTTGTGACGGGCTGGGAGGTCAATAACACCCTCAGTCAGTCTGGGCGCGAGTGCTGGCGAATCAATGTTACCACGCCTTATCGATCGTTTGTGTTCTGGGTGTTTAAGGCGCCTACGTGGTTTCAAGGTTACACAGATCGGGCCGCGTTTTTGGCGCTTGGCGGAAAGAAGCCGGATACCATTACTTATGCTAAAGACGTAAGCACAAAGTTCTATAAGGTATTTGCATACAATCGGAGAGCAGATGAAATTCCCGCATGATATCCCAGTATTTGGCGACATGAGCTATCGCGGCGAGTGCCCATCCGAATCAATGGAGCAGGTTACGTTTTTTAATAGGTTGCGTAAGGATTATCCTGATTCGTGGGGGCTTATCGCATTCCATCCAAGGAATGAGGGCAAGCGCAGCTGGACGAAGGCGGCATTTGAGCGAGCCGAGGGTATGGCCAAGGGGGCATCGGATGTTATTATTCCTGCGTCACCGTCATTTGTTTGTGAAATAAAACGTCGAGATCATACCAAGTCATCATGGCAAGATGGGCAAAAGGAGTTCTTGAATGTCGCGAAGGAAAAAGGCGCTTTTGTCTGCGTCGCGCTCGGATGTGAGGCAGCTTGGTCTGCTTTCTTACAGTATTTGGCCGAACAAGGTCAGGCCTAGTACGGCGATCGATGCGGTTATGGAGGGCGCGGAACGCCTCGAAGACCAATCCAAAGCCATGCAGTCAGTGATTTCGTTTTATATTTATTTGGAAGCCAAGAAAGTTATGGCTGGCAAGAACAAGGAGCAAAGAAAAAAATTGTTAGATAAGCAGCCGGAGCTTGTCCGGCCGCATATAGAAAGAGAGGTTAAAAGATTATGGAACCGAGACAAATAGCTGAATTTATTGCATTTTTTTGGGCAATTGGATTGATAGGGTATATCTTAAGAATTATTTTATGCAGGGGTATTGACGGGTAAAAAACTATCCTCTATACCTATGTCCATCAGCGCGGTGCTGATTAGATTTTAGATGGAGAATACAGATGTTGAACCGCTCTCTCGCCGACCAGTACTACGATCTCGACCAAGCTGAAAAAGCTGCTGCAGACGCCAAAAAAGCTCTCAAGGCTGAGATCGTAGCCCTCGGCACCGACCTCGTGTCCGGTGATGAAGTTGACGTCAAAGTCAACCTTTCCCAGCGTTCTGTCATGGATTTTGACAAGCTGTTTGCCACCTACGGCATCACCGAAGAGCAGTTCAAGCTGTTCTCGGCATGCACCAAGGAAGGCAAGCCCTTCGAAGTTCTCAAGGTTGTGTGCAAAAAGAAGGAGGCAGCGTAATGCTGCCTTCCCCTTACTACGAAGCCATTTTTTACAATGGCCTCAATTCATCAACCAAGTTATTGTGGATTAAACTGTACCTTATGTACGGTTATGACCAGTTCTCTGGTTCTTATGAGGAAATGGCTGAAGAGGTACACAGCAAGCGATACACGGTGCGCGCTCAGGTATGGATGTTAAAGGAAGTCGGCGCGATTGAGACTGAAGATTATTATCATTCAGATGGTCAAAATGGTCAGGCTGGTCAGACTTTCCGCCTTATTGATCCGAAGAAATGGAGTTAAAGATGCCTAATTTATTAGATTACGAGCGCCTCGTGCGCCAAGTTGCCGATCTAAATGTCGAGCTAGCCATGTTGAAGGGCAAGCACAGCGATCGAACTTTGGAGGATAAAAGGTGGGACATCATCGAGGAGCAGCCTCTGAGGGGCACGGTAACGGAGGAAAAGCGCCTTCGCAAAGTGATACGGGAATGGGAAGAGCGTTACGATATATTAAACGAGCTTTTCATTCGCCAGTCGACTGGTCAAAAAGATTTGGATTGGCACAAGGTGATATCCGATCGGAAGTACAGATCACAACAGAAGAAGCAGACCTTCTATACAAGAATCAAAGCCTCATGGGCTCTGATATGGGGGCCAAAATGATTGGCCAATTAAGATTAATAGAACCATTAAAAGAGGATACATCGATGCTGCTCACTAAACGCGAAAAAACTCATGGGGTATATCGGGATAACGCCAGCCTCAGTCAGTCCATTAAAGATGTTCTCCGCAGCGGTAAAAATTGGGAAAGCTTAACGGATGGGCAGAAGGAAGCTTTAGAGATGATAGCGGTTAAGTTGTCACGCTTGTTGACAGGTGATGCTAATTTCCGCGATCATTGGGACGATATTGTGGGTTATGCACAGCTTGGTGGTCAAGGATCGCCCGTTAACATGCCTACCATCTCAAATGACCTGCAAGAGGCTATGGGGCAATGAAAACACACGGAGTTAACTGGTTGGGGCCATACGCCCCAACCGACCGCCATGCGGATGATAGGACGATTGACCACATCATAGAGCTTAGAAAAAAGCTTGCGGAGGCCGAGCGCCAGCGGGACAATGCTCTCGACATGCTCATGCATTACTACAAAATGTTGAAGGAAAAAGATGTACCAGATAATGGGTGAACAGCGCGGTTTCTTATCCCGCGGGTCTATGTTAATAGATAATAATATGGAAAGAGAAGAGGCCGAGTACATGCTTGGCGAATTAAAGAATGAATTGCCGCTTTGGCAATTTTGGTTGGTAGAGCAGGAATTTGTAGATGAAAAAGTACAACAGGGTATTCGTCCCCAACCCGAACTTTCGGTTTGACCCAGAAGAACTGGCGAATCTTGGCTCATCGATCGTTTACGTTTGCGACTTACCCATGTTTGATAATCTTGCCGGGGATGACAACATCCACCGTTTTGAACACCGTGTGGCGGAGCGTCTGGCAGACTTTGATCCAAACGAAGACGTCATTGCGTACTACGGCGACATCATGATTTTTGCCATGATGGTAATGTACTTATCGGATAACTTTGATGCGTTTGATGTAGCCCGCTATTCGACTAAACAGCAAGGCTACATCATTCGCGAATTGTCTTACAGAAAGTTTATTCTGTAGGAGTTTCTGCAGCAGGCGCTGGCGCAGGCGTGGCAGCGGCTTCAATCTGAGGTTTTGCTTGGCCATGTAGCAAGTTAATAACTTCTGCCACTTCGGCATATGCGCCTGCGCCAAGATGTTTCAAGATAGCGTTGACGTGTGCAACGGTCAGTTTTAGATCAAGTTCAAGATTTTCCATCATTTACCCCTATTTGCTATTTCCAAGGCTTTGGCGACGGTAGTGTCGTCCAAATTCAACAAAGGCTCAGTCTGTTGAGCCTGTTTCTTTCTAATCTTTTCAGACAACGCAATCAAGCGATGGGCCTCGGCCTTAGCGTCTTTTTTGACAGCGCCGCCCGTCTTGCGACCGATCCGGCCGCCTGCTGCGTGTTGTCCGGTATCGTATAAAGATGTAGGTAACTGCTCAGTAGCCTTCATAACAGCATACGGAACGGCTGCCCTGACAGCACCAGCGCCAAGCGGATTAATGGTTTGGGCGCCGATAAGGGGTGCGCTTTTTTGAATTGCTTTGCCAATGACTTTTTGGCCCGTTGTGGGGGCATATTGAGATAAAGGTCGAGCAATGTTGCGCGCGCCATAAGCCCCAGCCAAAGACCCCATACCAGCGGCGCCCATTGTTTTTAATGGCAAGCCACCAAGAAGAGCCGATTCGGTGAGTGCCGCAATTGGTTCAGCAATTGTAACCGGAGCAATGTTGGTCCCCGCCTTCTGAGCAAATGTATCAAGTTTGCTACCAAGGGGGACGCCGTCTGATGTAGCCCGTCCAAGAGCGTTAATTTTTTCAAATGTGTCTCGCGCAGGACCGCTGCCAAATAGCAAGTCTTTGCCAGTGGGGTGCAAAGCATCATTGTAGAATTTATTGAAATTTCCAAACGAGAATTGGCCGCCGGGGGCAAGTGTATTCGCGTATGTTTTCCCGACAAGGCTCCATGCGTCTGGATCGTAATTGTTTACCACCTGCTGCAATGGAGATAAGGCAGCTATGTTTGGTTTTTTAGCAGATGCTGCAGATACAATATTGGAATAAATATCAGATGACTTTTTCCCATTAGGAACCTCGGGACCGCCTTTTGTATTGCCAACTGTTTTTAAAATATTGTCTCGCAAATTGTACAGTTTTTGAGCATTAGCATTAGCGGTTGCAAGATTTTGAACAGCTTGAGGACCGCCAACGAGTTGCGCGTAAGCTTCCATGTCTTTAGAAGCTGCATTCCGCAATTGGCCAAGGATTGTATCATTTAATCCTGCGGTTCCCGGCGTGCGATTATAAGGGTCTCTTTGCTCATCAATAATTTGACGCAAAGCGTGGATTTGGTCAAAAGTAAGACCTTCTTCTTTTCCAAGGGCTTTGGATACTATTGCCAATGTTGGATCAATATTTGAAACCTCTCCAATTGATGAACTGCGGGCAGCCTCAACTGCATTGCGAATATTTGCAATGTCCATTTTTTGTGATGAATTAGATAGATTGGAAACAGGTTTATAAAAATCGTTCATTTGAAAACGGAAACCCATTGGGTCTTGATCGTCTTGTAACCATTTACTAACTGCCGATCGAACAGCTTCACCGGCTTTTTCTGGATCGGCATCACCTGCAACATCTGAAACCTTGCTGCCAAGTTCAGAAAGAGTGCGAGCAGATGCCTTTGGCACTTGATTAAAAAAATCAAGTTTTGAAGCAACGCTTACTGGCGTTGAAAGACCTGTAGCCGCACTTGGCAAAGAAACGCCTATGTCATGTGCAAGGCCGCTAGCTATTGCCGCGCTATCTGCGCCTCCAGTAAGGGCATGAACGACGGGATCGGCGACTTTACCAGCGATTGAGCCAATAGTTTTACCGGCCGCACCTAATACCATAGGCGCAACTTTAGCGCCGATAGCACCTGCCGCCGCTCCGCTAAGTTTATCGGCTGCCGTGTCACCTTCAGACGAGCCATAAATAGCCCCTTGAGTTACAGGGTTGGCAAGAACATCTGCCGCTTTACCAGCAAGCTTAGAGCCTCCCGCAACGCTTCGTAATCCTGCGCCCGCAAGGCTGCCAATGTTGCCCGATTCTGCGAGTAGGCCAGCGCCAGCCAACTCTTCCGGCCCAGCGACAACGGCGTTAATTGCTGCAGGAATAGCGGCACCAACCATACCAGCGCCATACGCGTAAGGATGTTGGCTCCAAGCTTCCTCGTTAGCCGCTTTTTGTTTAGCAAGCTCGCTAATATATTCTGGGTTGTCGCTGCCCGGTAAATGGCCAGTTTTAATCGCGGCGATTAATTGCGGCGAATATCCCAATGCAAATGCATTTCCGGCGCCACGACCAAATGATTCAAGCCCGCCGATCTCTGGCTTTTTCGTATCTGGTAAATCGCTAGCGGGAACAAGATTGCTAGGCAAATCGCTTTGCGGGACCAAATTGGATGGCAGATCGCTTGCGGGAACTGGCATTATTGATACTCCCACTGACCATTGCGGAATACGATAGGCTTGCCGCTCTTAGAGGTAGAGGTTGAACCTTCCACTATACCAGTTGGAGCAGACCCAGCAGCTGGTCTACTTTGCTTTTCAACTTGATCAGCAAACTCATCGAAAGGAATCTGGCTCATAAACTTTTCTTGATACCCCGGTACGTCAAATCCTTCTTTTTGAGGATTGTACCCTTGATACATTTGTTGCTGATACATAACAGCAGCCTTTGCCCGAGCGAGAAGGTGGTGAACTGTTTCAGGTTGTGCGGTTGGGCGAGCAATTTGTGCGGCAATTGCTTCAAGTTCAGCTTTTGGTGCGCCGGGCGGCATATTGGCAAGTTGTTGTGTTATCAAGGCCGATGCACCCTTCTGTGCAGTTTGGAAGTCTGCAGCATCACTATTATGCAATTCTGGAATATTATTTTTTGGATCAACCACACCCATAAGTGTTGAGAACGCAGCCCTTGAAGGGGCGTCTGCGCCAGCTCTAAATTTGGAATAAATATCTTCCATATCTTGAAGATTTTTCTGAATGGTAGGGGCGATTTGAGTAAACTTAATTTTATTGTTTACGAAGTCTTTAGAGGCTTCCATCTGCTGTTCAGCAAACGTGCCTTGCTGACCAGCTGCAATAGCGCCCGGGAGGTTGATGCGGTTGCCGTTCACATCTGTCGTATATCCATGAGTTTCAATCTCGTTTAAACGAACTCTCATGTTGTCGACGATATTTTTTACGTTCGCATCTACGGATGTACCGTTTTTTTGAATTGCAGCCTGCAAAGAAAGCGGGTCACTCATGGCAGGAATTTGCACTCCATTACGGTTAACTATAGCAGACTGCATTTGAAGCAAGCTCAATGCCTGAGGCATAGATGTGCCAGTATTGGTTGATTGAGCCGCTTGGCCACCAGAAGGAAGATAGCCCTTATAACCAACCATATTGGCATAATCTTGCAGCGATACGTTTTGTCCAGTCTGGGCATTATATGCCTGTAGGCCGCCTGCAAGTTTGTTGAGGGTATCAATTTGACGTTGCTGCACAACAGGCTGGAGGGCCTGACGTTCGAGCATTTGGTTCTGTACATCTTCGTAGCTCTTAGCGCCTGCACCAACGCCCTGCAAGAGCGCGGCACCAAGATAACGGCTATTGGAGCCAGCCATAGCGCCGAGGCCTGACAGGAGTGGCACAAGGAATTTCTCGCTTGTGAGCGTATCGCCAAGGGACTTGGGTTGCTCTTCGCCGGGCACGGCAAAACCTTGCTGTCCTGTAGCGGCCTGAGCATTCATAGCACTCGGAGCAGGACGATCGGCAGGACTTGTTGCACCAAGAAGTCCTTGATTGCGTGCCACTGTCCAAGCGTTTGCACCATGCTTTGCGATGTAATTAGCGCCCCACTGGGAGATGTCGTTCTGATTAGCGGGGTCGTTAATGTAGCTAATTTTATCCTGAGGAGTACCGCTCTTTGCCAGCTCTGGATTGCGTTCAGCAACGTAGGCATCGCCAAGGCCGGGGTTAGGATACTGCTTAGACAGGCCACCAACATGCAATTGGAGAATGCCGCCCGACGAACCTTCATCGCCCAGAACAGGTTTTCCGCCGCTTTCGCCTTTGATTAAGCGAGTATATTCAACAGGATTAATACCAGCATTGCGCGCATGGTCTTCTGCTGCGGAAAGATCAAAACCCGGAATTTGTTTAGCCTGCGCCCCTGAAGGGCCAACAATACCACCCGGTTCGGCAGCAAATGGATCAAATCCCTCTGCGTCTCCGCCATCCGCAAACCCTGCACGGCCGCCCTTGGAGAATAAACTACCAATCCAAGCAAGGTCTTTGCCAAATGAAACGGCATTATTGAGATCGTTCATACCGTTCGAACCAGAGCTGCCCGAAGGCAACTGCTGAGACTGCATAAGCTTCAATTCAGTTGGCTTTTTCTCACCTTCTTTGACAACGTCCGACATTGGGTCGTTTTCAAAATAAGGTTCTACATCGCCACCATCGGCATAAGCATGAACGAGGCCACCGCGATATGCGCCCTGTTGTGGCGCAGTGGATGAATTAACATAATCCGAAGCAAACTTTTTAAACTTTTGCCCTTGTGCCCAAAGGTCTTGAGCATCCTTGCCCAAGGTCGAAGCTTCATGGACGTCGCCCATAAGCGTTTCGGGAGCTTGTGTGCGGGATGGACTTGCAACGGCAAGGTGGCCTACAGGAAGACTGGCTGCAGGGACAAAGCCCTTACCGCCCGGAGTTCCGCCACTTGTGGCTCCGTATAGGCCGCCCTGTTGGAAAGGGGCGTAAGACTGTTTTTGTGATGCCAGTAGGGCCGCGATGTCATTGGGGTTAGATGCCACGTCCCCGCCGTCAAAGAAACCTTCCTTTTCATGCATAGGCGTGACCATTCCACCTTCGGAATTGCCAACCAACCCGCCCGCATAACGTGCCGCACGATCGTAGTCGACGGTCTTGAAACCATGTGATTCGCCGACCGCTTCTGGATGGACCTTCTCGACCTCGTCGGCCATAAAACCAATGTTTGTCTTGTCGTCGCCCTTGTACTTGAACTTATAGATTGGCAAGCCTTCATCCGTCTCGCCGATGCGATGGATATCGTGTTTGAGGCGACGATCGGAGAAGAACGACGTGGGTGACGTCTGCGTCGTGGTTGATCCAGACAGGGCGCCGGTGCCTTCCGCAATGTTGGCAAGGAATTGAGCCACTTGGAATGGATAAGCCTGCTGCTGTTGGAATTGGTTGTACAATGCCGTCTTGCCAGCCTGCTCGGTTTGTTGGCCAAGCGTACCAGCGCCAAGTTGCGCTTGCGCGCCCTGCAGGCCTGCTGTCTGCGCGGCACCGGCGAGATTGCCATACTGATTGGCTAGCGCACCCTGCTGGGCAAGCCCCTGCATATAGTTTTGAGCAGACTGCTGATAACCCTGATTTGCCATCTGGCCAAGCGTCTGCCCCATGGCAAGGTTTTGCTGACCCATGAGAGCCGCCTGAGCAATGTTGCCTCGATCGCCGCCGAACGCACCCTGTTGGATTGTATTGCCGAGCAATTGCTGTTGCTGCTGCTGGTTTTGATTTTGCAGCATTGCTGCCGTCGAACCCATAGCATTCTGCAAATACGGGTTCATATAGGCTTGAACGCCCTGCTGGTAATTAGGAGCGTTGTAACCTTGGTAAGCTTGATCAGTGCCGGCCATAGCCCCTTGGTAGCCCGGTTGGGCAGCCATAGCCTGCTGGTTGATGTTACCAACACCTTGCTGTTGTTGTGCGTTTAAGGGAGCGACGAAGGCGTTAGGGTCGGTGCTATATTGCTGGAACGGCGTACCTGCTGCAGTCTGAGCCTGAGCGTTAACGGAGTTATACCGCGCCAGTACCTCGGGCGGGATAGATACGCTAGACGTTGTTGTTCCAGTCTTGCCACCCATCTTATTGCTCCGTCATATGCTCTTCATGTCCAGTATGGACGTTGTATAAGAAAAAAGCCCCCGCTGGCGGACCAAACGAACGCTCGTACAATTTTACCTTAGCCGCGGTTCTGTTGTTCGAAAGAACACCAATAATGAGCGGCAAGCCCAATTCATCGGCTACCTTTTTAGAGAACTCACAAAGCCTTCGAGCGCGGCCGCCTTTCGCGCTTCTAAACTCAGGGTCGACAAAAATGGCCTTTTCTTCAAGCATTAAGCTATCCGAATACCACATTTTGCTGACTCTTAAAAGGACCGCCCCTTCAATCTTTTTGCCGGGTTCCCCTATGATCCCAACAAGCCCTTCCCAGAGGTACAAAGCGGGTCGGATCATGCCCAGCATTTTCTCGGGATTTACATCTTTAATCCCATTTTCTTCCCAAGCGCGGAGAGCCAAATCTAGCATGGCGGCTTCGTCGTCAGGTGTGCCTAATCTAATATCTGTCATTAGTCCCTCTTTGGCCCCGGTAATTTTTGAAGTGTTTTAATTAAATCTTTACGAGATTCGACCACAAAGTGATCAAGGATGTCGTGGCCATAGTCGATGTCACCACCGCCAATTTCACGGACAACCCGTGGCGGTATAACATATTCGCCGCCCGCCGCTATAATTTCGACGGGAAGGGAATCTTCGGGGGTACTGCCCCCTGTCGCTAAATGGGCTCCATAAGGAGTTGCACCAGCGGAATAAGGCATATTACCGGATTGGTAAGGTTGTTTACTTTCTTGAAAATACGGCGACGAGGCAAACATGTGGCGAGATATTTTATATCCCCCACTTTTAGGATTAAAGAGTTCTTGGGCTACTTTAAATCCTGCCTCGGTATTTCCTTCACCCTTTTTAGATATGATATCAGCAGGGATCACAAATGAACCAGAAGCCACCGTCATGGGAAGATGGTCAGTGCGGCCGGCGACAGGCGAACGGATCGGGCCTTCATGCAGCATGTGCTGATGCTTGACCGTTGTATCGTTAACGGGTTCGATTTTCTCTTTTAACGGATTACCCATAAAAGCGCCGGGACCAGTTTTGGTTATGGTAAAATTGCCGCCCTCGGCTTTTGTTTTGCGCGCGGTCGACAGCGCCGCTGCCACGGCCTGATCGTGCGGGTGGCCCGCGTGGATCATCTCGGAGATGTTGTGACTGATCGTTTTTTGTGACTTACCCGGCGTTAATGGCATCACGAATATCCTACAGAAATGATTGACCCACTTCCGGGCGAGAAATAAAGACCGGTGGCAAATGGTATTTGCACTTGATACACACCGAGCGTGTTGGGCACGGCATAAATGCGAGAACCAGAAGCGGCCGATGTGGCATCATAAAGATACCCTTGAGTTGATCCAGCCACAATAACACTGACCGTTGCAAGCCAGCCTGAAGATGATTTAATCACCGACCCCGCGGATAGTTCTTTAGTTGAATACGACCCTGCATGATTTGTTAGCAAATTCACATAGGAATTGATCGCAACAACGCCATTTTTCTGGGTAGTAAGGATATCATCAAGTGATGCCATTAGAACCTCCCATCCAACTGATAGCGGTATTTGATTGCACCAAGACGCCAGAAAGTATTCGTATCGGTTGATGACAGGGAAAACGACATATATCGAGCTCTAATACGACAAGAAACGTATTCGGTCGACTGCGTCATCGGGAAAGTAACCGAGCTAACCGCACCGGACGGTGAGCCAGAATAGTAACTGGTCGATGGCGATGTGGCCGTGTCAGTGGCGTAGTTGGTATAATAAATAGTCAAATATACGGTGGCGTTTGTGTTACCACTATACGTACCCCATTTCATGTCGGGCCATATTTGATCCACGAAAACAAGGTTGTCGGCTTCGTTCAGTTCAAAATAACCTGTTTGGAAAGACGACTGCATGCCGGTTGTTTGACCATTGTAAACCGCATCATTGCCTACTTCGTGCTGATAAAGCCAATTATCAGAGCCAGCACCAATGGGAGGCCCAAGCACAGATTGATCAATCCAAGCAGTACGACCCAAAGTCCCAAAATCCCACTGTTGGAGAACCGTATTGTATTTAACATAACTATCATTTTCCGTTGAGTTGGCCGATGGATAGTACCAAGTAATTTCATTAAACTGGCTGTTTACGCCGCAGCATACTTTGTAAAGATACGATGTGTTAATATTTTGGAAAATCACATCCCAAACAGGGCACGGAATTGATTGTGGTCCTGAACCCATAGACATAAAGAATTGTTTTTGGCTCATCCAATAAACGGCGCCATTTAATTGACCCACGCAATGACGAGACACTGCACCGCAATTTGAACCAATTTTATTAAACCCATAAACCAATGGGGGGCCGACATATTGCATTGCCCACATATCAAGATCGGTCCATAGGAGACCTTGTTGTGGTCCTTGAATACCAGCGACAATTTTAGAACCAGTAGGAATACGAAATGAGCCCGCCTGATTGGTGACGGTTGCATTCCATACTTGGAAGTTGTTTACGTCGCACCAACGGACCAACATAGGATCGGCCTGCAGCGTAAACGATGACCCATAGGCAATAATTTGGCGCTGCGGCATGGCCACGAACATACCAGAATTAACTAGCGGGGCGTTGCCACCAATGATTTGGGCGTTCTGCAATTGCCCGCTTGGGTCGTAATAATAGATTGCGCCACCCGCCGGACACGCGACAAGATATGACCCGTAGTTATCAAGCGTCCAATCGGTCGCCGTAATTGGTGTGCCGTTAGATGGCGTTTGCGTTGTTCCAACGCCAAAGCCGCCCGTGCCGTATCCACCAACGCCAAATCCCGAACCGGTAGGTTGAGGGCCAACAGCGATATAAAAGTTAGAATTGACATTACCGCTATTCATGGCGGTTGGGCCAGCCGAGGACGAAGCAGTATTAGCCGCAGAAAAGGTAAATGAACTTGCGCTCGGAACTGTCAAAATGGTGTAAAGGCCCGACAGTGTAATGCCACCAACAGTTGTGGATACGCCAACATAAAAAGAACTTCCTACCGAATAACCGTGGTTATCAAGGTAACATGTAACAGTTTGAGACCCGCTTGTTACTTGAAACGCCGGAACGCCAACAAGTTTAGCTGTCCCCGTGATGCCTGCGCCAGTTCCTGTTGCGTTAAATATAACACCAACGGTATTGGCAGATGCTCCAATTGTTGTAAAACTTGTGCCGCCTGTAGTTACAATTTGGTATGTATTGCCAACAACAAACGCGCCACCCGTATAATTTGTTGAGGTATTAGCCGTTGTTGTAGCTGCTGACGCTGCCGTAATTGAGTACGTGGTTCCGGCCGCAGTTTGCAACAAATATGGCCCTGACAATACCAAACCACCGACCGAAACAGGGGTTACATAATCCACATAATCCAATACGGATGCCGAAAGTCCAGAATCGGTTACAGTAACAGTAGTTGATCCAGCGGTTGTTGAAAAAACTGGGGCTGTATTGGTAACTGTGTTTTGAGGCGTGATATTCTGTAAATTGTTTCCTGTAAGGACACTAAGAGACGATTCCGCGCCAATACCCAAATGGTTTACAGCGTTTAAATCTGCCCAACCTTTTAGAGCGCGAATTTTTGAACCAATTGATGAACCAAAATAATTTATCCAACCGCCAAGTTTTTGAGCCAACCCAAGACCATTTCGCTCGGGAAGAAAACGAATCAATTGCGATGTTGAATATGCCGCTTCGTTAAGAGCGAAGGTATTTGTTGTTTCAACGCCGGGCTTTAATTTGATTGTTGCGTGAGGCATAGGTTACCTCGACGGCGTTGCTGCAGGAGCAGGTGAATAAGACGTCCAAGCAGCCGCCTCAAATTTCTTGCGGTTTTCTTCAGTAAGCGCGCTTACCTTGAGAGCCTGATACTGGCTTTCGTAAGTTTGAGCCATAGCCGGATCATCATTGGCTCGGCCAAAGTTACGTTGATAGGCCGAGATGTAAATCATGGACGCAAAAATAAACATATCGGGAAGATATGTTGATATATACGTAGTGGTATTGGTAGCCGAAAGCGGCGCCGATCGGACGGTTCCGGTAAGACGAACGGCATAATTAGAGTTGGGCGTGGGCCCAACAATCATATATTGGCTCGTATTACCTGTAGTAGCAGTATCGCCACCATAAACAGCAAAATACTGAGGTAAGCCTGTCGTAGAACCTGATCCGTAAACATTTTGTATAAATTCTTTACCTACCGCCAAAAGGGGGGACGAATTGCCTGATCCGTCAATAACTTCAAAGGTTTGAGGTACAATAAATTGAGACGTTGGTAAAGTTAATTGGTTACTTCCAGACGTAAATGTGTAGGCAGAAGTGCTAATCTGTGTAGACAGAAAATCTAGGTCGCGCTGCATACGCAACTCGGCATAGTCAATCATGCTAGGAATAATGATCGTGTAATTGGGGTCAGTGACCGGAACAACGGCCAAAGTCGCAATTTGCTGGACATATGACGAGTAAGTCAGTGACATATAGGTTACCCAACCATATTAAAGGAAACGGTTTCCACCTCGGAAACGCGCCTAGACCAGCCCTTGCCGAATGTAGCATAGGTTGGAAGAGATTGTAAGAAGGCTAGTCGGGCTTCGCAGACTGCTGTAGCAACTTCGCGAGGGTTTGACGCTTCAAGAGCGCGTAACGTGGCGTCCCCGATTTGCCCGTCGACATTAACACTGAGTACCGACTGAAGGGCTTTTGCGGCACGGGACGGACCCGAGTTAATTGCATAGTCGAAGACGGCATAGTCCACGCCCTCTGGCAGATCGTCACCCTTAATCGTATCCCAATACTTGGCTTTGTACAGGGGCATGACGTCGTTAGGCGTCAAAGCCTTAATATCGTCCTTGGTCACGGTATGGCCAACCCAAGCCTCCCAAGTTGCTTTAGTACAACCAAGGTTGGTTGCACCGCCGGGGTCGGAAGGGTTATCGACGTACCCGCCTTCGTTTTTAAGGACAAGGGCGAAGCATTGGGGAAAATTCTCTTTCACTGTTTATTCCCCAAAGAGGCCGTCAAGGCATCTGTCTTTTGTTTGGAGCCAGCGGATGAGCCAAAATAGAAGCCCATGACGCTAGTCCAAGCCGTGCCAAGCGTACCGATCAGCATCAAAAGAGCCTCGCCACCTGTGGCTGGAAGGCCAAAGTGAAGGATATATGCAATGATGCCAAAAAAACCGACCGTAACACCTACCGCCAACACGCGGGGTATCCAATCGCGGGTAGCAATTTGCATATTGCGGGCTGAATCGCGATCCTGTTCAGAAATGCGTTCTAGATCAATGTCCAAAGACTTCATTTGAACTTTAAAGTCAGCATCAATCTTTTTAAGCTGTGCCAATTGGTCCCCGGTTGGATTGGCAAGAGCCGACATAATGTCGTCTTCGGTGCCATTCTCATGACCGAAAAGGGCATTTGATACTGCTTTTACAGCCAATCCTGCCACTGGTCCGCCTAGGGCGGTAGCGATGGTGGGCGCAACTGAACCAATCAATGGTCCAAAAGTTTTTAAAATGTCCATGTCACTTCACCGTTATCATGAGGAAAATACCAATTGCGCCGATACCTATTACCAGAAAACCCACAATACTGCTAACCATAATCAAATCCTTACGGTTCTCTTCTTGCTCTTTGAGTGCAGCAGCCGCCTGACGTGCAGCCTCTTTCCGCATCTCAATTACCTGCCTCTGAATGCCTTCCCATGCCGCTGGGCCGTATTGGCCAACGAACAAGTTCTTGACTTGAAGTTGCATATCAAGGGCTTTGGCCTTAACGGCGTATATCTTGACCGCTTCGGCCTCAAACTCTGCCTGTGATTGAAACAGCTTCTTCTTACGCGGCGTGGACGCAATTGTAACAATTTGACCCACCTTGCCAAAAAGATTGCTTACTTTTTCGGCAGTCGCCATCATATCCTGACCAGCATCGACGGCGGACTTGATTGAGTTGTAAATTGCAGTCGCGCCGGCGATCAGGGTAAATGGGTCCATGGGGGCCTCAGAAAGGTGGGGCCTGCGATTGCGTAACGGGCTGCGACAATTGGGTTATTTGCGCGGCAATCTGAGACTCAACGGCAGGCATACTAATACATTGCGATACCCAATTATACGCCATGGCCTGAGTAATGTCAGCATATGGGATGAACTCCGCAGGGTTAGGTGAGCTTAACTTAGCCGTTCCCGATGCCGATGATGTGACAGACCCATCCGTTCCCGTGCATACCCAGTTGATGGCCGTAACCACGTTGGGTAGGCCAACAGAGGTTGGATTGACGATAAATTGCGGAAATGACCATATAAATTTCATCGGTTATCTCACTGGTAAACAATATTTAAAGTTCCGCCAGTAAAATTTGTACTTGCAGTATTATTTAATATTAATCGGTCAAGTGTTCCTGTCAAAATTACAGCGCCAGCGCCATTATAATTTGATCCTGCAGTAAAATAAAATGACCACGTTCCTGTCCAAATGTTGTTTCCTAAATTAACAAATGTAGCAGCCCCATAAATTGCGTTTGAACCGCCAGAAATTGCCATAGGAAAATATGTTGTTTGGCCCCCTGACCCTGCCCCATTGTTTATTTGACAAACTTGCGCGTTGTATCCTGTAGTTTGGATAGACCCGCTACCAAGTTGAATATAAGGTGCAGCACCCGATGGGAAACTTACGTTGGAAAAATTAACAATAATAATTTTCGCCGTAGAGGGAATATTTGTGAACGTAAATGATGACGCCCCAGAAGTGGTAACAGCATTTGCTTGAGTAAACCCCGCCGCAATAGTAATTGAACCAGTGCCATTGGTTATGGTAACGCCTGATCCCGCCGTCAATGTAGATGATGTGTATCCAGAACCATTGCCAATCAATAAAGCACCATTGGATGGTGTAGTAGTTATTCCTGTACCGCCATAGCCGACGCTTAAAGTACCTGCTAAAGTGACCGCCCCTGTTGAAGCGGTGGATGGAGTTAATCCAGTTGATCCCGCGCTGAATGAAGAAACCAAACCGCCCGCTAAAAGCCCGTCATTTGCCAATTTTACATTGGTTCCGTCACAATAAACTAAGCTACTATAACTTTGAGGAAGAATTACAGTTGTCCCTGCCGCCACGTTGCTGCCATTATTGGAACCAAACGTAATAGTATAAGCGCCTGATGTGCTGTTAGTGACAATCCACATTCCCGCCACGCCCTGCGGCAAAAGAACGGTCTGGTTGGCGGCTAATGCACCCGTAAGGTTAAACCGCATAGCCTGAGACGTGGACCCTGCCGCCGTAGCACTTGGTGCGGCAATATTCGTATAAGTTGGCGCCCCGCTTGTGTTAACAGAAACACCAGTAGTATTGCCAAACATTTGGTCAAGGATGGTAGAATTGTAGTTGAGCGGCTGATCCCATGTGGGGGACGTGCTATTATACGCTGGCTCGTTTAAGGCGAGGTTTGTCGTAGTGCTCATGGTTTATCCACCTTCTGCTCTAAACGGTCAAAAATCTTGGTAAGCATACTCTCAATTCGGTTTAAATGCGACATCAAATCATCTTTGCTAACGTACTTGGTCGGCAACGCTACCCGTAGATCATTGATCATTTCACGGTCTTTTTTGGCTTCCGCAACTAATTGGGCATATAGATAACCGACTACGCCGAACGCCGCCGTAATGATTAGGTTGACGATTTGTTGCCAGTCTAAAATCATGATACAGCCACCCAAGTTTTATTGTTTTCGTCCCAAGAATACTCGTCTTGCCCTTCTGGATAAGGAACCGGAGAATCCCAAATCCATGTGGTTTGATTTAATGTCCAAGATGGATATGGTTGAGGAGCATAAAAAACATCATGTGCTGCGTCATAAATATCTCCAATGCCAGCATAATTTCCGCGCAAAGCAACCCCACCATCAGGTTTACCATCCTGACCATAATGAATACCACCACGTGTATTGTATGACGTTTGAATCCATTGACCCGGTGACGAGTCAACAAAATGCGTGAAAAAATCAGGTTCTGCGACAATGACCTGAACAACTTTTCCGTCAACGACCTTTGCAAAGTGGCTCATGCTGTATAAGTCCCCGATGTCGTGAATTTCAAAATTGTGTTTGATCCGTTTGTCGTAACAGTCGGTGATCCGGTAGTTGTGCCGCTATACAATGCAGTCGGAATAGACAAGATTACAACACCAGAACCCCCCGCGCCAGAAGGATTGGTTGTTTCGAAGCCGCCCGCGCCACCACCGCCGCCGCCTGTATTGGCAGTTCCTGCCGTCCCCGATCCGGGAGGATTTCCTGCAGCGCCCGCTCCACCGCCGCCATTACCACCAGCGCCTGCAGAAGAGTTAGCGCCACCGCCACCGCCACCAGCATAGTAAACAACAGACCCGGTAATTGAGTTTGATAAACCAACGCCACCCGCACCACCATTGCTGTTAGCGATACCGTTTGCACCAGCCGCACCTGCGCCGCCGCCGCCGCCCGCGTTTGCTCCGGGGGAAACACCGTTACCACCAGCATTCCCTTGTCCTGATGTTCCAGAACCTCCCGAGTATGGACCGCCAGTATCGTCACCGCCGCCGCCACCGCCAGACCCGCCTGAGCTACCTGAAACAGCACGACCTCCATTGCCTACACCGTAACCACCTCCGCCCCCGCCCGAAGCAGTTATAGTCGTAATGTTTGTTCCGCTTATAGAAGAATTAGAACCATTACCGCCTCTTGTTTGAATAGTGCCGCCAGAATTAGCTCCACCGCCGCCCACTGTTATTGTATAGGTTGTGCCTGCTATTCCGGTAAATGAATTTGTTAATAATCCACCTGCACCGCCGCCACCGCCAGCATTTTTTCCGCCGCCGCCTCCGCCGCCTGCAACAGCAAGATAAGTAATAGAATAAGTTGTTCCTGTAAATTGTTGAGCAAAACTACTGTAAACTAACCAACCTGATGTTGAATCAATATAAACAAAATTTAATGCAGCATATGCTGTTTGAATTTTTGCATTTCCAGAAACGCTATTAATTTTGCTACCATTTGGATTAACGATAATATTATTGGTTGCGGAAGTCCCTGCATAATCAACAACTGAAACTTGATTTCCCGCACTTGGAGATGATGGCAAAGTAACAGTTATAGTGCCAGAAGTTGTATTAACTGGATAACCATTACCTGCCGACGCTGTAAAATTTGAGGTTTGAGCGGGTTGCCATGTCAATCCTACCCCACCACTACCCCCAGTTGCAGCAATTGTAATTGAACCTGAACTGTTTGTAATTGTTATATTTGTTCCCGCAGTAAGCGTTGTTCGGGTAAATCCGGTACCGTTACCAATATCTATTTGCCCATTGGATGGTGTTGAAGTTAATCCTGTTCCACCTGATGCAACTGGTAGCGTTCCTGTTGTTAAAGCAGACGACGAAGTGGCATATACGGCTCCGCCTGATGTGAAAGAAGTAAGGCCAGTTCCACCATAACCCGTTGCAAGGGTTCCGGCCAAAGAAATTGCGCCAGTAGTTGCCGTGTTTGGCGTTAGACCAGTAGATCCTCCTGAAAAAGAAGTTACGCCAGAATTTGCAACTGTAATTGAACCGGACCCATTGGTAATTGTTATACCAGTGCCTTGGGTTAAAGTTGTACGGGTAAATCCAGTACCATTACCAATATCCAACGCGCCGTTTGCAGGCGTGGACGTGAGCCCTGTTCCGCCGCCCGCAATTCCAAGGGCCCCCCATGAAGGTTGAGCAGACGATCCACCGGAAATAAATGCCTGACCGGATGTACCGTAACTAACTGTAGAGGCCGCAACAGAGCCAATACCCCAAGCGCCCGACGTATTGATGGCAAATTGACCAGAACCGTTCGTGTAAAACGATAGCGGCAAATACGTACCCGTGCCATTAATGCCCGACACCAACTGAACGTCTGTGGAGCCGTTCGTCGCAATTAAAATCTTGGATGCGTTGGTTGGGTCAGCGGCATTGGTCGCTTGCCAAGAAGCAGCCGTGGATGTGCCATTAGGAAGAGCATAAATGCCCGTTGTGCCGTTAGTCGTGCTTGTCTGAAAAGCCAAACGGTTTGTGATCGTAGCATTGGTAAAGTCACCAAGAATACGCGCACCAGTCCCTGTGTGAGTTTCGTTACCGCTAATGCTGATGCTGCCCGTTGTTAAAGCCGTAACCGTAGGCGAGGCAGACCACGCAGGAGCAACACCCACGCCACCCGATACCAACACCGATCCGGTAGCAACGTCAGCCAATTTGGACAGCGTTGTGGAAGCAGAGGCGTAAATAAGATCGCCAACTGTGTAGGACGTAATGTTCGTGCCGCCAGAGGCTACAGGAACCACGCCGCCAAGCGTTGCAAGCGTTACCGTTGTCCACGATGGGGCGGCAGATGCGCCACCAGATGTTAAGAACTGACCAGATGTGCCGTATGTAGCGCCACCGATGCCCAACTGGCCCGCAGGGCCAAAGCGGAAGGCTTCAGCAATTGAGTTGCTGCCCGTTGGTGTTGTGTAAATACTTGCGTATGTACCTTGCGCCGTATCGGTAAAGTTTTCCGCCGCAGAGAATGCAATGTAGCCTGTAGAAGCCGTGCCAAATCCAGTTGCGCCATAACCACGGGCTGTGAATTGCGCTAAGAAATCACCCGATTGCGATGCCGTAGGAGATGCAGCCGTGCCACGGGCTGACCGAGCCGTAAACACACCGTAAGAACCGGTGCCGTAAGCATCTTGAGTAATACGGGTGTTGGCAGCATTCGCGCCGACAATATAAACGTCAGTACCTGCGGGAAGCGCAGCCGTTGGCGTTGTAGTTTGCGTGTTGGAGACAATTGTTAACTGCGTCTGTGGCGTGGCAGTGTTAATGCCCAAACGGTTGTTGGTATTATCCCAGAAGAATTTGGCATTGTTTTGGCTGTAAACGCCGGACGCACCCGCAAATACCACCGAGCCAGTAGTGAACGCCGTAGCCGTACCCGTGCCACCATTTGTAACACCAAGTGTGCCAGTAACACCCGTGGTCAACGGAAGCCCGGTAGCATTGGTCAATACGGCAGCGGAAGGTGTACCAAGCGCAGGGGTTACTAAAGTTGGCGAAGTCGAAAGAACAATACTTCCCGAACCTGTAACCGCTTGCCCAAGCGCCGTTTGAACGCCTGTTCCTAGCGCCGTAAGACCCGTACCGCCTGCCGTAATTGGTAGCGTACCAGTGGTTAAAACAGTGGTTGAAGTTGCATATACAGCGCCACCCGACGTAAACGATGAAAGATTTGTGCCTCCATTAGCCGTTGGCAATACGCCTGTGACGCCCGTGGTTAATGGAAGACCCGTTACGTTAGTCATAACGCCGGATGCTGGAGTGCCAAGGGCTGGAGTTACAAGAGTAGGAGAGTTTGAAAGAACATTATTTCCAGTACCCGTAGACGAGGTTACACCCGTACCTCCTGCTAAAACTGGCAATGTTCCTGCTGTCAATACTGAGGCAGATGTGGAGTATATGGCATTGTTTGCCGCAGTAAAGGTTGTTAAACCTGTGCCACCGTTTGAAGTTCCAAGTGTTCCCGTAACGCCCGTGGTTAATGGAAGCCCTGTGGCATTTGTAAGAACAGCAGCAGACGGAGTTCCAAGAGCCGGAGTTACAAGCGTTGGCGAAGTTGCCAGTACGATGCCGCCGGAACCAGTGACGTTTTGCCCTAAAGCAGTTTGAACGCCTGTGCCAAGTGCCGTGAGACCTGTGCCACCGTTAGCAATAGCAAGCGTACCCGCAAGTGTAATTGCACCTGTGGTTGCTGTGTTAGGCGTAAGGCCAGTTGTACCGCCGGAGAACGATGTAACGCCACCGGTAGAGGCAGCCCACGTTGCCGTTGTGCCATTTGATGTCAGGACGTAACCGCTTGTACCAATACCAAGCCGTGTGGCGCTATTAACTCCATTACCGATGATTAGGTCACCTGTTGAAGTAATTGGAGAAAGCGCGTTAAATGCAGCAGATGCAGTCGTTTGACCTGTACCGCCATTGCCAATGGCAACTGTGCCAAGGCTAATTGTATTGCCCGTCTTAATAAGGGGTGAGTTGACTTGGATATTACCAGACGATGATGATTGCGTGAACGTAAGCGCAGTTGAACCAACAGTAATCGTGCCAGTGGTATTCATCACCCACGCGGTTGAACCGTTTGCAGTTCCACCATTTACAAAGAAGGACGCGCCTGTCTCAATATAATTTGGGCCAGAACCGGGTGTATTGAAGTCAGTAGCGCGTGTTAAAACCCAGTTCGTCGAACCAGAGCCTTGATTGGTAACTACGTAAGCACCGTTATATGCTCCTGTGTTTTCATTTTTAACAAGAACACGGGTGGCATTGGTTACGTCTGTAGCAGTGAATGTGTAACCATCAATCGTAAGGGCAGCCTGAGCGCCCGCATTAGTAAGAGTAGCGCCAACACCAGATGAGCCATTGTTATAAGTAACGCTTCCAAGGTCCGCCGTGGTTGCATAACCAACAGCCGTGTGGAATGTTTGATTAGATACTGTAGCAACTTGGTTGTCGACATATTGCTTAGTTGAAAGTTGTAAAGCAGATGTCGGGTCTTGCGTAACCGTTACGGTCGTCAACCCTGACAATGTAAGTGTCGTAGCACCAAGTGCTATAGTAGTTGTACCAATTGTGAGCGACGAGTTGGTCAATCCCGCATTGGGGATCGTTGAAACAGCCGTGAAAGCACTTGTGCCATTGCCGACAAGATATCCCGTAAGCGTCGTTGCACCCGTACCGCCATTAGAAACAGCAAGTATACCCGTTACCCCAGTCGTTAATGGCAAACCAGTAGCGTTTGTTAACACTAGAGCCGACGGCGTTCCAAGAGCAGGGGTTATAAGCGTTGGAGAGTTGGATAAAACAACCGATCCGGTTCCCGTTGATGTTGTCGTTCCTGTGCCACCCGCAGTTACGGGCAAAGTTCCCGTCGCTAAAACAGATGCTGAAGAAGCATAGACAGCGCCACCAGACGTAAACGATGTTAAACCAGTACCGCCATTGGATGTTCCAAGCGTACCCGTTACACCTGTGGTTAGCGGAAGACCCGTTGCGTTTGTAAGGACGATAGCCGATGGCGTACCGAGTGCAGGCGTTACAAGTGTTGGCGAATTTGACAACACCACCGATCCTGTACCAGTAGAAGTGGTTGTTCCGGTGCCGCCTGATGCAACTGGCAAAGCCGTAGAAAGCGTTAAATTAGCAATCGTAGTGTTTCCGGCCGACGAAATCGACATAGCATCGGTGGAGTTGCTGTTAACGACAAAGCGAATTGCGTTTGCAGTAGTAGTACCAAGGACTAAATCGCCGTTGGTTGAATCTAAATAAACCGCATTAGGAAGGGCAAACGAATTAGTGCCAGCAAAGGCACTGCTATTCATGCCAAACTCGCCGTAATATCCCGTTGGAGACCCTTGGTCGTTTGAAACAATAAAGTTAGTCGATGCCGCCGAGCCAGCGTTGGTGTTTTGCAGCACCATCTGGTTATAAGAATTGACGCTGTTTACGAACGACGAGAAAATATTTGTGTCAGAATATCCAAGCGTTCCGTAGTTAAATGCGCCCGTATTGTACGGCGTAGCGACTGAAAGCGCCCTAGTTGCCGTGTAACTTGTAGCCGTTGCAACATCAAGGGTCGGGGTCACAAGTGTTGGCGAATTTGACAACACTACTGAACCCGTACCCGTTGATGTTGTAACGCCCGTGCCGCCAGATAATACAGGCAATGTACCGCTAGTAAGCGCAGACGTAGACGTTGCATATAAAGCCCCGCCAGAAGTGAACGATGTCAGGCCCGTACCACCATTGGCGGTTCCAAGCGTACCAGTCACATGCGTAGTAAGACCAATTTTACCATAAGACGGAGCAACACCGACCCCTCCAGAAATAAGAGCATTGCCAGTAGCCACGTCATTAAGACGGGCCAAGGTGGAAGATGACGAAGCATAAAGAATGTCGCCAGTTGTATACGATCCATAACCCGTACCACCTTCTGTTTCAGCAAGAGGCGTGGTCAAGCCAGTTAGACTGGTAATATCGTTGTTCGCCCCTGAAGCCGCTGCACCAAGGTTGGTACGCGCCGCCGATGCCGATGTAGCGCCCGTGCCGCCGTAAAGAACCGCAATAGGATTGCCTTGCCAAGTGCCGGAACTAATTGTCCCGATGGATACCGTGCCAGTAGCTGTAAGATTAGTAAATGTACCAGCTGCCGGAGTTGTCCCACCAATAACCGTTTGGTCTATTGTTCCGCCTGTTATTGCAACAGCGTTGGCGTTCTGTGTCGCCATAGTTCCAAGGCCAACCACTTGGCTCGGCGTAATAGAAATGGTTACGCTATTGGCGGTTGTGATTTGTCCTTGAGCGTTAATTGCTATCCGAGGAACAGTTGATGCCGTTCCATAGGTCTGTGCTGATACACCAGTATTGGCAATTGCAATCGTGCCAGTCGTTGTAATAGTCCCACCGGAAAGCCCTGTTCCGGCCGTAATTGATGTAACCGTGCCAAAACCAAACCCCTGAGATTTGACATACGCAGTCGTTGCTAATGAAGTGCTATTATCGCTCAACGCGGGTGTAGGTGCAGTTGGGTTTCCGGTAAACGCAGGAGATGCAAGTGGTGCCGCCCCCAACAACGTCATTGTCTGTGCAACGGTTAGGTCTTGCGGCTGTGCCGGACTTGCCGAATTATTACCTTTGATTGACCGCGCGGCCATATTTGCAAGGTAAGTATTGTCTATACTGTTGGTATTGAGGCCAATTGTACCCGTTGTGGTAATTGTTCCACCGGACAGGGGCGACTGCGCCGTGATTGATGTGACTGTGCCTGAGTTGGTATTGAAACCTGCAATTTGCGAAACCGTGGCGCTATAAGACGTGCTTCCTTGCACAATCATAAGTTGGGCCGACCCACTCAGGTTTACCGCTACTGGTAAGTTTGGAATGGAAATATTGGCCATTGCTATAAACCCGGTTGTGGTATTTGAGTGTAGCCATAAGGCAGACCAACGAGGGCCGTGACCATAAGGGTCGTACCTTGAAGCAGATTGCCCGCAGGTATAGCACTATTCGTCTGATAAGTGAATTGCGTGGCCGTTGTTACGGTAACGTTATAGAACCCGTCAGCCGCGTTTTTGGTGAGGCCTTCAACAGCAATTTGGTTGTTTGTAACCAAGCCGTGCGGGGCCGAACAAGTAACCGTGATCATGCTCGTGCCATTCGACACCACTGACAGTGGGTTTAGATTGACACGGTATGCAGTCGACAAGAACTGTGGCTGCACCGAATTTTGATCCAAGCCCGTTGGTAAGCCGATTGGAGGCGGCGTGGGATACGATCCGTCATTGTTCACCAAACTTACAGTCGGATAAATCGGAATACCCGTTGTTTTGTCTTTTGGCGCGCCCATTGATACGGCAATCGTCGTCGTTTCGGCAAAATAGTAGTCCGTTGTACGAGGATTGTTGATCGGAATTGGATCGGCAGGCAGCACAATCGCGCGCAATTGGTTTTGCGGCACGTCATTGCAGGGGTCGCAGACAAGGATACGCTTGTTAATCAAACCAGCGCCCGCGTAGTCGTACTGCCACTTTAGCCTGTCGTGATTATAGACAAAACCGCAACGGTCGCACTGCCCCGCTGCCCTCGGATTGCGAGAACTTATAGATGCCCGTCCGAGTTTTGACGCGTATGCCATTCATTTTACCTAAAATAGCCGCTGATTTGCGGGCTAATGTACTGTTGAGCGGTTTCTACGTTTTGTTCTGCCGCAACTACATAAGCCTCATCAGCCAATGGCTTTAAAAGCATGGCTTTTTGCGGGTTCCACATGACAGCAAGGCGGTGACCAAGCGCGTAGGCGTAGGCTTCCATCCAAAGATACGGGATTTCAACCGTTTGGCCGGACGTATAATTGCTGTCTTGGATCTGCCGAACGCGATAATATTTCAAATACTGCGAAGATTGACCGTCTGGAACAGGCCAAAGCGTCACGGTAGGTCCAGTCGAACCAGTTGAGCGCGCCGAACTGATCAATCGGTCGAACCAAAACACGGTCGGAAAGCCCTGTTGCTGCTTATTTGGGTAAGAAGCGTATTCCGTGCGCGAAACAGGAAGGATGATACGATCAATCGGGTTGGTTTCGTTAGCCGTGGTCGTGACATAGGCGTCTAAGATCACTACCGTGCTAGGGTCGACCGAGTATGTGCTGATAGATGTCGCGATGCCATACTGGTTGTAGGGTGCGATATAGGCGCTGCTAGGGTTGGTTGTACCATTATAAGACGCCGCGAACGACACTACGCCATTGGTGGCTGCCGTAACCGTCTGGGTGCCGTCCACAACGCCCGTTCCGTAAATCGTAACCTGTGTGCCAACCGTATAGATAGGCGTATTTGGCGTAGAATAAGTCAGCGTAGTCGTTGTGCCGTTTCCGGTAACGCTAATGATCGCAGGAGTCTGATTAAAGTTAACCACTTCTTGATCAACCGCCCACAGATTTACGCCACGGTTCGACCAGTTAGACAAAAGCATGTTTGACGCCATACGCGCCGATTCCATATGCTCTTGTGCTATGGCCGTGTTGCGTATCTCAGCAAGGTTAAACGCATAGAGCGTAAGCTCGCCGAGCGACGGGTTAAAGTTGTAAGTGCCGCTCGTGCTCATGACGGCTCCTATTAGAAGGTCGTAGCGGTAGCGTCAGCGATTAGATAACCACCTGCGAAGATTGAACCAACAAATGGTCCGCCTGTATTCGATTTCATTTGATACTGAATATCCGTTCCGCCGGGGTGGCCCACAGGGACCGTGTATGGAATGTTGAAAATCTGCACAAACGGCGACTGCGACAGCAATGTCGTATTGCCGTTCACGGTGTAGTTGTAGCCGTTTTCCTGAATGGTATTGGCAAGGTTGAACTTATTATATTCAGCAAAAATCATATAGTTGCTGGACGTAAATCCGATACTTGCGTTGCCCTGAACATATGACAGATAAAACGTGTAACCTTTTGGCACGGTATAAAGCGACATCTGCGTCTGACCAACACCTGCATTGATTTGGGCATAAAGGACAGTAGCAATCTTGCCCGTAATAATACCCGCATTAACGCCATTCGTTATAAACATGCCATTGATGCGGAAGAACGAATTGGTCGTTGTTGCTGTACCGGAGCCGTTGAGCGTTACTGATTCAGACAAAAGATTATAACTTGAATCTAGCCCATTGACCTGAACAATCAAACCAGCATCGGTCGCGCCAGATGCGCTGAGAAGAACAACAACACCAGCGGAAGATGGGTAAGCATAATTGCCGCCAGATTGCGTTAAACCTTCCCACAATGGGCCAAGAGCCGTACCCGCAATTTGTGTGCTGTAACCAAAGATTTCTACGGGCTGGTGGTTGGTAATTAATCCACGACCTACCTGTAATTCAAATGGCTCATGCTTGCCATTCTTGGTGATTGAATCCCAAACAACACCGCTTTGATAGATCGTAGCCATAATTACTTACCTTTTTTCCGTGCCGCAGCGGCGTTGTCAACGAGATTTGGCCAAGGTCTACCCGCAGCCCTCGCCCTAGCTTTAGCACTTTGTTCCTGCTTATGCGATAAGTGCTTTGTGTGGTGGTCTTTGGGCAGTTTAGTTTCCCAAAATGGCTTGTCAGTCACTGATAACTCCCATATAAGTCCAGCCCACTATGTAATTTAACATAATTGGCAGCCTCTGTATCATTATCTGCCGCCAAAAGATAAATTCTGGCATACTCTAACAGATTTGGATTGTCTTTAAAATGGCCTAATCCACGATTACAGTGATTGCATAACATACCGCGAATTTTATTAGTTTGGTGATCGTGATCCACAACCAAATCGCCACCTTGGCCACAAATTGTGCAAGAAAAAGTGGTTGCAATAAGGTTTTTTAATTCATCATCTGAAATCATTTCACGGTAATTTCCGCGCCTAATTTCAGAACGATAACTATTTCTGCATTCTCTACACCAACTATCCAATCCATTACGTTTTTTATTGTGCAATGGAAAAAATTCAGGCGTTTCTGGTTTTTCACATTTGCAACGAGTGCAAATTAGCATTTTACGCCCCATTTTTTTAAAGCAAGATTGATCCTGCTATTAGGGTCATGGGCCGTTTTTGCGGATGTAAGTTTTTCTTTCATCCCACACATTCTTGCCCGAAAATTGTCATGACGCGGATTATCCGCATCTTTAGTCGGTGCCTTTAGGTGGTGACCTTCAGCGCGGGCCGATTGACGACCGCGTTCATTAAGCCCACCAGACGGAGATTTGCCTTCAGAACGCGTCCAAGCTGCAGTCATAACAAGCTCCTTATGGAGGAAGGGGGAGCCGAAACTCCCCCCGCCTGTTTAGTGTTCTTCAGGCTCGTAAGAGTGATGAGCCTTTGGCTCCGTACCCTTATGTGCAGAAGAAAGTGGGTGCATGTTGGAACCAGAGGCTGCACCACCGGACTTGCGTGGCTTGCGGCCAGCGTGGTGATGAGCGTGGTGACCTTCATGGTGACCTACGTGGTGCTTGGCCATTCCGCCGCGCTTACGCTGCTTCGCTTCCTTAGCAACGTTCGAGTCTTTGCCTTCGTAGATATCCTTAGGCGACTCGTCGTGATCCCAATCGCCTACCATTGGCGATTCGACCTTACCACCCTTCTTGTGCTCTGCACGAGGGTGTTTGTGATGTACACCAGCGTGCATAACGCCGTGGTGATGTCCTTTGTGACCCTTCATGGTTCACTCCTTAGAAGTTGTAGTACTGGGTAAGGCCGAACAAGCCAGTCGCTGACTGGACATTGTAGGCCTGCGGAATCTGGCGGAACGAGTATTTGTTCGTGCCAGTGGACGGCGTAAGATTGACACCCGACGCATTTGCAAGGTCAATCGTGCCACGGACATCGCCCGTTGTGGCGGACGGTGTAGTACGATCAGCAGGTAAGAACCCGTTTGCAGCAAAACCCGTGTTAACACTCAAAGCAGTCTGAGAGTTACCGGAGTTGACCACAACTTCAGCAGCCGTATCCGAACGAACAGGAAGACCAACGATCGCGGTTGTACCAACGGAATAGGCATGGGTAGCATCGGCTGCGTTGAGAACAACGCTCTTGATGTACTTGAATGCTTTCTTACCGTTAACAGCGTTACCTGCCGAAATCGTAATGTTTTCCGACATTGGATATCCGTAGACATCGTAGCCATTAACAGTTGCGGTTGTAGCAGTAGCACTTGCTGCAGCAGTAACGCTTACAGCACGGCCAACCATGGCCATTGGGTTCCAAAGCCAAATCGAAGGGGTTTGGATGTTCGTCGGAATAGCGCAAGTTTGCACGTTTGGATAAGCCAAAGTGACCGTACCAGACGTGAAAGTTACGTTCTGACTAAGCTGATAAGTACCAGTTTGTCCGTTACCAACCGTTGATGAAGTCCCCGTTGTCGTAATCTGAGAATTGATATAGACGCCAGAAGATGCACCAAGAGTTCCACCCGTTACCGCCGTAGACGATGAAAGAAGAACCATGCCGGGTCCGATTGGCATGCCGCTGTTTGCCGTAACCGTCAGAACGCCGTTCGTTGCCGAAGCGGTGATTGAAGCATAAGCATCAAGAGCAAGAACCGTATCCGTTGCGCCTGTATCCGAACGGGTAAATACCGAAGAATAATAAACGCCAGTGGTCGCGGAGTTAGTTGAAACGAGCGTAAGAGTTGCACTCGTTGCGTTTGCAGAAGCCACGATGGCTGCCGCTGCGTTGGTGTATGGAACGCCAGTGAACGAAACAATGTCACTGAAGCCATACCATCCAAAATCCTGCGCTGCCTGTGACTCACCGGGAAGGTAAGTAAAAGGAGTGCGCGGATCAAGGATGCCGCCCCCCGCATAAAATAGCGAGGAGCCTAGATCAGGGTTGTAGTCCGAAGGTTGTGTTGGGTTTTGCCCAAATACAATAATCGGACCGGAGAATGCGGTATCAGCCATAGTGCCTTCTCCTTACGAGGTTGGGAATGAACCGTAGATCGAACGCCAGTTGTAGTAACCGAACGAATAACGCTCATAACCCTTAACAAGAAGGTTGTCAGTGACGAAGTCGACTTGCATGTCCGTTTCGAACTTCACACGTTCCATGTAGGCAAGGCCGTCGATGTTCGTGAGCAAGAACCAAGCATAAGATGAAGTCAAGAAGTCGTTGACCATGTAGCCTTCTGGCAAGCCGCCTGCCGTTGTCATGATCGCGTTGACGTCGTTATCTGCAGTACCGGGGCGCAGTTCCGTCTTCAAGAGACGAATAGCAACTGGCTCAAGTGCTGGTGGGATAATCAACTTACGACCACGAGCAAACACCTTCAAGTTGGCTTGGTCGCGGAAGTTCGTGCGGATCGCGATCATTGCGTTCAGCAAGGTGGCTTCGTTGAGGTCAACCTGAGTTGTAGGCGTGTTGGCAACCGAACCACCGTCGATAGGATGCGCCGTCGAGCAGAGTGCTACGCCGTCACCGCCAACTGCGGAGTTATAGGTCTGTGCCGTGTTAAGGATGTTTGCGCCGTAGATTTCCTTGGTTTGCTGGAACGATTCCACCAAGCCGAGGTTTGAAGGCGTAAACTGGGTCTTGTAGAGGTTGTCGTCGATCGCCTTACGGGTGATCGCGTAACCGAGAGCAATTTCAGTGTGCTCTTGGTTGTATACGAAACGCTCACCTGCACCCGAATCGAACGACGTCTGACCACCTTCGGTCTTCAGCTGGGCCAATCCGAGGTAGCGCATTTCTGCGGTACGTTCGAGAGCCATTTTCGAATCGTGCTTGGTGAAGATTTTATCGTACTGAGATGGGATCATCTCGTACTTGCCTTCTACGCCGCGGAGGCCGGGGAGGAGAAGGTCTTTGATCTGACTAAGATTAACAGCCATGACACTCTACTCCTTAGCTGATGCCAGTTACGGCAGAGTTCGAACGCCAGACTTCGTTATTGAAGCCAACGATCAAGTTGCAGTACTGCGTGGTCTGGTCGCCGCCGTTGCCGAGGCCAACAGCGTAATCAACGACGATGAAAGGTGACGTGTTGGTCGTTGCGGTAGCATTGACATAAGCCGTCGAACGGCCCGTTGCGTTGTTACCACCCGTCGAGTTGCCCGACGTCGCGCCAGTCGTGGAGTAAGCGAACGTGACAAGCTGACCCTGAACGCCAGACGTTTGCGAAGTAGCCGTACCCGTGACAGGGAAGCCTGAACCGGAGGACTGAACAACGAAACGTGCGTTTGGATCATCAATGACGTAAGCAATGACGTCGCCAGTTGCGTCCGAGCCGGGCCAATAAGAAGACCAGACGGTGCGTTTCTGCGAGGTCGAGAGGTATTGGCAGCCAACAAAGATACCTGCGAGCTGAACCGAGCCACCTGCAGTTGCCTGCGTGATGTAGCCGTTTGCCGTCGAGGTTACTGGTTGTACTGGGTCACCCGTGAAGATTGGGGTCGTGTTTGTCGAAGCAATTCGACGGGAAGATTGAGCGAACGTAGGAGCGCCGCCTGCACCACCCTGAATTTGTAGAAAGCCGCTGGGCGCAAACGTATTGGCCATGACGGGTTCTCCTTTCAGAGAGTTCCATCATCGCACACCGGGGCGACTAAGAAACGGACATTGTTCAAATCTCCCACGCCGGGGGGAGAACGAGGCATATAATATTACATACTTCTTGAAAAAAGAAAAGGGGGGTAAAAACCCCCCTCGTCTCACTGCTCTGGAACGTACAGATTGTGGTCTTTATTGACCTTCATGCGGGCATTTGCGTCCTCGCGGTTCATTAAGCCGCCGCGGCCCTTTGGATCAAGCTGGCCTTCTTTGGTCTTAACCTGATTGCGGGCATTCTGCAGATCGCGGGCCTTACGGTCCTGCGTAATCTCCAAGGGACGCTCGCAAAGAAGCATACCTTCGCGCTCAATTGCGCCGGAATAGCCCTTTGGCATCATTTCTGGATGACGCTTGGCCTCGACCGTTTCCCAACCGCCCATTGAGATGCGGTTATAGTGGGAAGGGTCTTCCCAACCATTAACCGACTTCATTTTCCACTCATACGACCAGCCGGGTGGCGGCGTTGGGGTGGCAAATTTGTCAACACCTTCGTCAAGGTTGGCGTTGTTGTGGTTGCGGAGTTCCGCAAGACGCCTAGCGAGGCGTTCATCGTTAGTTGGCTCTTCTGGGCGAAGTGATTCGCGTACATCTGGTCTATTGGTCTTCATAATAATCTCCATTAACCTGCAAGTTTACCGGCCTTAACCAAGGCCATTTTGTTTTCGGCGTACTCTTTTGGTGTCATACCCATGTCTCGGGCAGCTTCCTGCTCGGCGCGAGTAAGAGTTACGACGTTTGGACGTCCGCCCGTGCCAGTACCAGAACGTGATACTGGGGCGGCAGGTGGTGCAGCAGCCCTACGGCCGGCTGTCGATGTTGACGCTTCTGACAAAGCCGCCTCCTGTTGCTGTACTGGTTTCCTGACATTCAGACGGTTTTCAACATACGAAAAGTACTCGTCGCTATCGGCCACGAGGCCATCGTCGATCGCGTCTTCGTGTGCGCGGCGCAATTTCCGGTTCATTACCGGATCATGCACTGCCTCAGGGTGCGCCCTAATCCATTCGGCCGACCGTGGCGTCAATTGGGACGCCAAAGCCTCGACAGGATCGGCAGCCGTGCGTTTTGCGGTTGCTTCGTACTGCTGTTTGCCACGTTGGACTTCACGGAGGTCATTATCTGTCTTGTTGAGGGACATCATAATGTCGGCTTGAGCATCTGCATCGCCCATCGCCACGGCATCGCGGAGATTTTGCTTTAAAATCTCTTGATTTCGCTTCAATGTGTCAATCGCATTGTCAATCATCTTCATATTGCTGTCCGCGGCGTCATTTTTGGCTGCGGAAGCCTGCTCCATAGCCTCTTTGGCGCGCCTTTCGGCGGTTTCACGGGCTCGGCGCTCGTCTTCAAGCTGCGCTTTTAGCGCATCAATGCCAGCTTCTACCGTAAGTTGGGGTTTTTCCTCAACTTTTGGCTCTTCTGGCGCCTCAACAATCTCAATCTCGTCTTCTTGAGGTTCTAATTCTAATTGAATTTGATCTTCTGACATTTTTTATCCTTTACCAAACCATATCTGGGCTCTGAATGCGGCCCCGAATGTTCATATCGTCAAGGATGCGGCATGGTTGGTCGTTAATTGAGACAGACCAGCCATCAGATGGCCGGAATACAACCCAATCTCCCACCTTTACGTCGACATTCTTGAACCATTTGCCTGTTTCGTCCTTAAATGCGGACGGGCCCATTTTTAAAACTAGGCCAACCTTGCCCTGATACTTGTCCTCGTCGACGTATTTGTCGGTAAGAATGATGCCGGACTTGGTTTTGTTGGGGCGGATATAAATACCCACCAATACTTGGAGGTTAAAAATTTCAACATCCTTGAGATCGCCAACGGTGTTTAGAATTTCAACCTTTGGGTCGATCGCGTGTTCCATTTTCATTGGAGGCATTGTGATTATCCTTGCTTATTTAAATTGTCGTTAGCCTCATCAATAAGCTCTAGCGCGAACGCTAGGCCTTGAATCATGCCAACTTGGCGCTTGTACTCGTCAAAAGTCATTGCTGACCCGTGAGCGATGTTGTCGCGCGCATTCTGATAAGCTTGGGAAATCAATTTCTTTAGCTCGTTTTCAAATTTATCTTTAGTCATTTTGCCCTCTTTAACCCCTTGTATTTGTGGTTAGACCGGACGCTCCAAGGGGCTGGAAAAGCGTCCGGTCTTCCTCTCACCTCCGCAGCCCGAACCGCGAAGGGAAACTTTTATTTACGCTTGGATGGTTTGAGACCATAAGCGTCAATCTTCTCGAGACGAGCATTGGCACCGCCTGCTCCCGTGTCGATTGGATAACCCGTGCGGCCGCCCGATTTACGTTGCATCGGCATGCCCTGTGGAGGCATTGGAGGCATCGGAGGCATACCGCCCTGCGGAGGCATTGGTGGCTGCTGCTGCGGCTGACGCATTGGGTTGGCAGGTGCGTTTGGCATCTGGCCCATGCCCATAGGCTGTGGCTGCATCTGCTTACGACCGCCCATATCAATAATGATGGTCGTATTGCCCTTCGTGCGGCCGCCCTTATTGCGTTCTGTACGACCGCCACGAGCTTGAGCGTTCGGTTGATCACTAAAATCAACAGGACGTTGTCCAGCGCGTGGCGTAAGATCAGAATTGATCGCAGCATCCATGCTATCGCGTTCGCGTTGATTTTGTTGTTGAATAAACGCACGTTCACGAGCCGCGTAGCTTGAAGGATCATTTTCTGCGGCACTTGGATTACCAAACACAATTGCTGGTTCACCTGCGCCACCCTGACGAATGCCGGGCATATAAGTATTTTGCTCTGGCGGCTCATATGCAGCAGTAGAAGTACCACCCATACGGGTTGGAGGATTCATCTGATTAGCCGTTGGACCAGATGCGCCTCGGCCTGAGCCTACTGCTTTACTAGGGTCAAACATTTTAGTGTTGTACATTTTGCCGTTGAACTCAAACGTGTCCAAGCCCTGATTACGGGCATCACGGAACGCATCATTGAATTGGCTGCGAATAGTCGAACCACCCTTTGCATGCGCCGTACGGCCACCCGGAACAACGCCCGGAACCTTTTTCTTGCTGTCACCAGAGAAAATGCCGCCACCGCTGTACTTCATCGCACGACCACCACCGCACATTTTGCAGGTGCAATCTTCGTGATGCATAGCCTTGCCGCCCTTAGCTTTAAAAGCCGCCGGCTTAATCATGGACTTGATCAACTGACGATCGGCTTTCTCGTCGGGATGCTTGATCTTGCCACCCTTTTTGGCGCCAAAATTGGTGCCTGCAGGGATCGGATCGCGTGGGGTCATTGGCTTGTCAGCCGGACGACGAGGAGGCATTGGAACGCGCTCAGGTAAACCACGGCCTTTCATGCCCTGCTCAATTTGGTCCTGACGGATCATATCAGCGATAGCATCGCCACCTTCTGCACGTTTCTTGGCTGCGCCGCCTTTTTTCATCATGCCAGAGGCCTTGGCCATTGAGCGGTCTTGCACCGACAATGGGTTGTCGCCAACCATACCGCCGCCGAGCTTGTGGACTTTGCCGCCCTTCTTAAACGCGCCTTCGTGCTTCTTGCCTTCACGGACTTCATTTGCCGTGCGGACGTCGCGGTTAATCAGGCTGTCAGGGGTTAATTTATCGGTACGACCGCCAGCTTTACGAGGCATACGGCCAGCATGCTTGACGGAATCTTTGCCCTCATGCTTGCCAACAACCTTGCCGCCCTTCTTGTAAAGACGCTTTACAAGCGGACGTGCGCCGGTTTTAACGCCAGCGTTTTCGGCTGCGTCAGGGGTCCAAGTCGAACTGTCGACCTTGGTGTGTGGGTCGTTCATTGTAAGGCGTTTAGCCTTAGACCGCCCACGGTCGTCTTTCTTGTATTCTTCCATAGTACGTACTCCAGAGTTGTTAGCGGCGTCCCGCTGTGTTGCCAAAAAGGGGATGATTTGACGCGGGCAACTGCGCACCAAATTTCGCGAGAACATGATCTACAATTTGTGAACTATGAACTCCGCCACCCCTTTTGTATGGCGCATCTACCCATTGATAAGTTCCATCTGGCATTAACTTTTGTATCTTTTGTGTCTTGCTGCCATGCCGCGGTGTGTCAAGATTGGCACGCATGGTTTGAATATCGTTTATTGCTTTATTGTACGCATCTAATGGATGTAATCCTTGGTCTAAATATTGTTGATTAAATTTATTAAATTGCTGTTCGGTGTTTAAACCAAACACGCCAGCAATACCCTCTGCCCAACTTGGACCTTGCAAATCGCGCAAAGGAATTGGTGGTGTTGGAACGCCATTCATAGGCGTAGGAATTGCGGCGTTAACCTGATTTGCGATCGATGGCGCAGTTTCAGTGTATGCCGACGAGACAGACGGCTGGGGCGCGGTTGCAGTATCTGGCGTAAGCGAATGAGGAGCCATAGGTTGCACGGCAGGAGCAGATAGAGCGGATGCCTGTACATTCCCTGTAGGCATTGTTTCGCCCGTCAAATCCATTCGTGCAGTGTCTGGTGTAAGCGTATGAGGCGCATTTGGCTGCACATTTGGGGTAGGCAACGCAGACATTTGTATATTGCCAGCTGGCGCGCTTATACCAGTCAAATCGGTGCGAGCCGTATCCGGCGTAAGAGTATGCGGAGCCATAGGCTGCACGGTAGGAGCAGACAAAGCCGCCGTTTGCACATTGCCAGCTGGCGCAGTTACGCCCGTAAGGTCGGGCAGCTTATTGGCCATAGGCTCGTAATGTTGTGGAGCTTCCGCCACCTGCGTCGACGGCAATTTGAAATAACTTGCGGGATCGTTTGGGTCACCTTGGGGTGCGCCAGCTTCTGCGCTAACTGTCGATGTCATCTGTGCAGGTGTTTGCAGCATATTAATGCCGGATTCAGGCGCGCCAATTCCTGTTATACCAACAGGCATTTGCTTCGGCGCGGAGAACGCATTGACGATGCTATAGTCACCGGATTCCGGCGTAGGTGGCTGTGACCCCGCCAATATACCACCCGGCGTTGTGCTGCGCGGCATGATATTGGCAGCTACAGGCGGTGGTTCGCCGCCATGGAACGCAGATGCCTCTGGTCCTTGTGGTGCCGGACCAAACGCCTCGTTCATTTGCTGCAAACCTTGGCGAGCATCCTGCGCCGCAGCAGTAGCCTCATTTACGGCGCCTTGTGCTTCGCCAACGTCATGCTCGCTAAAACCGCCCGTATCACCGCGTAGACCGCCAACGCTATCACCCGCACGGACGTCACCGCCTTCATCAAACGCATCACGCGCATGCCAGATCGATCCCTCGACCTTGCCGCCCTTTTTGTATGCCGTGCGACCGCCACGGCGGAACCCGCCGCCTACCGGCCCTGATGGCGGTGTTGGTGGCTCGATGTGTGCGTTGCGGACTGCTTGCTCGATTTTTGGGTCTGTTTTGAGGCCGTGCTTTTGTGCGAACGCGCCGTCAACCGCTTCGACCCGTGGGGCGAGTACAGTTGATACGTAGTTGAGAACATCGGGTCGTCCGGCGGAACGGAGCCTGCGTATGTAGTCTTCGCCATTTGGATTTACCTTCCAATCATTTCCAACAAGATTACCATCTGATCCAAAAGTACGCCACGTCGCCGAGTGCGTATCTGGAATAGCTTTAGATACTACACTATCCACAGCCTGATGGAAGAGCCTTTGATCACCTTGTTGATCAGAAAAATTTAACATCCTCACAGTGCGAGGATTTACAGGAATCATTCCTGTTCCGGGAGCGTGTTGGTCAATTTGCTTACCAAGATGCTCAATATGTTCTGGCGTGAGGTCGTTATCAAACGAATACTCCATGCCATTAGCTTCGGTTACCTTTGGATTATAAAATGGGCGGTGATATCCAACGCCATCTTGCTTATGCAAAAGCCCCTTAGCTGCTGCATAAATTTCCATAAGGTCTTTAGATGGCTCATCAATAGCAGGATTTTGACCCGCGCCCTTAATACGGGTTGATCCTACCTGCAAATGCGTCACAGGGTTGGTTTTACCTTCCCAATATCCATGAGCATCGACCGATCCCGGCGACATAATGCCCAAATATTTGGCCAACAAATCATTTCCATGGTCGTCTTGCAACGCATGTGAAATTCTGCCGTGATATTCAGCTTTTGCTTCAGGCGAAAGGTCCTCAATGCCATTCAAATGCGCGATTTGTTTGCTTGGAGCGGATTCCCATGACACATTTGCAAGGTTTTGGTCCAAGAAATGCGAGAAATCTTTGGCATTATCGACAATTTGCTGACGTGTGAGCGGGTGGCCAAGGGCCATATTTCGGTGCAATTCGGCAAAATTGTCTTCATGGCCGTCATGAACCTGAAAAATAGGTTTACCTTTGTCGCCGGGGACCATGGAGGCGATCCCATGCGCCACGGCTGCTTTTTTAGCATCGTTCGCAGTGGCTTCCATGCGTGTTTTGATAGCCGTCCAGATAGCGGCTTGTACCTGATGTGGCCGCCAACCTAATTGATCGGCCAATTTATGGGTCAATTGCTCCATAAAATCATATTTACCGCCCGAACCGATGGCCACATCTGGAAAACCAAACGCATGCGCCATCCAAAGGTCTTGCGTAGACCCTTGCAAACGCTTTGGATCAATGTGAACCATAAGATTATTCCAAAAATTGTTGGTCTTTCGACCTTCAAATGGAACACCTTCGTTCATTAACAGATGAGCTTTAAGATCACGATCGGCCGTAGCAATATTTTCGTAGCTGCCGGGCTTATGACGAGCGATCAAATAACGCTTTCCGCTATCGTCAAGCGGAACACGAGTAATACCGGCTTTGCCACCGCCCAATGATTGAGCATATTTGTTGGCTTCAGCAATTGTATTGAACGTGCGATCCCGATCAATAATGTCACCATTCCATAATTGATGCCCAGACATCGCGCGATTGTATGCTTTGATGGCGTTGCTGGTATTAATTGGAACCGTTGTTTGTGGGCTATAAATAGCAATAAGTTGCGCGAACTTATCTGCAGCGTCTTTGTTGCCACCGAAATATTGTAGAATGCGCTTAGATGAGTTTTCATACCATTTGCGGCCGGGCTGGCCTTCTTTAGCAAGGCCAAGAAGGTCGTTGTACATTGTACGTACAGCTTCTTGATGCGGCGCATTTTGGTATCTACCAATTGTCCGGCCCACTCGGGTGCCGCGAACTTCGCCAAGCTGCTCACCCAACGCGTTCATTTCCTCCTCGGTCGGCGCCACCTTTCCGCGGGTGGAGTAGCCTTCAACATCTCCGCCGCCGCTTTTTACAATTACATGATGATAAACAGGATGTTCGCGGCCGCGTACAAGGATGCTACCAGCTTGCGGACCAAGTTCTACATTGCCGCGTGTTGTTGGGCGAAGACGTGGTTCAGACGGCGAATCTTCATAACGAGCTAGATCAACACCTTTTGGAAAGTGTGCGTTCAATGCATAATGATGTTTACCACGATGTTCGACCGACACAATTGTGTTGGTATCTTCATGACCTTCTGGAGCATCTTTCCATTTCCAACCTGCCTTTTGTTTAAATAGGTTGGTTTTTGCAATAGCAGTGCCACGGCCTGATGTACCCGTTTCATCGACAGCATCACGAGATGCGGTAAAAAAAGGTTTACCACCTTGCACTACACCAATAGATGCAGCAGCAGCTTTGTGTCCCGTCATGTCAGTTTTGTCTGGCATTGACAAATATTGCCCACCTTTGACGGGGGCATCTTCTGGGAACATGCGTTGTGGTTTAGGAAATACCGACATTGGATTATTAATATCGATAGGTTTTACTTCCTTAGCAATGCGAAGCGCGTCATTCATGGTTTGACACTCGTGATGGCTGGGATGACGTTGCCGAGGAGATTGCGGACGACCTGCTCGCTCTCTGGGTGGACCGCGATGTTCTGCGCGAGGTCAACCATCTGAATACGTTCTTTCGCAAGCATGTCTTCCCGCTTAATTTCTCCATCAAACTGGTCGCGCTTCATGTCTGCGCCGAGCTGGGCTGCCTTTAGCTTGCTATCCATAAGCTTTGCGTCGGCGAGCTTTTCCTTAATGATCAGCTCAATGCTGTCGACTTGTTTCTCGTGATCGGATGGGCCGGCAACGACGCCGCCTTGCTGCGCCTTAACCGCATCAAGTTGTATCTTGGCCTGATCAAGGCCAAGCTTGCCTTGTGCCAACTTTGCCTTCGTGTCGCTGTCCTGCTTCTTGATCTGCAGTTCGGCCATTTTTTGCTGCATCTCTGGCGGAGGCGTGCCCTGTGCCGAGGCTGGGATCATAAACTGTTCTGGGTTCGACCAGCCGACAGCCTGCAGCGCCGCGGTGTCAATCGCGATCGGATCATACATCGACGGGTTCTGGGCCTGTATTTGCTTTAAGGCCACAACTTTCATCAGACGCTGGGTCTGCGACGCCGTGTTTGGGTCGGCCTGCGGAACCAGATCAACCTGATCTAGCGCGCGGAGAAACGTTTCCTCGTCCCACTTACGGGCCGGCCGTTTGTTCTGCTGCCAGAATGAATCGGGGTTTTCGCGAAAACAGCGCACTAACAACTCAAACTCTTCTGCTTGCGCCGAATGCATGCGTTTGTGAACCGAGTTTAGCACCTTGGTGGCCTGATCAATCAGCGCAATCGTCGTGCCAACCGGCGCGTCCTGCTTGCCTTCACCTACTGCCTGCTCGGCCGTGCCGCCAACCCGCATACCCGTCTGATTGATATTCTCGACTAGCGACATGAGGCCCGCGCCGACGTCTTTGTACGGCAAAGGCATCACGGCTTGGCTGATCGGCATGCCGCCAGTCTTGACCAATGCACCACCGCCGGGTGGTACACGGAAAATATTGGTATTCTGCCGCGCGCCCGTGTCGGCGTACAGGAAGCCGGGGAAGTTGGCATACATACCAGCATCAAGCATTTCGCGCCAAGCAGCGGTCAGCGCGTTGGTCGTGTTGCCTAGGATGTGCAGGAGACCCAGATCATAAAAGCCCATCCCCGGTACAAATGTGTACTTGACAAAATTGCTTCTCGCTTCAGGTAAGTCCTTAGTATCTTCATCATAATTCCTTACGATCGACAAGATTTCATGCGTCGATGCGTCAATGGTTACACGATACGGGATATCAAGGCCCGTCTGCTTTCCGCGCTTGGTGTGCTCAAAGCCCTTGATATCCAACTCGCAGTAGATTTCATAAATCTCACGATCCCGATCGCTTGGGTTATAGCTTTCGCTGGTAATACCCTGCTGCGCCATCTTCTCGCGTTGGGCCGCATCCCACTTGATCATTTTCGGGTCGGACAGGTCAATGTCACGGTATACGCCGAGGATTTGCATCCGCTTCACCGTTGACGACTTCATGTAAATGCGGTGCGTGATACGCTTGGCATTGGACAGGTCGGTGGCCGAGTTGTTGACGATCAAATCGTCGGCGTCAACGCTTTCGCTAATTGGACGGTTGCGTAGGGGACAGAAATATACCTTCTTGAACGCCGTCCCGCCAAAGCCCAGCATGAGGAGCATTCGGTCGGTATCAGGGTAATACTCTTTGGCAGTGGCGGTGAGGTAGTGGTTAAGGTCTTGTTCGAGGTCGTTGGCAAGCTGGTCGGACTGGAGGGTAGCATTATTGTTATCCTCCCTAATTTTTACGGGTCCATCCGTAGGCAATAGTTCTGACCGAGCGTTGGCTTGGAACCGTAGCACTGCCTCGAGCAGGAGCGGGTGCCGAACGCGTGACATACCTTCAACGGGTGCGCCGTCCGCTGCACCTGCCAAGCCGGGAATTTCCACCTTGAGGCCCAAAAGCTTGATGCCTTGGGCTCGGTCTTCGATCCACTCTTTGCGACTGTCGAGGTCATCCTGTACGCCCTTCATCAGATCGTGGGCGATACTCGCCAGCTCGGCCTGATCTATCTCTTCCACCAGATTGTCGAACCATCCGGTCTCCCTGCCCTTGGCCCGCTCGAGAGGCTGCCCGTCCAAGGAAAATGTGATTGACCCATCTGATAATTCGATCGACATCACGTTGCCGTGCTCGTCGATGTCCTGCCGCGGACCCTCATCGTCGGCCAGCTCTACCGAAATATCCTCGCCGTCAAACGGTGTCTGTTCGTCATCCTGAAGGCGGATATTAGGGTTTGCGACAAGGGCCATGAATTAAATCCCGTAGAGTGGTTCGGGCGGTTTGCCCAGATGTTGCCTGCTGTCCTCGTAGTCCTGCTGCACCTCGTCTTGACGGAGCGCGAAGCCCGTCCGCCTGAGATACCGCATCGCCATCGAGACCGTGTCCACCAGATCGTCATGCTTGGCTTTCGGGAACCGCATGCACTGGTTTATGACCTCGTCGGCCCATGCTTTGTCGGGGCAGTACACCAGCCCCTCTTCAAATAGGTGCTGCACCGAGTAGAGCCTAGCCATCTTGTCGATCGAGCCGGGGTCTTCCAACTGAACGCCAAAGTTCCTACCAGAATACATCCTTCGCAGCTCCCGCGCAACTGGTAGGCCTACGGTCTTGTTTTCTATAAGTAAAGTCGAAACTTTCCACCGAAGGCACGTCTGCGCCACCTCTGTGACCAGCTCGGGCATCTCAAGGTGCTTCGACCATGCATGCATCATCATGATACGGGGCGGCACCTCCCGCTCGTCATATGTACGTACAATGTGCGTCATGTGCCCGTCGCGGTTCAGCATGCGGGTCGCGTGGGTCTTGGGATCGTCGGTCCAGACGCCCCAGACCGTCATGGCTGACGGGTCGTTCTCTTTCTTCTCGGTCATAGCCGTGTCGAGTGACGCGATGATGAAGTCAAACGGTGGGTACTTCTCATCTTCCCACAGGTTCCAATGCTTTCGCTTGATAATACCGCCGTCCTCTGGGGTAGGCAGCTGTTGAAACTGGCCGGACGCGGCGTACTTACCCATGATCCGCTTGTCGCGCTCGACGACGTGCCGAGGGAACCGTTTAGGGAAGAAGAGCTGACCTTTCTGCCACCGAGGGTCTTTCCAGCCTAGCATGGTCGGCACGGCACGATCGGGGTCGTACTCCATCGGGATCATGATGTGGTCATAGCCCAACTGCTTTTCAAGGATCACGCCGGACACATCTTCTTCGTGCAGGCGCTGCATGATCACGATAATGGCCGAGGTCGCCGGGTTGTTCAGGCGCGTTGGGATCGCCTGCTCAAACGTTTCGATCGTGGTGTTGCGCTCTGCCTCCGAGGCGGCGCTGGCCACCGAGTGCGGGTCGTCGATGATCACGCGGTCGCCGCGGGCACCTGTCATGCCCGTCATGGCAACCGCCTGCCGGAAACCGGAAGCGGTCGTTTCGTACTTGATCTTCTCGTTCTGGTCGCCCGTGATCGTGACGCGGTCGCCCCAGAAGCCCTGATACCATTCAGATGTCACCAATCGCCGCATCTTGGTCGAATCGCGGATGGCGAGGTTCATAGCATGCGAGGCGCAAACATACCGCAGGTAGGGCATGTTCCGCGGCCCCCATTCCCATGCCGGCCACAGGACGGAGACCAGAAGGGACTTCATCGCGCCCGGCGGGACGTTGATCAGCAGGCGATTGTAAGCTTGCTCATCATCTATCATCATGCCGTTGGTAATGGCGGTTAGGTGTTTGGCGATAGCGTCGATGTGCCAATTGTGGATATATTCTTGTCCGGGCTCGATGACGTGCCACGCCTGCTTGATGAACTCCACGAGGGATTTCTCGCACAGCTCCTTGTTGATGTCGTGCAGAGACGCCTCAACATTGATCATCTCGCCATCGACGGGGATCAGGGTCAAGGTTTGTAATCCTTCCTGACGGTTCCTTTGACCTTTTTTATGTTTTCGAAGCTATCCTCGAACGCTGCCCTCTCGCCCAGCATTTTGGCTGGCCGTTTCATGCGCTCGGCTTTGATCATATCGATGCGGGCTTTCTCGCGGGCAATCCAAGCTTCGTCCTGCATCGGGATATTGTTCTGAATCAGGTGCTCGAGATACTGCAGGATATCGCGGGCGTCGGCGACTTCTTGGCTCTTTGGCTTGATCTTGAACAGGGCCACCATCAGGTTCTCAATCGTGTTCTGACACACCGACATGCTCTTGACGATCGCGTCGTAGTCCCTGCGCGGGACGCGAACGGCCACCAGAAGCTCAAGTTCTTTAATCTTTGCCAACGCCTTTTCTAGCGTCTCTGCCATTTCCGTTAAAATCATTTTCTTTTTCCTTATCCCATGAAAATTTAGGCAGCGTCACTGGCGGGCGCTCCCGATACACGTCCATCATCTTAATCTTCTGCAAGGCCTTCATCCTCGCCTGTATCATCTTGTCCTTCGTACTCATAGTCTTTGTCTTCTTCGTAGCCATCCTCGCCCCCTGCGGCAATTTGTAGCGCCTGCCGGATGGCAAGCAGTTGATCCACATCGAGCACTTTTGCGTCGATGACCTTTCCCTCGACCTGCTTTACGGTCGCCTGCACGTCGATCTTGTCGCCATAACGGAAGCGCGCCAGCCGGATCGCATGCCAGCGCCGATCGTTCAGCAACTCCTTTGCGCGCTCGAAGTCGACGTTCTCGAACTCGCCACGGCCGAGGATAATATCTTCCGTTTCCGACAGTTTTATCTCGATTGAAGCCTCGCGCGCGCGGGCATATTCAGACAAAAAGAACGAATCGCGGTTCAATTCTCGGTTCACAGTCCGCACATTGATGCCATCGATCTCAGGGTCTTTTACAATTAAGCTCAAAGACCTACCATCTGCGATTTGCTCACAGATGTGGACCTTTTGTGCTTGCGTCATTATTCCGCCCGGCGGTCGTCCCATTTACATCTTCCGTGAATTTATATATATAATTACGAACAACAAATGAAAGGACAATTACATGGTAAAGTCAACGCTCTATACGCCAGAAATGGTCATAAAGAAAGCTCCAATGAAATTAAAGGGAGTTAAAGAAATGATACCAGCAAAATATAGCTGGCCATTTGCTTCCATGATTATTGGTGAACAGGTTATGTTTCAAGACGCTGATCTTAGAAGAAAAGCTCAGGTATATGTCCACGCCTTTGCGAGAACCAGAGGTTGGAAATTTACCACCATCACACGCGACGGTGCTCTTATTGTAATTCGCGATATAAATCCGCGGTAAAGATACATAGTAAGGATAGAGATTGATCAACTTTCTATCTCTATCCTTTAAATCTTTGAAATATAATAATATAATATTAATAAATAATATATATTATACTTAGTTATAAGACTGGTTTGTTTATTTGTTCAAAAACCCCCTTAAAGCTATATTTCTATTTCTAATATTTTTAAGGGATATAAGAGGGTTTTTTATAAAAGGAAATTGTCTATTTAATAACTATCTATAAATTCTTACAAGTAATTGATTTTATTAATGTATTAAAAACTAAGTAAAAACTAGGTAACTATGTATCTTTCAAACACCCGTCACAATGCTATGGTGTATTGCCTGAGCAGCAAAGGAGACCGTCCGCATGATCTTCACCACCAATTTAGCCTTCTCCATCAACATCCCATCCCAATCCGACCCTGAAAGGATATCTGCCATGTCATGGAATTACCGCGTCATCTACCTGCCTAAAGCCCCAGACGACGATTCGTTCTTCAACAACGATTCATTCGTGATCCGCGAAGTCTATTACAACGACGCGGGCGAGATCGAGTTCTGGTCTGAAGAAGATGCCTCCCCGATCGGCGAGACGTTCGAAGAGCTCTGCGACGACTTCGACCTGATGCAGGAAGCCTTCGAGAAGCCAATCCTCATGCTCACCGAAGAAGACGGCGAAGCCAAGCTCGTCGCCTTAGATGACGAAGAAGAAGACGAGGACGAAGAAGAAGTCTAAGGTTATAATATAACCACTCAGAAAACATACTGCCCCCGGAACACTGGCCGACCGCCTATAAGCTCGCAAAGCTCCGGGGGCATCATCACCCCATCCTCATCGAACGTCAGCACCACAAAGCCCTGCTGGGCCCTGCTAGGGGCGCCCTCGGTGTATTGAAACTGGGGCCCATTGGGATCGGCCATGGTGCCTGTTTCTACGCCCCAGCGGGTTCCGCGGCGGTCTCTGACAGCAGTGACCTGAAGTTGGTGGGTGTGGCCCGTAACCGTGCTAACTCCAGCGTTGACGGAGCTGTTATAGCCTGAATGTATCCCTGATCTGAAACGATGGCGAATTTCTGTGCCGTTGATATCGAACGCCCACGCGATTTCCCAATCTGGGAAGTGCTCTTGAAGGGACATGATGTATCCGTCAAGCTCGTTGGCATTGGAGGCGATGTAGTTGTCGATGCGGATATCATGGTTTCCCATGGTCCAGAGACGTTCGCGGGTCTTTGGAAGTAATTTGAGCCAAGCTTTGGCGGTTTCGATCTCTTTTTCAATCTTTGGTGCTCGTGCGCCACGGGTCGGTAAGTGCCGACTGATCCTAGCGCCATCAATCACGTCTCCATTCAAGATGATTCCATGCACCTTGAGCATCTTACATACTTTGACGAAGGCTTTATAAATCAGGGGCGGGTCGCCGTCCCATATGTGGATATCTGATCCGACCGCCCAGACTGAGTTGGGAATTTCCTTTGCGACCATCCGCGGATACATCCATTTGCCGACGGTGGGCTTGTCTGGCACCCCGTTGGGGTATTTCATTTTCGCTCGGGCCAGTCGCGCGTTAAAGGTGTTTGCGGCGATGCCTGTGGCTCTTGCAGCTGCGTAGGCATTCTTACCGGATTGCTCGTAAACACGCAGCGTCTCGATCATTATTTCATCTGGTAACGGATGTGCAGGCATAAAGACCTCCTATGTCCTTATGCCTACTAACATATTTATTGTGACAATTATAGAACGTGCCCCGCGTTCATTGCCCCACCCAGCGCGTATAGCGCGTCCATCCTGACCCTGTTACCTTCTTTAAGCCTGCCGTCGTAGCAGAAAGCAAACTGGCGGCCGCGCTCGTATTGCCAAACATCTTTGTAAGTAAAGACGTCGGAGTTAATCGGAAGGCCCTTCTTGGCCTCCTCATAGCCTTTGCGAAAGGCGGCGCAGCTAATAATGCTGCGAAGGGTCACCCGCCGTGTCTTTGCGTTTGCCATGATTAGTACCCCTGTTCCAGTAAGAACGCGTCGTACTCGGCCTTCACCTGCGCCAGCTGGGCCTTTAGGATGCCGTTCTCGTCGACGGCCTTAGCGAAGGCCTTGCGGGTCACCTTCAGCTCGGTGCGGAGGTACAGTAAACCATCAAGGAAACCACGGTCCCACGCGTCACGGTGCTCGGTGCCACGGGGATATGGGTTGTCGATCGAGTGACCGCCCGTACGGGCGTGGTATTCTGCTTCTGCGCGGATTGTATCAAACATCTTCGTGAAATTCCTTTTTATCAAACAAATCTTGAATAGCTTCTGCAATGGTCGCGCCTTCGCCGTATATGGCATCTTCTTCGCCATAGTCTTTGGCAAACCCTGCTTGATAATCCCAATTACGAATAGGGACGGGTGGGAACACATGATAAATGATAATATCGTGACCGTTTACAGTTTCATATGATTTAGCGTACATTTAAAATCTCCTATCTAGCGAGGCAAACCGCCCCGACGACTCATATGTAGCATATCTAAATTATAATGCAAACAAAAAAATGCATTCATTGTAAAAAAAATAGGGCCGCCCGAAGGCAGCCCCAAGTCATGTATTAAGGAGGAGCTGAAGGATAGGCTTTCTTAATAATCTTGTCTAGCTTGGCCGCGCGCTTTTTGTTGCCATTGCGAACGGCCGCGGCGTAGGCCTGAACAAGCTCGAGTAGGGTAGGCTGTCTCATTTATTTACTATCTCATGGATGGCCATTGATGCAGCGATCTTCTCAACCAGCTGGTCGGCCGGCATCTTCATAATTGTCATGGCGTAATTGATGGTTTCAAAAGCCATAGCGGAAATTATAGCTAAATCCCTATCGGCTTGCGGCACATGGGCATTAGCCTCGTGGAACACCGCCTCGAGCCTCATGATTTCGCGCAGCATGTCTTTGGCCAGTTCTTGCTGTTCGTTCATTATTAATCCCCATTCAATGCAAGTGCTGCAAGTTTACCGTTATCAACAAGATAATCGACCATATCTTTGTATGGCGAAGTATTCGTCGCAAATGACGCATAAAATTGCAAAACCTCCCGCAATGCATGACGTTCTTCCCGCAGCCGCTCAATCTCATTGGCGGCTTCTCTGCAAAGATCATCAGTGTCTAGGCCATGCCCCAATGGTTTCCACCAAAATTCGCCATCAACTAAACGTAGTTTTTCGACAATATCCATTTTGCGCCTCACATATACAAAGATTCGTCGACGGCCACTTCTGGCGGTCCATCGTGCAGGGCGGTTGGCTCGTTGACGTTGTCGAACGGGTAACGCCGCATCTCAATGACGTCATATTCCTCGTCGCGGGTCTTCTTCATAAAGTTAACGTAAAAGCGCGCCTCAATGAATGATTCGGTGGTGTGGACAAAGTAATCGACCGTACGGCCGCGTGGTACTAGGTAAAACATTATCATCTCCTTAATTAGCTGAAACACAAAGGCCTTCCGCAATCAGTGCGGATGCCGTACGACCGTAGTAACCCTGCAGCTGCCACACGAGGTTGCTGTCAATCAGGATTTGCCATGCTTCGAGGGTGAGTTCCGCGTCATCCTCGCCTGCTTCGATAAGTAATACTGCTTCAAAAGGTGTCATCTGCAATCTCCATCTAGAGGGCGACCATCGCCCTGCCCAAGTTTTATGGCACGTTTAAATTTGGATTGCAAACACTTTTTTGTACACCCATGATGTATTTTAACGCATCGCCCGAAACCTCAACCGTCGTCCATCGGTGGCGGCACAGGCTGCATTCCCTACGCCGATATATCCCGTTCGGTATGGCGCTCGTCCGCGTGGAATACACCCGGGAATGACCTCCGCACGATTCGCACTTCATGCCCACTGCTGACATTATTTCCTCACCTGCATCATCGAGACATTCTCCTGCAGCTTGACCTGCGGGTTCGGCCACGTCCAGCACTCGCCCGTATCGTCTTGGAAGCACACCCATAGCAGGTGGTGCTCTTGCCCGTAGTCGATCAGGAAGTGCGCTTTGGCTTTGCCCTTGGGTGTCTCGAGCGGGATTGTAGGTTCTAACTGAATTAACATTTTATCTCCTTAACTAATATTATACGGTTACTCATATGCAGAAAGTGGCGCTAAGTGATATTATGTAATTACTCAACCTTTTTCAGTGCAGCTACACGGATAATTTCATGCTCTGTTTGTATCATTGAATTAAGAAGCATAATCTCTTGCCTTTGACGGGCGTTTTCTTCTCGCAGGTGGTTGATTTGATCCCGAAGAAGACCTGCATCGTAACCGCTAATTTCAAAATACCAGTCTTTCTTAGCGTAATCATCAAGTTCTTCTAGCCATTTGTCTAACGTCCAGTCTTCCATCACTCACCCTCCTTCAGTGCTTTTGGTTCCGCAAAAATTTTATGAAAATAAAGAAGTGTATCTTTATTTTTTTCCGCATAATCCCATGCTGTATTAAAATCTTTCGTCACGCAACATTCACCTTGACCGTTTTTTAAACACATAACGGTATATAAATCCTCATCAGAACGCCAATCTTTCTGAGTGTTCATCCATTCAAATGTTGTTTCGTTTTTATGATCCATCACTCACCCTCCCCAATCACCCCAATAATATCTTTTGCCATATCCAACCGCCCAGCCTGTCTCCCAACAAAATACGCTTCATTAATCGCTTCTGCTGTGATTCCGTGTTGGTTTATGAAATACTGTGGCACGTTACCATCCGCAGCTTTTAACCGTTCGCTTGTCCAGTGAGCAGAACTGCAAATTTTGCGAATGTCGTCTTTTATAAACTTAATCCGCATTTGTAATTTTTCATAATCAGTTTTCATCACTCACCCTTCTTCAGTGCGGCACGAGCTTTTTTCTCTGCCATAGCAGTTTCTGGCTCATACCAAGCAGGTTCATTATGATTGCCGTCAGCAATAGCAGGGCATTGCAATAAATCACGCAACGCTTCCCGCAGCCGTTCAATCTCGGCTTTGGCGTCCAGCAACTCATCATCAATGTCAGCATCGCCAATGTAAACGCCAACTAATTTTTGCAATCGTTCAATAATATCCATCACTCACCCTCCTTCAGTTCTTTTGGTTCCGCAAACATTTTGTAAAAATAAAGAAGGGTATCTTTATTTCTTTCCGCATAATCCCATGCTGTATTAAAGTCTACCGTCAAGCAACATTCAGATTGACCATTTTTTAAACAAACAACGGTATATAAATCTTCATCAGGATGCCAATCTTTCTGAGTGTTCATCCATTCAAATGTTGTTTCGTTTTTATGAGACATCACTCACCCTCCTTCAGTGCGGCACGGGCTTTTTTCTCTGCCATAGCAGTTTCTGGATCGTACCAAGCAGGTTCATTATGATTGCCGTCTGCAATGGCGGGGCATTGTAATAAACCCTTCAATGTTTCCCGCAACCGTTCAATCTCATCAGAGTATGGTTTGACCGCCTTTATCCATGCTTGACGATGTCCTTCGGCATACCACTTGCCATCCTTCCATTCGCCGCCATTCATTGCCATAGCAATGTCCGCAGCCATTTGCTCTGTTTTATCCATCACCACTGCACCTCCCTGTTAATTTCCACAGCCATAATTTCCGCAATTCTCATTGCAGTCTGTTTTTCCGATAGGGCATTTCCACGGGGCAACTTGTAAGGATTGGTTACAAGTTAACAAAAATTCCTTGATAACTGAAGCCATGATTTCCCGTTCTTCACGTTGCTCTTCCTCATCAAAATCAATAGGCCAACGCGCCGTTTCAGGGTGCAATTCTGACACTTTTTTGTACTTTGCTATGATTGCCTTTTCAACAATATCCATCACCATTGCACCTCCCCGTTAACCACGACCTGCACATACCACCTGTCGCCGCTGTCGTTCTCCCACAGCGCCATCACGTTGTCGCCGTCCCGCTCATGGCGGACTATCCATTGTCTCATTGCACCGCTTCCCCGTTCTTCCATGCCGCCAGAAGTTTAAATTTATCTTTTATCCTTTGCACAACCACATCTTTCCAAGTGCCGTCTTCCACTTCTGATTTAAACAAAATTGTATAACCCTGTATCAATAATGGGTTTTCAGACGTTTGAACGATCACAACCAGATTATCTTCAATCAAATCCAAATTGGTATATACATCAGGGTATACAGGCTTCAGTATTTCAATTTCCAAACCCCTAACACGGGGCAAAAGTAAATCGGCTATTCTTTCCATATCAGTCATTTTGCTATCCTCTTAATAACCCAATGCGCCACTTGTGATACGCCATCAGGCAAATCATTTACCCATTCCCAATCGGGCAGACTGGCGGTCTTGTAACGTGACCACACCAAATAAGTCGTTGTGATAGACTGCATACCGCCAAGAAAATGGATCATTTTGGCCCCTCAGGTAATGGCATCCAATGGGTGGGCGTATAATCATCAGTCATCAATACACGACCAACTTCATTCCAATCGTATGTCCACCAACCAGTTTCTGAAGGATCATCTTCATCCTCAAGCCAAAAAGCGGCATGAACACACTGCGTATCAATATGAATGTACATGACAATAATATCTGTTCCATCTTTTGGCGCTGTTTCTATTGGTTGCCAATCAGTCATAACACGCCTTCCTTTAAAAAGTTGACCCAAACAAAATTACGGAAATAAGTTCCAGCAACATTGTCCATAAGATAAAAATTCCAAGAGCGGTAGCTGGGACCACAAGTCCAATAAACATTATAGTGACAAAAATTGCTTGTGGCTTGTCCGCGTAAAACTCTTTCAGAAAGTATTGATAAACAGATTTCATGACCGCACCATGCCGCAGTAGCCGTGGGTTGTGCTATTCCGCCATATTTTATCTTGAAGGAAAGGCGCGTTTTCGCATTCCACCAATTCTTTTCCCCACCGCCAAGCCATGCACGTTTCGCCAATGCAAGCAGCGGCAAATTCTGGCCTATTCATACTCATGCAGCATCCCATTTTTTCAGCCTCTTCAGGCGTCACATAATGTGGGGTGTCAATCGTATTTTGGTTTATTGTCATCGTCATTCTCGTTAATTGATATGGTTAAGTTTGTTATCTGTGAGTAGGCAAATATTATGGCTTCCATTTTATCTATTTGCGCAATTGATTGGGCGCATTCACGCTCAAGCATTTCTATTCTGTCTTTTAATACGTCAACGTAGCGCATTACTGGATCGTCACTCATTGCACTGGTGCCTCTGGTTGGCTTTTGCTTTTCATAATGACAGACGAGAATACCATAGCGGCTTTGCTGCGTTCTGGTTCATCTAACTGGTCTAAAACCGTCGCAGAGAATACTGACAAGATGTGCAGGATGGTGCCAATGCTCATGCCGTCAACAGCCGCGCCAATGGCATCATATGCCGCAATGTGGCGTTCCTGCTTCTTCTTTTCCATGTGTTCGTTAAGGTCTATGGTCATTTAACTTCCTCATTTTTTCATCTTGTCGTTTTACGTAATCAATTTGTTCCTGAAACCATTCTTGGTCTATTGGGCTAACCGCCAATGCTTTAGATCGTTCCAGCCAGTTCAGATGCCACTTATCGTAGATTAGCTGCTGTTCAAATTCCGTCTTGTTTTGGTCTAACCACGCCACATGATCTTTTTTTAAAACTTCCATGTCTTCTTTTATGGATGGGTGGTCAGGAATGTATGGTTCTATGGGGAATATATTTTCTGTGTTCATAGCATTTCCCAAGGTTTGCGGATTGGCCCGGCGCTATCAAATTGAGTTGTGCAGGAAGTATCTGGCCCAACGGTACCGTAGATAGTCCACGCAGGATCATCCAGCCA
>Ga0208872_1000167_pt1 | contig 60148 bp, 52 predicted proteins | sample CryBogCBH12Aug08_FD_185508 | JGI IMG/M metagenome (GOLD analysis project Ga0208872, IMG submission 185508) | Freshwater microbial communities from Crystal Bog, Wisconsin, USA - CBH12Aug08 (SPAdes) | ecosystem: Environmental > Aquatic > Freshwater > Lake | place: Crystal Bog, Wisconsin, USA...
CAGCAAGTACTACCAAATAATCAGCTCCCAATTCAGCTTTTAGTTCAAAACAGAGTTTTTTCAGATGATCAGGATTACCTATATCTATTATACTGCCGATAAAATTTGCAACTTTTCCCTGAAAAGGAAAAACGGTACTATCACTTAAAAGGGAATCTTTTAGTAAGAGTAATTGTTTTGTTTCCAGTTTTTCAACCTTTCTTTCCAATTCCTGTTTTTCCTGTATAATTTTTTCAATGGCTTTAACCGGGTCTTTTGTTTTAAGCAGGTTGGCTATGCCTTTTAGTCCCATTAACTGATCGTACAGGTAATTAAAAGCTGCACTTCCTGTTAAAGCTTCCAATCTTCTTACACCGGCTGCAACAGCAGATTCGGAAACAATTTTAAAGGTCCCAATCATACCAGTATTCATAATATGGGTTCCACCGCAAAGTTCTACGGAATATGCAGGATCAATAATCACTACTCTTACCTTATCGCCATATTTTTCACCAAAAAGTGCCATTGCTCCTAATTGTAAGGCTTCTTCCTTTGGCAATTCTTTGGTAATTACTTTTATATTTTCCCTTATTTTATCATTTACAATTTTTTCAACAGATCTTAATTCCTCATCGGTGATTTTGGCAAAATGAGAAAAGTCGAAACGCAGTTCCTGGTCGTTCACCAGACTTCCTTTTTGTGCTACATGTTTTCCTAATACCTGTCTCAATGCTGCATGCAGTAAATGAGTAGCTGTATGATTATAGGAGGTAAACAACCTTTTTTCAACATTAATTTTTGCAATTACTGCTGAATGGATATCAGCGGGTAAAGAATCAGTAAAATGAATAATCAGGTCATTTTCTTTCCTGGTATCGGTAACTTTTATAGATTCATTGCCAAATTCTAACACTCCTGTATCACCCACCTGTCCACCACTTTCTGCATAAAAGGGGGTTTCTGCAAGCACCAATTGGTAATGTTCCTTGCCTTTTGCTTTTATTTTACGGTATTTGGTTAGCCTGGTGTACACGAGAATATCATCATAACCAACAAAACCATTCCCTTTTTCATCGTTAACCAAGATCCAATCTTCTGTATCTATTGTAGTTGCTGCCCTGGATCGTGATTTTTGCTGCAGCATTTCTGCTTCAAAAGCTTTTTCATCTACCAGCAAATTATTTTCAGATCCAATTAATCGTGTAAGGTCAATTGGAAAGCCATAAGTATCAAAAAGTTCAAAGGCAGCTTTACCATTAATGATTTCTGATTCAGATCGGCGGGTATCTTTAATAATATCATCAATTTTTCTTAAGCCTTTATCCAGTGTTCTTAAAAAAGCATCCTCTTCTTCTCTCACCACTTTACTTACAAAATCTAATTGAAGGGTAAGTTCCGGGAAAACATTTTCAAATTGCTTTGCCAATAGGGGCATTAGTTGATGCAATAAGGGTTGCTTATAATCCAGGTAAGAATAATAATATCTAACAGCCCGTCTTAATATTCTTCTGATTACATAACCTGCTCCGGTATTGGAAGGGAGTTGTCCATCGGCAATTGTAAAGGCGATGGCACGGATATGATCGGAAAGTACCCTGAAAGCTATGTCTTGTTTTGAATCACTGAAACCATATTTTTTATGAACCAGTGATTCTATGAATAATATTGTTCCAGTAAATACGTCCGTATCATAATTTGAAGTTTTACCTTGTAATACACGAACCAATCTTTCAAAACCCATTCCGGTATCTACGTGTTTTGATGGCAAAGATTCCAGAGAACCATCTTTTAGCCGGTTAAACTGAATAAATACATTATTCCATATTTCAATTACCTGGGGATGATCATTATTCACCAATGATTTACCCGGTATATTTTTTTTCTCCTCTTCAGACCTGCAATCCACATGTATTTCTGTGCAGGGGCCACAGGGTCCTGTGTCTCCCATTTCCCAGAAGTTATCTTTCTTTTTTCCTAAAAGAATTCTGTCTTCTGCTATTACTTTTCTCCATTCCTGATAAGCTTCTTCATCTTTTGGGAGACCTTCTTTTGCATCACCCTCAAAAATGGTAACATATAATTTGTCCTTGTCTATTTTGAAAACCTCTGTCAGCAATTCCCAGCTCCAGGCTATGGCTTCAGTTTTAAAATAATTGCCAAAACTCCAGTTACCCAGCATTTCAAACATAGTATGGTGATAAGTATCAACACCCACTTCTTCCAGATCGTTATGTTTGCCACTTACCCGTAAACATTTCTGAGTATCTGCAATTCTTTCGAATTCAGGTTTCTTATTACCCAAAAAATAATCTTTAAACTGGTTCATTCCTGCATTTGTAAAAAGCAGGCTGGGATCATTTTTAACAACAATTGGAGCTGAAGAAACAATATGATGCCCTTTACTTTTAAAGAAATCAAGAAATTGCTGCCTGATCTGAGCACTCGTTATCATAACAAAAATAAAATTTTATAAAATGATTTGCTGCGATAAAAACTATCTTTGAGCCCTTTTTAAGGGCTTCAAAGGTAAGGGTTTAAACACCCAACCAATTAAGAACAGAATAAAAATTGAGACTCAGATAATAGGTATAAATGTAAATAAGGATATCTAAATGCAGGATACAAAGCTTTGTTAGTATGGATCCGGTTTTTTTATGGCTATGAAAAAAGTAAAATATTTCTATAATACGCATTCCCTCCGGTTTGAAAAACTGGAAACGCCTTTGCGCGTAAGGTTATTGCAAGTATTTGGTTTTGTAGCTGCTTCCCTGGTTACTGGTATTATAATTGTATTAATTGCTTTCCGGTATATTGATAGTCCCAAAGAAAAACTATTAAGGCAGGATAATGAGGACCTGCGTCAGAATTATGCTGTTTTACAGGAACGGACAAAACAGCTGGAACTGAAAATGGCTGAATTGGAAAACAGGGATAATAATGTGTACCGTTCCATTTTTGAAGCTTCTCCCATACCAGACAGTGCAAGATTAAAAGATATAGAAGCGAAGAAAGAAGTAAAATTTGTTCAAAGTATCGGCCAGAATGAACTTGTAAGTGGTATTACCACTCAATTAAATAATCTTTCAGTTCGATTGGCATTTCAGGAAAGAAGTTTCGGAGAGATTGGCAATATGCTGAAAAATAAAGAAAAGTTATTATCCTCTATTCCTTCTATTCAACCGGTTAGCAATAAGAACCTGAACAGGATTGGCAGCGGTTTTGGAAGCAGAATTGATCCGGTATATAAAGACAGAAGGTTTCATAAGGGTTTGGATTTTACAGCACCTTTAGGTACACCTATTTATGCAACAGCTGATGGGACAGTAAGAGAAGCCGGATTTTCGGCTGATGGGTTTGGAAATAAAGTTGTGATTAATCACGGATATGGCTATGAAACATTATACGGGCATATGTACCGTGTAAAAGCCACGGCTGGCGAGAAGGTAAAAAGAGGGGAAGTAATTGGGTATATTGGCAGTACGGGTAAAAGTACAGGTCCGCACTGTCATTATGAAGTACATAGAAATGGCATTCCGGTTGATCCGATTTATTACTTCTATAATGATTTAACGCCAGCACAATTTGACCGTATCTTAAAACTGGCAGCTACGGCTAACCAAAGTTTTGATTAAAAAGTCAACCAATTACAAGTAAAACTGTTATTTTAGAATTGAATCAAAAAGTTCCCGAAACCCATTAATAAACAATTTTCAGTAAGAAGCTTGACTTAATATTGCAAGATTACTTTCCCCTAAAATATCATGATATGGATCCTCAATTAAGAGTATATTTTTTAAGGATTGTAAATACACTTTCACTGGTATTATTATGGTTTATTATTAATGCAACAGCGGGTATAAAATATGAACTCGCTTATGTAGAGGATAGCTTAACCGTTCAGAATATTCTTTTTTATTGCTGGTTGATTGGCAGTTTAATATTACTACTCTGGCAATTATATAAAATATGGATAAAGCCCTTGGATATTGACTTTTGAAATCATTTTCCAGGAGCTTTATTAATTCCCCGAACCTTTTACAAATACTTTTAATTCTTTGCATCCAGTATTACCGGGCTTCCTTTACCCATGATAATTACTTTAGCATTGGGTGATGTTATCAGCCCTTTCATTACCTGTAATTGTTCGTATTGTAATTGTTTGTCACCTAATCCGGAACTGATGATTTTTTGATAGTCGGCAATACCCTGCGCTTCCACACGTTTACGTTCAGCTTCCTGTTTTTCTTTCTGTAAAACAAATTCCATTTTCTGAGCATCCTGTTCAGCTTTTATTTTTTCTTCAATAGAAGCTTTTACTGTTGCAGGTAAGGAGATATTTCTAATGAGTAATTGTTCCAGAACAAGACCTCTAAGTTTAAAATTTTCGTCAATTGCTTTAAATATCCTACCCTGGAATTCATCCCTTTTAGTACTGTATAAATCTACAGCAGTATAATAAACAGCATTATCCCTGATTTTTGTTCTGGTGATGGGCCTTACAATTTTATCTTTAAAATCCAGTCCTATTTCCCTTACAATATTGGGTGCTTCTGTAGATAAAACACGGTAAAGAACAGTTAAGTCAATTACAACTTCCAACCCATCTGCAGTCAAAACCCTGATAGCGTCATCTCCTACTTTATCACCTTCGTCTTTTACGCCACTCATGGTATAATTCTGTGTTTTTACATCAACGGATTTTACATCTACCAAAGGATTAACGAGATTAAGTCCGCTGCCCAGAATATCATTCTGAACTTTGCCGAATAAAGATTTAACGCCAATTTCGCCAGCATCTATTTGTTTGATACAGGATGTCAAAAACCCTATTGCAACAATAATTAAACCAATACTGCGAACTACAGTTGCATATTGTGTAAGAGGCGGGTTTAGTTTACCCAATGAAAAGGAGGCAATAAAAACGAGTATACCAATAACGAGGAGTACCATAAAATGAAGTATTAAGGATTATCTATAAGAACTAATTATTCATGAAGGTATGTCTTAATACAATGACTTTAGCTACTGTGGTCAGAGACGATCTTCCATTTCCCATTTATTTTTCTGAAAAGCAGGGTATAAACACCTTTAAGATCACCAGCGGTTCGTTTTAAGAACCATTTCCCAGTTACAAAATAATAATCAGATGATAATTTCTTAACTGAAATAACATCAAAACTTAATTTACCCATTGCAGTGGTATCTGGGTAACCCTTTTTGTAATTGTTTAATGCATTGTTATATCCATATATCGGACCTGATTTACCTATGAACTGCAGACTGTCATTTTCCCAGTAACCAATCATGAACTTTTCTAGATTGCCTTTATTCCATTGTATGGTTTGATCTGTTAAGATCTTTTTAATAGTGATTACATCAGTATTCTGGGCAAAACAAAATATGGATATACATAAAAGGAATAAGGATAAAAAAATTTTCATAATCAATGATTTATTCCTGAAGCTAATTAAAACATTTGAATTTTCTACTGTCTGAAAAAGCAATAAGATAAAATATTATTTTTCTTTTTTGGCCCTGATCATTTCCCTTTTATGAGGAGGTCCCGGAATTTTATCTACCCTGAAACCCGCAGATTGCATGGCCCTTCTAACCTTTCCCGCACTACTATAAGTTACCAAAATTCCGTCAGGTTCAAGCATTAAGAATAAATTCTGGAATACATTCCGGGTCCATAATTCTGGTTGTTTATCAGGTGCAAATGCATCAAAGTAGATCAGGTGAAAACGACTAAGCGAATTAAAATGGAGTAATGATTGATGTAATTTGAACAGTTTAAAATGTTCAGAAACTGCGAAAATTGTATTCCATTCTGCCTGATGTAAACAGAACAAATCTCGTTTACCCGGATAATTAAGTTGTTCTTCTTCCTGCATGGTTAATGGAAATAATTCTATAGTTGTATACAGAATGTTCTGATGATAGGATTCAGCTGTTTCGAGTGTAAGTAAAGCATTTAACCCGGTTCCAAAACCCATTTCCAGAATTTTAATTTCAGGGTACAAACCAGATTCAATTAGCGGAATTAACCCTGCATTAATAAATACATGCTTACTTTCCTGTATTGCCCCATGAATGCTATGATAGGTTACATTAGATTCGGGAATTAATACAGAACTGCTTCCATCATATGTTTGTATAATTTCTCTTTCCATGAGAGTTATCAATAAAAATGAGACAACATGCAAACGGCAAAGTTTAAGTGCCAGAATTTACTATTTAGTAAATAAATTCAATAAGCAAATTTCGGAAATTGAAATTAAAGTTACATTCACCTTCAATTTTAAAAAGCTTTTTTATATGGAATACCTAAAGCACTTGAAAAAAGATAAGAAGCTGGCAGCGATACTTGGAAAAGATATACATCAGTTAACCTTACATACCAATATCCCTTTGCGTTTGATGGCCAGTATAATGAGTCAGCAACTCAATACAAAAGTTGCAAGGGTTATTTTTTATAGGTTTCTGGATTTATATAATGGTAAGGAGCCTAAACCAAAACAGGTTTTGAACACAGCAGATGAAACCCTAAGATCAATCGGTTTGTCTAATGCTAAAGTGAGTTATGTAAAAAATGTAGCAGCATTTTGTATTGAAAATAAAATAACCGACAAAAAATTACTGAGTAAATCAAATGAAGAAATTATTGAATTGCTTACCAGTATTAAAGGTGTTGGTAAATGGACTGTAGAAATGTTATTAATGTTTACACTAGGCAGGGAAGATGTATTTGCAGTGGATGATTTGGGTATTCAACATGCGATGGTGAGAACTTTTCAACTGGATGATTCTGATAAAAAAGTATTAAAAAAACAAATGCTTGAAATTTCTGAAAAATGGAGCCCTTACCGCACTTATGCTTGCCTGCATTTATGGAAGTGGAAAGACAATACTCCTGTTTCATAAAAGAGCGCAAATACATTGCGCTCTTTTATAACTATATGCTGATGCTGACTTATTTTACAAGTTTCAGTTCATCAATTATATTATTGGCGCCTCCTAATTTATCTATGCACCAAAGCACATACCTTACATCCACACAAATAGTACGGTTCAGGTCTTTATCGAATGCCATTTTATGACTAAGGGCTTCGTAATTACCATCAAAAGCTAAACCTATCAATTCCCCGTTTGCATTCAATACAGGAGATCCGGAATTTCCTCCGGTAATATCATTGGTGGTAATGAACGTTACAATAATGTCTTTGTATTTAGAATCGGCATACTGTCCAAAATCTTTGTTTTTATACAGTTCAAGAAATTTTGCAGGCAAATCAAATTCATAATCACCAGGTACATATTTAGCAGCCACACCACTTAGTGTGCAAACAAAATCATATTTAACTGCATCTTTAGGCTGATAACTTTTTACATTTCCATAGGAAACGCGCATCGTAAAGTTGGCATCCGGGTATGTGCCTTTCATTTTAACCGGATCTTTCTCAAATAATCCTTTCATATAGGCCATTCCAAGATCATTATTTGTATTAACAAAAGCCTGGCTTTTAGACAAGTAATTAGTGTTCCAGTTTTTTACAAAAGCCATTACTGTTGTATAGGCAGGATCCGATTTCAATGCAGAAACTGTTGGGTTTGCTATAAAATCATTCCATTTATTTCCATCAAAAGCCATTGTATTTTCAAAAATATCTGCAGTATATTTTTTATAGGGGCTCTCTTCAATACTATTGAACTTTTTGAAAAGCGTTTCATAAAAACCAGCAGGTTGTTGCTCTTTAGGAATGTCTGTATTATACATCATCAGAACAGATGCTATAATATTCTGGTCGCTTTTTTTATTTTCTTCTTTCAGAAAATTCTCACGTGCCAGTTTCGCTTTTGTAACTGCGTTAGCAATTTCTTCTTTGGTTGCATTTTTTTTGCTCAGGATTTGTTCCAAGCCACTCCAGCCTGCTGCATAAGCTAATAGGGGAGAACCCATAATTCCTTCCCGCATATAAACAGCCTGAATTGCATATGGACGCCAGGATTCATAATTTTTTGCATAGTCTGCAAAAATATTTTCATATGCACTTTTCCCTTTGGCCCAGGTATTGAACGCTGTTTCTGCTGTTTTCTTTTGGCCAAAAACATCATATTTTAATAGTTGTTTTGTTTCACCATCATAAAATTTCCAGTAATTGGCAATGCCTGCATAGGAGGATGCGAGTTGCAATCTGGTTGACGGGTCTTTCTTCATTTCTTCAAACATATATTTCAGGCGCATATCCCTGAGTTTAACCAGAGTAGGATTATTAATTTCAGTACTTAACTGAACACCATAAGATGTTTCATATCTGTTTGTACCGCCTGGATAACCATAAATCATACTGTAATCCCCATCTTTAAAACCCTTAATACTTACCGGCAGGTAATATTTGGGTTTTAAGGGCACATTATCTGCACTGTAGTTGGCCGGTTTTCCCTCTCTATTCATGTAAACACGAAAAACAGAAAAATCACCAGTATGCCTGGGCCATTCCCAGTTGTCAGTATCTCCTCCAAATTTACCAATACTTTCAGGTGGGTTACCTACCAGGCGGATGTCTTTATACACATCATACACAAACAAAAAGTATTGATTCCCTTTAAAAAAACTGGCAACAACGGCTGCTTTAAATTCATCACCACCGGTCACTTCTTTTACAAGAGAACTTTGTAAGGCTATCAGCTTTTGAGCCCTTTCCATTCCGGTAGTATTACCCAAATCATTCATTACCCTATTTGTAACATCTTCAATTCTGTTTAGAAAACGAACGGATAATTTTGACTGTATTTCCAAACTTTTATCTTTTGCATAAAATCCATCTCTTAAATAATTATGCTCTATGGTAGAAGCATTGGCAATAGCATCATAGCCGCAGTGATGGTTGGTAAAAATTAATCCCTGATCACTTACAATTTCACCCGTGCAACCGCCGCCAAAAATTATAATGGCATCTTTAATGGAAGAATGGTTAATACTGTATAACTGATCAGCCTTTAGTTTAAGCCCTTTTTTTACCATGTCTTTATATACCTGTTCTCCAAGCAATAAAGGAATCCACATGCCTTCATCTGCGTATGTCCTAACCAGCAGCAATGCAAAAGCAAGGGAAATAAAGATTTTTTTCATACTTATTTCGGTTTTAGAGGAACAAAACTAATTGTATTATAGGTTCTTTTATATGCTTAAACACAGAAAACAGAAAAACTTTAAGATAAGCTAAAGGGTAAGTATGCATAATCTTTCAGAACTTTTATTAATTTCCCTGTATGCATTTAGAAGATTCTGAATTAGTATTTCAATTTAAACAGCCTTCATCTAAAGAAAAGGAATTGGCTTTTACAGGTATTGTTAAAAAATACCAGGAAAAATTATACTGGCATATCAGGCGAATGGTAGTGGATCATGATGATGCCAATGATGTTTTGCAAAATGCATTTATAAAAGTTTGGAAAGGCCTTGCGAATTTCAGGGAAGACAGCCAATTGTATACTTGGTTATACAGGGTGGCAACCAATGAATGCCTGACTTTTCTGGAACAACAGAAAAAAAGGGCCTCTGTAAGCCTAAATGAAGATGAAAACGGATTAAGTAATAAAGTAAAAGCCGATGAAAATTTCGATTCCAGCAAACTGGAATGGAAATTGCAATTGGCTATTCAGCAATTACCTGAAAGACAAAGACTTGTGTTTAACTTAAGGTATTATGATGAAATGCCTTATGAGGAAATGAGCCGTATTTTAGAGACCAGTGAAGGCTCATTGAAAGCCAGTTATCATCATGCTGCCAAAAAAATTGAGGATTTTTTTATAAATAATTAAACGTTTCAAATAAAAAGTAGTCCTATTTGTTAATCATGGAAAACAGAGATTTGATATTGAAAGAAATTGAGGATGTTTCCCCACTTATTGCGTCTATTGGGAATAGGAATGTATTTAAGGTACCTGAAGCTTATTTTTCGCATTTTCTATCATCCGTTTTGTTGAAAATTTGCAAAATATCCATGGTTGAGTCCAATAAACTAGGTATCTATTCAGTTCCGGAAAACTACTTTGAGCAGTTACCTGTAACTATTCTTACCAGAATTAAAGCTGATTTTGAATTAGAAACTAGCGAACTGTTAACAATTGCACCTTTACTGAATTCCTTAGATAAGAAGAATGTATATTCAGTACCTGAACAATATTTTAAATCCAATCATCCCATTAGAATTATTAAAGATAAAAACAAAACAAGGCTTTTGTCTTTCAGTAAATTCTCCAGAAGTATAGTAACTTATTCAGCTGCAGCAATTATGGCAGGTGTAATGGTTACTGGAGTATTTTATCATCCCGGACAATCTAATCCACTCGATGTAACAAAAGAAGTTAATAATCTGAGTGATGATGAAATCACGGGATATTTTGATGACCATTCCGTTGTTTATGCAGAAGACTCATCAAATATTGGGGATGAAATTAATGTAACCGATCAGTTGAAATCATTAAGTGATGAAGAAATTAACGGTTATTTGCAAGAAAATCAGTCTAACATGAAAATTGACACATTTAAATAAGGTTAGCTATACTATTATGAAATATTTAGTAATCTATTGTTTTATATTCTTTGAGTCTGTATCTGTTTTTTCACAACAAACTCCAATGGGTGGTAATCAGTTTGTTAAAGTACAGCAATTGAAAATTGGCTATATGACCAATGAATTAAATTTAACTGCTGAAGAAGCTCAAAAATTCTGGCCGTTATACAATGCATACAATAAAGAATCATCTCAGGCCAGAAAAGACAACAAAGAAGATATTATTGTACTGGATGAAATACTTTTAAATATTAAGAAGAAATATACAGTTGAATTTAAAAAGATATTAGGTACCGACCAAAGGGCAAATAAAGTTTTTGTTTCTGAACGGAACTTTGGAAATGTGATTAGAAAAGAAATGGAAAATAGACAAAAGCTCAGACAACAACAAAGGCTGGAAGCATTACCTAATAATTAATGTTAAAATCAGGATTTTATTTGCTGATAGTAGGGGGTTTTAATATCATGATAAAATAAAAAAGTCCAGTTTTCTGATTTTGCTTTCAACCACCACTTTTGGCGTAGTTCCATACATAATTTTCCATTAAAATCATATTTAGCTACAAATCTGCTTTTCATTTGCTGCAATTGAGGGGCATCATCACCACCAAAAAATAAAATTTCTTCCTTTTCTTTAATCCAGATCACCTGATGAAATGGGCTGTGCGCACCTGTAACTTCATAAAAAATATACCCATCAATATTTCCATTTCCATCCAGCCAGTTAATGGAAGGATTATTTTCCAAAACAGATAATTCTTCAGTCATATAAGAAGGGTATCCAGTATCAACTGCATAATCATATTCTTTCTTCTGTACATAAAATTGAGCTTTGGGGAATGCAGGAAAATAATTTCCGAGTGGATCTCTTTTGCTAATTCCGCCCGCATGATCTTTATGCAAGTGACTCATAATTACTTTGGTTATATGATCAGGGTGAATTCCATTTGATTTCAGGTTAGCATGTAATTGCATTTCGCCATGATCAGCATATCCTAAACCAGTATCAATTAATAAAATATCCTTTTCAGTGATAATCAGAAAAGGTTGAATTTCTACCAATAAACTACCAGACGCCCTATGTTGTAAAATGTCTTTTGACGAATCAAATGGAATCAGAATTTTGGATTTATCAATAGTAAAACTTCCTTCTGAAAGTGGAATTATTTTCATAGTTACTATGTTTGATATTTTATCTTAAAACCATTTGCCTGTCTGCATCCAGCCGAACCAGAATAAAAATTAATACAGAGAAAGTGAGTAAAGAAGAGCCTCCATAACTTACTAATGGCAATGCTATACCAATGCTTGGAAATAAGCCAATAGTCATACATATATTAACGGTAATATGAAAAAAGATAATACTAGCAACACTATAAGCATAGACCCTGCTGAAGGTACTTCTTTGCCGTTCTGCTATCCGGATAATCCTGAATAAAAGCAATAAATAAACACATAAAAAACTTACACTTCCTACCAGACCAAATGCCTCTCCAAAAGAAGTAAAAATAAAATCAGTATGTTGCTCCGGTACATATTTACCCCTTGTTTGTGTTCCCTTTAAAAAACCTTTGCCCAATAACCCACCAGACCCGATTGCAATTTTACTTTGTCTTACATTATAATCATCCGGTTTATATGCCTTAACATTGGTTTTATCATTTTTAATAGATTTATTCTGACTGCAATCATAGTCTTTTCCAAAAGCCATATAAATACGCTGGCTTTGATAGCATTCAAAAACATTATTAAAGATATAGGGTACTGCAAACCGTTGAATGCCTACACAAACAAACCAAAGACTGGCAATAATTATCAATATTTTTTTATCCCTTTTTATCAGGCGCCTTAAAAAATAGACAAATAAAGCAGCTATAACAGTTAGTACAATTGCCAGGGTATTCTTATCTACTACAAGGGTTGCAACCACCAATACTCCAAACGAAAGGCCTACTATCAAAAAAATACTGGGGAGGCCTTCTCTGTACATGGCTATAAAAAAGCACAGATAAACAAGTGCTAAACCTGTTTCATGCTGTAACCTTGAAATTAAAGCCGGCAACAGTACAATAGCAGTTGCTATTATCTGAGATCTGGGTTTGGAGAAATCTGTTTCCTGCCTGGATAAAAATTTTGCCAACGCCAATGCTGTAAAGATTTTACATAATTCTGCCGGTTGCAAATTAAATCCACCTCCTAATGGTATCCAGCTTTTAGAACCTTTTATATCTTTACCAACAACAAATGTGGCCAGCATCAGCATAATACCAAAAGCATATAGCAGGTTAGCAAAAGTTGTAAATAATTTACTATCTGCCAACAGAACGAAAGTAGCCAGCAATAAACAAAAGATGGCAAATATTAATTGTTTGCTATAATTGGTTTTTCCACCCAAAAAGCTTTGTATCCAATCGGTTCCTGGTTTGTATTCCACCATAAAAATGGAAAGAATTCCTAAGCTTACCAGTATTGCATAGAGCCAAATTACAAGCCAGTCAACTCCTCTGGATAAATTATTATTTCTAATGGTACTCATTTAATTTATATTCTGTTGATTGCTTCTCTAACCCTTTTTTCTTCATCATTTATAATAGCTGAAACCAATGTCCTGGATTTAACTGGAATTGGAAGATTATTCTTTTGTTTGGGTACAGCTTTTAATTTATTCTCCTGCTCAGTTGAATCTTCATTTTCATTATTATCTTCCATTTCTTTATTCATTCTTTCCTGATATTGCTCCTTTTGTTTTTCACGTATTTGTTTAAGAGAATCCAGCCGGGTCATTTCCATTCGCATTAAAGCAGGAATCAGGTTCTTTTTACTCATTGTCTCTTCCAGATCTTTTCTTTCTTCTCCTGTTATGGAATCTCTTAAATATTGTTCTACCATTAAACTGGCAATAGGTGCAGCAGCCCAAGCACCTTGTCCCGCATTTTCGCATATAACCGCAATTGCAATTTTAGGGTTATTTCTCGGGGCAAATGCTCCAAAGAAGGAATGGTCTTTTTGCTGTGTCATTTTACCGTTCACTTTTGCATAATTTTCTACTGTTCCGGTTTTGCCGCACATTACTATACCTGGTATTCTGGAAGCTGCCGCAGTTCCATAATCTACCACAGCCTGCATTCCATCCTGCACTGCAGTAAATACTGAATCAGAAATGCGATCATCAGTAAAATGTTTTACTTTAAAAGTATCCAGCATATTGAATTCATCACCGCCGTCAATTGAATCTACCACATGTGGGGTATAATACCATCCTTTATTGGCAATAATTGCCATCACATTGGCTAATTGCAGTAATGTTGTCTGTACTTCACCCTGGCCAATTGCATTGGATATTACATTACAGGAATACCATTTGGGACCAAATATTTTTCTGTAATATGAAGAAATAGGGAGGTTACCATTTTTCTCGGATGGAAGATCTATGCCCAGCTTATGCCCTAATCCAAAAGTATAGGCATAGTTATTAAATACAGTTAGGGCACTATCTGCACCTCCATACCTGGGTTGATCCAGAATCCTTTTATATACGGTAGAAAAATAGGTATTATCGCTATGTGCAATAGCAGATGTAAAATTAAATGTACCCTTATCCAGGCATTTGGGTTTGCCGGTGCCGCAACCCTGAAAAGCCCCATTACAGGTTACAGTGGTATGTTCATTAATTACACCCTCTGTTAATCCAATTATCCCGGAAACTGTTTTAAAAGTGGAACCCGGTGAATATCTATTTCCAATTGCCCGGTTATTAAAAGGCAATCTCGGATCCAGCAATAATTCCGCAAAATGTTTTCTCCGTTGGTTTCCGGTTAAATAATTCGGATTATAAGTAGGTGCACTGATCATACACAGAATACCTCCTGTTTTAGGATCTATGGCTACAATGCTGCCAACTTTATTATTCATCAGCTTTTCCCCTAATTTCTGTAACTCAACATCAATACTGGTAAACAGGTTTTTACCTGCCACAGCTGCAGTATCGTATAAGCCGTTTTCATAAGAACCCTGAATCCTGCTTCTGTTATCCTTAATAAAGCGTTTAATACCCCGTTGCCCCATTAATACTTTTTCATAACTGCGTTCAAGGCCTGTCATACCTGCATAATCTCCCATTTCATAACCTTCCTCCCTATGCCTGCGTAAAAAGCTGGTATCCGCTTCAGCAATATAACCCAGTAAATTAGCTGCAATATTGTAGGTATAAGACCTTGCCTTTCTTTCACTTAAAATAAAGCCCGGAAACTTATACATGTTTTCATATAATTTGGCATATAATTCCTGAGAAAGTAATGCCTCAAAAATACTGGGCCTGACAGCTGTATTTTTAATAATGATATCCCTGATTCTCTTTTTATATTCTGAAGAATCAATTCCTAATAAATCGCATAATGCAAGCGTATCCATTCCCTTTGTTTCTACTGGTGTAACTACCAGATCGAAAGACATCGTATTTTCCAGTAATGCCCTTTTCTTACGGTCAAAAATAATCCCCCTATCCGGATAAATAACTTTCCTGAATATTGCATTGTTTTCAGCAGCCAGTTTATATTTTGGAGACAAGACCTGGAGATTAACCAGTTGAGCAACAATAATGATGAAAACAGCAAGAAAAATAATCTGAATCACTCTGCTTCTGCTTTGATTAAATGCCTGCATATACTTTTTAGGAGATTAAAATGAAAATGTTGCTTTGAAGTACAAATTTGATAAATAGTTATTGTTTGCAACAATATTATTCTTAAATAGTTATTCAAGTATGTGCATATGTGTTATTTAAAGAAAAATTATTGCACCACCAATAAATTAGTCTGCATTTGTCCTGAATCTTCCTTTTCGGAAAAAAAGCATTTCTGTAATGAAAATGAGGAAAATACTAACGGCTGAAGTGCCTGCTATTTTGCCCATAAAAAACATAAAATCTCCAAATTGTAACCATTCTATCAGCACCAGTGAGATATTATGGATGATGGTAAGCAGAATTACATATAAACTGTAAGGTGCCCATCCCATGCTCTTAATGGAAGGTTCTGCATAACTCTGTTCAGTGGTTTCCTGAGGTATCAGTAAGTTTAATAAATAGGGCCTTAGATAACCTATTATCAAACAGGGTACAGCATGTAATCCCGGGGTTTGTGTAAACGAATCCAGGGATAACCCAAAAATGAAACTTGTAAATAATAACCAGAATCTTGAAATATTAAAAGGCAGCCATAATAAAAATAAAAAATACAGGTATGGAACAATATACTGGTGTAATGGCGGCATTTCATTCAGTACATACACCTGTATCAGAATAAACAAGGCAAAGCGGATAATATTTTTAACCACACTATTCATTATTCTTTGGCTTTACACTTTCTAATTTAACCTGTTCATTATACCTTAAATTCTCTATGATATTCACATATTGCAGGCTGAAAAAATTAGTTGCTGTTTTAACTTTTAAAGTATAAAAATTAGAAGTGGGATCAGCAATGATGGCACTAATAGTTCCTACCTGTAAATGTGAAGGGAAATTTGCAGAATAGGTACTGGTCAAAACGGTATCCCCTTTCTGTACTTTAGAACTTTTAGGTATATTTTTAAGGATCAGGAAAGTAGGGTCTGTTCCATCCCATTCAATACTTCCTGCCACATTATCTTTCTTAAGCATTGCACTTACTTTACTGTTTCTGTGCAATAAACTCATGGCTTTACTATAATTTTCACTTACATCCACAATTACGCCAACAATACCTTCAGGCCCTACAACACTCATTCCCCGTTTAACACCCTGAGAAGTTCCTCTTTCCAGAGTGAGATAATTAGTTTGAGAAGAAATTGTATTTCCTACCACTTTTGCAGGCAAATAATTGAATTTCCGGTACCGAACCAGGGAGTCTATTCTAACAGTATCATTAATTGATTTGCGGGTACTATCCGGGACAATAAAATTAGCCCTTAGGCTATCTCTTAATGCTGCATTTTCCAAAGAAAGCTGTCTGTTTATTTCTTTTAAGGAGAAATAGGTATAGAATCGGTTAAACTGTGAATTGATCTTTCCGGTAGTTTCATTAATGCCAGAGGAGAAAAATGCTTCATGTGTTTTACTGTATTTACTCAGCATGGCTATGCTGAAAATTTCCAGTAAAACAAAACTTACAAAAGTAAAGTGCCTGCCAATGAAAATAAAAATGTTCTTCATTCAGAAAACTAGGTCAATAACTTTTAAAAGAAAATCTAAAAACTAAAGCAGTACAAATTAACAATGCTTTTTAGTTTTTAGATTTTATTTTTTAAGCTTTTGCAATTTTATCTCATGATAAATGGATAGTGCTGATAATTTTTCAAAGCAAGTCCGGTCCCCCTCACCACACTTTTTAAAGGGTCGTCTGCTACATGTACGGGTAATTTTATTTTAGCACTTAACCTTTTATCTAACCCTCGTAATAATGCACCACCACCAGTAAGGTATAATCCTCTTCTGTAGATATCAGCTGCCAGTTCAGGAGGTGTTGTTTCCAGTGCTTTCAGGATTGCTTCTTCAATTTTGAAAATACTTTTATCCAGTGCTTCGGCAATTTCCTGATAACTTACCATAATTTGTTTAGGGATGCCTGTAACCAGGTCACGGCCGTTTACGGGTAAATCGTCCGGAGGGTTGTCCAGGTCTTTCATGGCAGCACCTACATTTATTTTAATTTGTTCGGCAGTACGTTCACCAATCAATAAACTATGGTATCGCCTCAATGCTTCCATAATGTCCGCAGTAAATTCATCTCCTGCAATTCTGATACTCTGGTCGCAAACTATACCAGCCAAGGCTATAACTGTAATACCGGTGGTACCACCACCAATATCTATTATCATATTACCTACAGGTTCTTCCACATCAATTCCAATACCCAATGCAGCTGCCATCGGTTCGTGAATCATGTACACTTCTTTAGCACCAGCCTGTTCTGCACTATCCCGTACTGCACGTTTTTCCACTTCGGTAATAGAAGAAGGGATACATATTACCATTCTCCAGCTTGGTGGAATCAAAGGTTTTTTAGGGTAGATCATTTTAATCATTTCCCTGATCATCAATTCGGCAGCGTTAAAATCTGCAATTACCCCATCTTTTAAAGGCCTTACTGTTCTGATGCTTTCATGTGTTTTTTCATGCATCAGTAATGCTTTTTTGCCAACGGCAAGTACCTCTTTAGGATTGTTGCGGTTTAAAGCAACTATACTGGGTTCGTTTACCACAATCTCATCATTATGAATAATAAGTGTATTAGCAGTACCCAAATCCATCGCTATTTCCTGCGTAAAAAAATTAAACATGCCCATATATGAAAAATATTCTTATTTATTTACTGAATGTCGCAAAGGTGTGAGAAATTAATGGAAATAACAAAAGCCGAAAACCTTATTTTTCGCGCATTTTAGCCAATATTAACAAACTCAGGCCAACTTTCAGCAACAATTCCGGAAAGAATCACTCCCTAAAACATTCCATTTTACTCCTTATTCTGATGAATGGTGAATGCCCATATATAGTCTTTAAGATTGAATTTTATAACAGGATTCAAAAAAGATTCCATATTTTCTAATTGGGAACCTGCTTTATTCAAACTCATAACCTATATCTTTTCTGTAATACATTCCTTCAAATGAAATATCCTGAAGGATTTTTCTGCTCTCATTTGCAGCTTCAGTAATTGTATTCCCCGAAGCTGTAACCGTTAAAACCCGTCCTCCATTTGTAACAACTGTTTCATTTACCGTTTTGGTACCGGCATGGAAAATTATCGAATCACCTGATAACTTTCCTTCAGGAAACTGAATATGCTTATCCTTACTGTAAATTCCAGGATAGCCGCCGCTTACTGCCACAACAGTAGCATAACTTTTTTCATTATAAAAAATATTGGCATCTGCCAAAGTTCCATTATCCATTGCCGCAAATAAAGCCACGAGGTCTGTTTGCAGTCTGGGCATTACCACCTCCGTTTCGGGGTCTCCCATCCTGCAATTGTATTCTATTACCCAGGGTTCATTATGTACATTAATTAAACCAAAGAAAATAAAGCCATTATAGATTAAATTTTCCTTTGCCAGGCCATCCACAGTGGGTTTTATAATCTTTTCCTCTACCTTCTGCATAAACACCTCATCTACAAAAGGTACTGGACTTACACAACCCATTCCTCCGGTATTTAAACCGGTATCCCCTTCTCCAATCCGTTTATAGTCTTTGGCATGGCCAATAATCTGGTAATCTTTACCATCGGTCAATACAAAAACACTCACTTCTATCCCACTTAAAAATTCTTCAATGACCACTTTACTACTGGCATCACCAAATTGCCTGTGAATGATCATTTCTTCAAATGCTGCTATGGCTTCTTCATGAGATACAGCTATCACTACTCCCTTTCCTGCTGCCAGTCCATCTGCTTTTAAAACAACTGGCAGGCTGTGTTGTAGAATATAATGCTTACCTTCTTCAAAGTTTTCCAGGGTAAATTCTGCATAGGCTGCAGTGGGTATTTGATGCCGCTGCATAAACTTTTTTGAAAAAGCTTTACTTCCTTCCAGTTGCGCTGCTTTTGCAGAAGGACCTACTACTACCACATTTTTTAATTCGGGGTCATTTCTGTAAAAATCATAAATACCTTTTACCAAAGGTTCTTCAGGGCCCACCACCACCATATTCACTTGATTTTCAATACAAAATGCTTTCTGTAATTCAAAATCATTCACCCCTAAATCTATATTGATGCCAAGCTGGGCAGTTCCCGGATTACCCGGTGCTATAAATAAACGATTGCAATGCTGGCTTTTAGAAATCTTCCATGCCAATGCGTGTTCCCTGCCGCCACTGCCTAATAATAGTATGTTCATGAATACAAATTTTCGGGACGAAAGTAAATCTAATTTGGAAATTGAGATTTATCATTATTTTCAGGTTGTGTAAACCTTTTTTTCGCACAAAATTTAATATGAACCAATCAACACCGAAATCGCATCCAAAAGGATTATATGTCCTCTTTGCCACGGAAATGTGGGAGCGTTTTAACTATTATGGCATGCGTGCCATCCTGGTTTTATTTATGACCAAGGCATTGCTTTTTGATAAGGCATTTGCTTCCAACTTATACGGCAGTTATACCAGCCTGGTATACCTTACTCCTTTACTGGGAGGGTATATTGCAGACCGGTATTGGGGTAACCAGCGGTCCATTATTGCCGGGGGGGTGGTAATGGCTATTGGGGAATTTATTTTATTTTTCTGCGGCTCCACTTATATCAGTTCGCCTCAGCTATCTTCTGTCCTGTTTTTTACCGGCTTAGGTTTTATGATTGCCGGTAATGGATTCTTTAAGCCAAATATATCTTCATTGGTAGGGCAACTTTATCCCAAGGGCGACCGCCGCATTGATTCTGCCTATACTATATTTTATATGGGAATTAATGTAGGGGGTGCCATAGGGCCTTTTATTTGTGGTTTGGTGGGGGATACCGGTAATCCGGCCGATTTCAGATGGGCTTTTCTGGCTGGTGGAATTGGAATGTTATTAAGTGTGGTGGTACAACAATTGTTTCATAGGAAATATGTATTGGATCCTGATAATAATATATTAGGATTAACGCCATCCACTTCTACACCCAAATGGATAAAACCAATTAATATGTTTGTTGGGTTACTGGTTTTATCCGCGATAGCTGTTGGATTATTATACATTGATGCAAAAGTGATAGGTTATCTTACCTATTTATTATTAGGTGCCATCGGCTTTATTGCTTTTGTTATTTTTTCGGATAAACTGTTATCCAAAGAAGAGAAGATTAAAGTAGCAGTAATCTTCACCGTTTCCTTTTTTGTAATCTTTTTCTGGAGTGCTTTTGAACAGGCAGGGGCTTCCTTAACATTCTTTGCGGAAGAACAAACACAGCGTAACCTGGGTTTCTTCCTGGTACCAGCCAGTTGGTTTCAATCGCTCAATTCTGTTTTTGTGGTTTCCTTTGCACCACTATTTGCCTGGATATGGATTAAACTGGGTAAATATGAACCTTCCTCTCCTTTCAAAATGGCCATGGGTTTGTTCTTACTGGCTTTGGGTTATTTATGGATTGCTTTTGGCGTAAAAGGGGTTCATCCTGGTATTAAAGTGAGTATGATCTGGTTAACCGGTATGTATGTCTTACATACCTGGGGTGAACTTTGTTTGTCTCCCATCGGGCTTTCGCTGGTTAATAAACTGGCACCACTCAAATTTGCATCTCTCTTAATGGCAGTTTGGTTTACTGCCAATGCCATTGCCAATAAACTGGCAGGAGTATTAAGTGCCTTATATCCTGAAAACGGAAAGACTACTGAATTTCTGGGTTACCATATGAGCAATATGAATGAGTTCTTTATGCTCTTTGTATTTATGGCAGGGCTTGCTTCCCTTATATTGTTTTTTCTTTCCGGCAAACTCAAGAAAATGATGGTCTGATTCTAGTAAATCATTGAAATTGATTAAAGCGGTGCTTTTAGCATCGCTTTTTTATTATTTTTATTACTTATAAAAACTACCGGAATGAGTGAAATAAAAAAGTTTCAGCCTTTTATTGCTCCTGAAACAAATATGAAAGAGCTGACTGTTAAATCCATTTTATTTGGCAGTCTTTTTGGAATCATCTTTGGTGCTGCTACGGTGTACCTGGCATTAAAAGCAGGGTTAACCGTGTCTGCTTCTATTCCCATTGCAGTAATAGCCATTACCCTTGGAAGGAAATATTTAAAGACCACTATTCTGGAAAACAATATTATACAAACCACCGGATCGGCAGGGGAGAGTATTGCCGCTGGTGTTGTTTTTACCTTGCCTGGTTTCCTGTTTTTAAGTGAACCGTCTTATGCCAACTATTTCAATTATTTTACCATACTTACCCTGGCTATTTTTGGAGGTGTTTTAGGTACTTTAATGATGATTCCTTTACGCCGCTCATTAATAGTAAAAGAGCATGGAGTATTGCCTTATCCGGAAGGTACAGCATGTGCCAGCGTTTTAAAAGCCGGGGAAAAAGGGGGCGATTTTTCTAAAACTGCTTTTCAGGGATTGGGTTTTGCTTTTGTTTATGCTTTATTACAGAAGATATTTCATGTGATAGCAGAAACCCCGGCTTTTATGACTAAGCAAACCAACCGGTTTTTTCCTTCTGCAAAAATTAGTGGTGAAATTACCCCGGAATATATGGGGGTGGGTTATATCATCGGACCAAAAATAGGTGGTATCCTGGTTGCGGGTGGTGTGTTAAGCTGGTTTGTATTAACTCCACTTCTGGCATCCCTGGTTCCGCCGGATGTAATTGCATTGCAACTGGTTAAACTGGGCTATTTAGGTGGGTTGGATAAAAATGGTGGTCCCGGTGGATGGGATGCTTTGACCCATAGTTTTAATGATTTTTCAGTGGCTATCTATCGTGCTTATATCCGGCAGATTGGGGCCGGGGCTGTTGCTGCCGGTGGATTTATAACCCTCTTCAAAACCATTCCTACCATAATTTCCTCCTTTAAAGGCAGTATTGGCTCTCTGAAAAAAGATGGAGGTGAAGTTCCTGCTGTATTAAGAACAGAGAAAGACCTTTCCATTAAAATAGTGGGTATCGGTAGTGTGGTGCTAATTTTATTAATGACTGTATTACCGCAGGTACCTGGAGACACTGTTCTTAGTAAACTGCTTCTGGGCATTCTGGTAATTGTATTTGGTGCTTTTTTTGTAACCGTTTCTTCCAGAATTGTGGGGTTGATTGGTTCTTCCAATAATCCGATCAGTGGAATGACTATTGCTACTTTAATGGGTACCTGCCTGGTATTTATTGCAGTGGGCTGGACTGGCAAAGTGTACGAACCTATGGCTCTGGTAGTAGGCGGAATGATCTGTATTGCAGCTGCAAATGCAGGGGCAACTTCGCAGGATTTGAAAACGGGTTATATTGTTGGTGCCACTCCTAAATACCAGCAAATTGCTTTGTTTGTAGGGGCAATTGTTTCCTCCCTGGCTATTGGGGCAACTGTTCAGATACTGGATATGCCTACCCATGAAATGCTGGCCCAGGGTATACACCATGCTATCGGAACGGATAAATATCCTGCACCCCAGGGTACCCTGATGGCTACTTTGGTAAAGGGAATCTTGTCTTTTAACCTGGACTGGCAATTTGTGTTGGTTGGGGTTGCCATTGCCTTTGTAATGGAATTGTGCGGTATTAAAGCCCTGAGTTTTGCTATTGGTATTTATTTACCATTGAGTACTACTTTGCCCATTTTTATAGGAGGGGCCATCCGTGGAATAGCAGACTGGAGAAAAGAAACCAAAGGGGAAAAAGCAGAAGAAGATGATTTGGGCAAGGGAAATTTATTTGCCACTGGTTTGGTAGCAGGAGGGGCTGTTGCAGGGGTTTTGGTGGCCATGTTCTCTGTAAGTGATTATATCAATGCCGGCCTGCAAAAAATTAATGTAGAACATATTTTATCTGGTATCCTGGGCGATACCGGGTTTTTTATATTGGGTGTTTTATTTTTTGGATTGATGGGTGTAACCTTGTACAGGGTGGCTATGAAGAAATAATAAATCTTAGCGAAATATACTTTTTAACAGGCATAACTATTTTGGTTATGCCTTTTTTATGCGATCAGGTTTTTATCCCGATGGTCAGAATGTATGCTTTCAATTTGTTTCCAGATAAATCAATCATAAGCACAGACTTTACAGGAAATCTTCTACGGAATTTTTCAGAACAGTTTTCTTCACTAATCTGATTATAATCAACATTCTTCCTCAACTGTACCTGATTCTGGCAGGAGTCTTAAGTTAACTCTAATTAATTATTTTATAAGCCATTAAAAAGCCACTTCTTTAAGATAAGGCTTATATGAGGCTTATATGAGGCTTAAATAAGGCTTATATAAGGTTTGTTAATGGAAAAGGAGATAAGTAGTTTGGTTTAGACACTGTATGAGACAGTTTATTGAATGTAATGGAAAGATGAAAAAGTGTTGTTTTAAGTGGTTTTTTCTAATAGTTAGCCAAAAAAAAACATCCTGAATTTTCAGGATGTTTTTACAAGCGTATCAGTTTATATTTTACCATTTTTTATTTCGTCCACTACACCCGGATCCAATAGTGTAGAAGTATCGCCCAGGTTTTCTGTTTCCCCTTCTGCAATTTTTCTTAGGATTCTCCGCATTATTTTACCACTTCGGGTTTTAGGTAATCCGCTTACAAACTGGATTTTATCCGGTTTGGCAATCGGACCGATAATCCTGGTTACGGTTTGGAGTATATCTTTCCGGATCATATCAGCAGTACCATGTGTATTTTGCTGATGAGAACCCTGGTAGATGATATACGCATAGATACCCTGTCCTTTAATATCATGCGGATACCCTACTACTGCACTTTCCACTACACCAGAGTGCATATTAATGGCATTTTCCACTTCAGCAGTACCAATACGGTGGCCACTTACATTTAATACATCATCCACACGTCCGGTAATCCGGTAAAAGCCATTTTCATCCCTTAAAGCACCATCACCAGTAAAATACAGATTTTCATAAGTAGCAAAATAATTGGTCCGGCAACGGTCATGATCGCCATAGGTAGTGCGTATAGTGGAAGGCCAGGGCGATTTGATACAAAGGTTACCACTTACATTATTGCCTTCAATTTCTTTACCGTTTTCATCCACCAGTATCGGATGAACACCCGGTAACGGTAATGTTGCATACGAAGCTTTGGAAGGAGTGATACCAGCCAGGTTAGAGATTAAAATGCCCCCGGTTTCTGTTTGCCACCAGGTATCTACAATAGGGCATTTTTTCTTACCTATATGTTCATCATACCAATGCCAGGCTTCTTCATTGATAGGTTCACCTACCGTACCCAATACTTTAAGGCTACTTAGGCTATGGCCATGTACAGGGCCTAAACCAAATCCCATCAGACTTCTGATTGCAGTTGGGGCAGTATACAATACATTCACCCTGAATTTATCAACAATATCCCAGAATCTGCCTGCATCAGGCCAGGTGGGTACCCCTTCAAAAAGCAAACTGGTAGCGCCGGCACATAAAGGGCCATATAATATATAGCTATGGCCTGTAATCCATCCAATATCTGCAGTACAGAAGTGAATATCACCAGGCTGATACTGAAATACATTTACAAAAGTGTAAGTGGTAAACAGCATATAGCCTGCACAGGCATGTACTACTCCTTTCGGTTTTCCGGTAGACCCTGAGGTATATAATATAAATAAGGGATCTTCGGCATCCATTTCTTCTGCAGGGAAATCGTTCAGGCCCAGTGTTTCCACTTTTTTAATTTCATCTTCCCACCAAAGGTCCCTTCCTTTAATCATGGAAACCGGGGTTCGGGTGCGGGTAGACACAATTACTTTTTTAACAATGCGGTTGCCGATTAAGGCATCGTCTATCACACTTTTTAATGGAATATCTTTTTGGCCGCGATAAGCACCATCACAGGTAACTATATATTCTGCCTGTGCATCATATAACCTGTCTGCAATACTCTGAGCAGAAAATCCTCCGAATATAACGGAATGTACAGCACCAATTCTGGCGGTAGCTAAAACGGCAATTGCCAGTTCTGGTATCATTCCCATATAAATGCAAACCCTATCCCCTTTTTTAACCCCATTATTCTTTAAAACATGGGCAAACTGGCAGACTTTCTCATGCAGTTTCCTGTAAGTGAGAATCCGGTGGTGTTCATCCGGGTCATTGGGTTCCCAGATAATAGCGGGATTGTCTCCGTTCTTTTCTAAGTGGCGGTCGAGGCAATTTTCAGTAATATTCATTTTTGCCCCTTTAAACCATTCTACCTTAGGCTCTTTAAAATTCCAGTTTAAAGTAGTATGCCACTTTTTTCTCCAATAAAAGTTTTCGGCAATTTCTGACCAGAAAGCAGCCGGGTCTTCAATGCTACGTTTATATTCTTGCTGATATTGTTCGTAGCTTGTAATTTGATAAGGATATGACATAGCAATAAGTTATTAATACAACCCGAAGTAAAGCCAGTTTTTTGATTTTTGCAATTAATCATTTATATTCTTTGCTAATTTAATATATAATTGCTAATTTAGTATACCAACCCTTTTTACAGCTATATGAAAATCAGGTATTGCCCGCGGTGCAAGAGTGAAAATATCACCAAAAGCGGTATTGTTAAAGAAAGACAGCGATTTCATTGCAAAAGTTGCAGCTACCATTTTACCGTAGAAAAAGAAGGAAAAAGTATTGATCCGTACTACGTAATAAAAGCACTTCAACTTCATATAGAGGGGGTTACTTACCGGGAAATTGAGCGGATTCTGGGGGTAAGCCATGTAAGTGTCATGAACTGGGTAAAAAAGTACAAAATAAAAGCACCTGAAAATTACGATTACCACCCCACCTATAAAGTGCTAACCCTAACAGAACTCAGTGTTTTCATGTCTAATCCGTTAAATTTAAAAAATTCAGGAATGATGATAACCGAGCTGGGGGATAAGTATATGATGATTAAATGGGAGAGGTTGAAAAACCAGTAAATACGGTGCCATACGAGCTTCTTTTATGGCAGGTTTTGTATAGTATTAGCGTAAGTATACCTGACAAGCATTTTTATGATTTCATAATGATTAGGTTCGATGCAGATTTTAATAACGCTAAACAAAACTTGCTATGAAAAAATTATTCTTGCCCCTTTGTTCACTTTTTTTATTTACTCAAATGGTGGTGGCACAAACTGCTGCTACAACAGATAAGCCCGCTGAAAAAAAGCAGGATCCCTCTGCCTGGGGAATTAAAGTTTCTGGATTTTTAAGAAATGATGTGTATTACGATTCCAGACAGGTTATTTCTGCCCGTCCGGCAGCACAGGGTGATTTGTTATTGTATCCGGCCAATGTTTCTAAAGATGTTAATGGCCAGGATATTAATGCTGCACCTTCTTTAACCATGCTGGCCATCAGCAGCAGAATTACCGGAACAGTATCTGGTCCGGATGCTTTTGGAGCAAAAACTTCAGGTCTGTTTGAAGCCGAATTTTTCGGAAATGCCAACGGAAATGAAAATGTATTGAGATTAAGGCATGCATATGCTAAACTGGACTGGGCAACCACTCAGTTGGGTTTTGGCCAGTACTGGCATCCTTTATATGTTCCGGAATGCGCACCTGGTGTGGTTAGCTTTAATGCTGGTATGCCTTTTCAGCCATTTGCCAGAAACCCGCAGGTTCGTTTAACACAAAAATTAGGCAATCAGTTCAACTTAATTGTTGCTGCTGTTTCCCAAATTGAAGCATTTGTTAGCCCTGGCCCAACCGGTAATGTAGCTTTAGCTGCCTCCACATCTGGTTCTGCTTATATTACCAATGCAGTGCTACCTAATCTTCATGCCCAGTTACAATATCATTCGGGTGCATTATTTATGGGTGCAGCACTGGATTATAAAGAATTACGCCCTGCTTTAAGTGTTGCTTCAGCTCCTGGTGCTAGCACCAGTGCTGCTACTTCAGAACATGTAAAAGGTTTGACATTTGAAGCATTTGCTAAACTGACTACAAAGCCGGTTATCGTAAAAGCGGAATATGTAAGCGGACAAAATCTCTACGACCAGCTGATGATTGGAGGTTATTTAGCTTATGGAGCTGCCCCGAATATTACCTATAAACCCATTCAGGTAAATTCTTTCTGGGTAGATATTGCCAGTAATTCAAAGAAAGTAGTGCCAGGTATATTTTTTGGATATACCAATAATAATGGTGCTTCTGCTACAGGAGCTGTAGCTTCTTATTCAAGAGGAATTACTGCAGGGAAAGCCTCTATTGATAAAATAGTACGTGTTGCACCAAGGCTGGATATCGTTTCAGGTAAATTCAGGTTTGGAACAGAAATAGAAGTAACAACTGCAACTTATGGCGATGCCGGTACAAATGCTAAAGTAAGTGGAACTACCAATAATGTTACCAATACAAGGGTATTATTTATTACTGCTTATTCCTTTTAATCCTTATTTTTAAAACTCCAAAACTTGCCATATGAATAATACAGAAACAAAAGGTATCTGGAAGGTGATTGGCGCATCTTCGTTAGGTACATTAATTGAGTGGTACGACTTCTACATTTTCGGAAGTTTAGCCACAGTAATTGCCAGCCAGTTTTTTCCAAAAACAGACCCCACTGCAGCTTTATTGTCAACATTGGCAACATTTGCAGCCGGATTTATTGTCCGTCCATTTGGTGCCCTTGTATTTGGTCGCCTGGGAGATTTAATCGGACGTAAATACACATTCCTGTTAACACTGGTGTTAATGGGCGGATCTACTTTTTTTATCGGCTGTATTCCCAGTTATGAAAAAATTGGGTTTCTGGCACCTATTCTTGTATTGGTACTACGTTTAATACAAGGTTTGGCTTTAGGAGGTGAATATGGTGGTGCAGCAACTTATGTTGCAGAGCATTCTCCCATTACAAGAAGAGGTTATTTTACTTCCTGGATACAAACTACTGCAACTTTAGGATTATTCATTTCTTTAGGTGTAATCCTGGTTACCCGCCATGCATTGGATCCTGATCCGGCAAAGTCGATTGCTAAATTCATGGATTGGGGATGGAGAATTCCATTCCTCCTTTCTGCTGTATTAGTGATCGTATCTGTATATATCCGGTTAAAAATGAAGGAATCTCCTATTTTCACCAAACTGAAAAGTGAAGGAAAAACCTCCATAAATCCATTAAAAGAAAGTTTTGCCCACAAAGCTAATTTGAAGATGGTATTACTTGCATTATTTGGTGCCACCATGGGTCAGGGTGTAGTATGGTATACGGGTCAGTTCTATGCACAATCTTTTATTGAAAATGTTTGCAAAGTAGATTTTGATCAATCCAGGACAATCCTAATCTGGGCAATACTTTTCGGCACTCCATTTTTTGTGGTATTTGGTGCCTGGAGTGATAAAATAGGACGTAAATGGATTATGATTATCGGTATGTTACTGGCTGTAGTATCCTATAAATACCTGTTTAGTGAATTACTGAATACAGTGGATGTCAAAAATAAAGTGGAGGTTTTAGAGAAAAAGGAAGTTAAAACCACTTTAACTGCAGTGGCAGGATCAACTGATTCCATAAGAAAAGTTATTACTAAATCCTTTTATGCGGATGGTTTAAAAGTTACTGAAGCAAAGACAGATACTTTATATGCAGCCCAGGGTAAGAAGACCCTTAAACCGGAAGTTAAACTTTCAAAAACAATGGGGGATGGAGATTATTGGAGAATGGTATTCCTGGTATGGATTATGATTGTATATGTAACCATGGTTTACGGTCCGATTGCTGCATTCCTGGTAGAGTTATTCCCAACAAAGATCAGGTACACTTCTATGTCACTGCCCTATCATATTGGTAATGGAGTATTTGGTGGATTAACTCCATTTATAGCCACATTATTTACAACAATATATACCAATGACAAAACGGTGGGATTAACTTATCCTATAGTAGTTGCAGCGGTTTGTATGGTAATTGGGGCTGTATATATTCAAAACAGGGTTGATCCGGAAGTTAATCTTTAAGAACAATTTTAAACAATGAGTTATGAATGCGATAAAAAAATATTTAGGAATTGTTTGGGTGATACTTGGCCCGCTGGTAATTTATTATCTGATTGCCACTGCACAAAGTGAAATAGCTAAGAAACCCGTAATCGACACCAAAATACAATGGTCTGTTTTTATTGTGGTATTTTACCCAATAGTTATAGGATTCATTTTATTTGGCTTGTATGCGCTGGAAGGTAATTATGATCATATTCCTGCCAGCAGTGAAGAGCTGGATGATTACGAAGCAAAACCTCTTTAATTAAAGCAGATAACCGGTTAGCATTCTGTACATGACGTTTGTCATTGACAGAATGCTAAACCGGCTTTATCTTTTCATTGCCATGAAAGAAAAACAGAAAGAACAAAAATTGTTTTTCATCAGTATCCTGTTTATGATACTGTTTAGTTTTCCTTTTCTTAAAATGGCGAATAAAAAAGTGATTATTGCAGGTATTCCCTTATTCTATTTTTATATTTATCTGGTTTGGCTGATTGCTATTATTATTACCTTATTAATTGCAGATTCAAGGAAAAAAAATGAAGCTGAAAAGCAATGAACAGTTACTTGATTATAGTAAGTTCTATCTTATATCTTTTACTTCTGTTTGGAGTTGGGTATTATGCTGAAATACGCTCAGCCAAACAAAAAAGCATTATCAATAACCCCTATATTTATGCATTATCGCTGGCTGTCTATTGCACTGCATGGACCTTTTATGGTAGTGTTGGCCGTGCCACTTTAACAGGTATTGAATATTTATATATTTATTTAGGGCCAACAGTAATGGCACCTTTATTCTGGATCCTGCTCCGTAAAATTGTACGTATCTCCAAGACACACCGTATTACCAGTATTGCTGATTTTATCAGCACCCGCTACGGGAAAAATATTTCATTGGGAATAGTGGTTACACTATTATGTGTAATTGGCATTATTCCATATATCGCTATACAACTAAAAGCCATCAGCAGCAGTATTGATATTGTTGCAGGTAATAACCACCTGAATGAATCTGCCTATCATATTCTGAAAGACAGTACCTTGTATATAGCAATAGGACTTTCTGTATTTGTTATTTTTTTTGGAACCAGAAGTGTTGATGCAACAGAAAAACATGAAGGAATGGTAGCTGCCATTGCTTTTGAATCCATCGTTAAAATAATTGCCTTTATAATAGCAGGTGTTTTTGTAACTTATTTTCTGTTTAATGGTTTTGGTGATGTGATGCTGAAAGCATCAAAGTTGCCTTCCTTAAATAAGCTGTTTGTTATTTCTGATGAAAATTCTTATGTTCAGATTTTCTCAACTATGTTTCTGTCAATGCTGGCAGTGTTATTTCTTCCCAGACAATTCCAGGTGGCAGTAGTTGAAAATGTACAGGAAAATCATTTAAATAAAGCCATCTGGTTATTTCCCTTATACTTATTTATTATTAATATTTTTGTAATACCTATAGCATTTGGCGGAACTATTTTACTTCCTTCTTCCATCAATGCAGATACATATGTTTTGGCATTACCTATTCTGGAACATAATCACTGGATAACCATGGTCGTTTATATTGGTGGTTTCTCTGCTGCAAGCAGTATGATTATTGTGGAAACAATTGCGCTCAGTACAATGATCAGTAATAATATTGTTATGCCCTTATTATTATCACTTGCTTCTGTTAAAGAAAAGCTTAGTAACAATATCAGCCGTTTTGTAATCAACAGCAGACGGATGAGTATAGTGGTGATTATTTTTCTTGCTTATTTATATGACCGTACAGTAGCTGAAAAATATTCACTGGTTTCTATTGGCATGGTTTCCTTTGCAGCAGTTGCTCAGTTCGCTCCTTCTATTATAGGCGGTATTTATTGGAAAAAAGCAACAAAATCTGCTGCACTTTTTTCTATATTAATTGGATTCTTAATATGGTTTTATACCCTGGCAGTGCCTTCTATAGTAGGTGCAGGATTGCTGGATAAATCATTAATGGAAGATGGCCTCTTTCATCTTTCTTTTTTGAAACCCAATGCATTATTCGGTTTGTATGGATTTGATACACTTACTCATGGTTTTTTCTGGAGTATGTTTTTAAATACCGGAACTTTTATAGGAATATCCTTATTTACGGAAAGGAAATCGCAGGAAATATATCAGGCAGAAATGTTTGTGGAAGCATTTAAACATTCAGTGATTTCAGCCGAAGGTTCTGTTATCTGGAAAGGTACTGCCTATATACCAGATTTAAAAACACTCATGAGCAATTTTATTGGTGAAGCAAGAGCTGTTCAACTCTTACAGAATTATGCGAAAAGAAGAAATATTAGCTGGAATGAATCGGGAAAAGCAGAGCCAGCAATGGTTAATTTTGCAGAAAGAATATTAGCGGGTTCTATAGGGTCAGCATCAGCGAGAATAATGGTTAAAAGTGTAGTGAAAGAAGAAGATCTGAGTATTGATGAAGTACTGAATATACTCAGAGAAAGTCAGCTAATGAAAGAGACCAATAAAGAATTGAGGAGAAAATCTGCTGAATTAAGTAAAGCTACAGAAGAACTTAAAAAGGCAAATGAACAATTAAAGCAGATGGATGAAATGAAAGATGAATTTCTCTATACTGTAACTCATGAATTGAGAACACCATTAACTTCTGTACGCGCATTAAGTGAAATTGTACATGATAACCCGGATTTACCTGAAGAACAGAAAAACGAATATCTATCCGCAATTATGAAAGAGACTATCCGGTTGAGTCATCTGATTACTCAGGTACTAAACCTGGAAAGGTATGAGAGCGGAAGGACTAAACTTAATTATTCAAATATAGACTTTGTATCTCTTTTAAAAGATACAATAAACAGTGCCAACCCTCTGTTGAAAGAGAAGAAATTGCAACTGCTTCAGGAATTAAGCGATGAACTTCCGGTTATTTCAGGAGATAAAGATTTATTAAACCAGGTTTTTTATAATTTAACTTCCAATGCCATCAAATATGCAAAAAAGCGCATTATTATTAAGGCTTTAACTAATACTCATCAATTGCGGATATCGGTGAAGGATGATGGTCCCGGCATAGCAGGGGAAGTACATGAATTGATATTCGACAAGTTTTTTCAGGCAAAGAATCAAACACTGAAAAAGCCTGAAGGTAGTGGACTTGGCTTAGCCATCTGTAAAAGGATTGTTGAAATGCATCATGGAAAAATATGGGTGGAAAGTGTAGAGGGAAATGGTTCGGAATTTATTGTTGAATTACCAGTAAATACAATATAATATTATCAATAAAACGATTTGCTATGAATACCGGACAATATAAAGTTTTAGTAGTGGATGATGATCCCTATATACTGATGTCATTAGAATTCCTGATGAGAAAAAGTGGGTACAATGTTATTATTGCACGTAATGGGTCTGAGGCATTAAGTGCGATCAATCAGAATATCCCGGACCTGGTTTTACTGGATATTATGATGCCGGATGTGGATGGGTATGCCATTTGTGAATACATTAAAAGAACCCCTGCCATTGAACATTGTAAAGTGGTATTTCTTTCTGCAAAAACAAAAGAAGCAGATATTAAAAGAGGGTATGATTTGGGTGCAGAATTGTACATCAGTAAACCTTTCAGTACACGTACACTGATGCAGCAGGTGCAGGATCTGCTAAGTGCATCAAAGGACCCTGATCTTAAACCGGCCTATCAGGTGGAGTATGATAAAAGTATAGCCAATCCCCAGGAATTCTGGAAAGAGCAGGCACGCCATATAAAATGGTTTGAGTTTCCTAAAACCATTCTGAGTAAAGATGAGGACCATTTATACAGGTGGTATACCGGAGGCAAATTAAATATTTCCTACTTATGTCTGGATTATCATATTGAAGAAGGCCGTGGAGAACAAACCGCATTGATCTATGATTCTCCGGTAACCAAAACTATCCGGAAATATAACTTTATTGAGCTAAGGGATGAAGTGGCAAAACTGGCAGGAGGTTTAAAAAAACTGGGTATCAATAAAGGAGATACGGTGGTAATTTATATGCCAATGATTCCGCAGGCAGTTATTGCAATGTTAGCCTGTGCCAGAATAGGGGCAATTCATAGTGTAGTTTTCGGAGGTTTTGCTCCGCATGAATTATCTATACGAATTGATGATGCAGAACCTAAAGCAATAATCACGGCTTCTTACGGAGTTGAGTTTGATAAAAAAATTGCTTATAAACCATTAGTAGATCATGCAATAATGGAAGCTTTTCATAAGCCGCATAAAGTAATCATCTTTAAAAGGGAAGGAATGCATGTAGAAATGGATGAAAGAGATGTGGATATGGAAGAATTAATGCAGAGCAGCTCACCTGCAACTTATACTCCTGTTGAGGCAACAGATCCGCTTTATGTATTATACACTTCAGGAACTACCGGTAAACCTAAAGGAATTGTAAGGGATAGCGGGGGATATGCAGTTGCACTGAAATACAGTATGAAAAACATATATAATGTTGAACCTGGAGATGTATTCTGGGCAGCCAGTGATGTAGGTTGGGTGGTAGGACACAGTTATATTGTTTATGCACCCCTTATTCATGGGTGTACTACCATTATTTTTGAAGGTAAACCGGTAAGAACACCTGATGCTGGTGAATTTTGGAGAGTGGCAGCTGAACATAAAGTTAAATCTATGTTTACGGCTCCAACTGCCATCAGGGCTATTAAGAAAGAAGATCCTGATGGTTTATTAATGAAGAATAAGGATTTGTCTAACCTTAAAATATTATTTCTGGCTGGAGAAAGATGTGACCCTGCTACTTATCATTGGGTAAATGATTTATTGCAAAAGCCGGTGATAGACCATTGGTGGCAGACCGAAAGCGGATGGCCAATGATGGGTATTATGATGGGATTGGAACCTTTTCCGGCAAAAGCTGGCAGTGCCGGTAAGCCGATTCCGGGTTTTGATGTGCAGATATTGGAAGATGATGGTACTGTAGTAACTAATAGCGAAGAAGGTTTTGTGGCAGTCAAATTACCCTTACCTCCAGGTTGTTTACCAACTTTATGGAATAATGCTGATGGCTTTAAACAATCTTACCTGTTTCAGTTTCCCGGATATTATTTAACCGGTGATGGGGGACACCGGGATGAAGAGGGTTACTTTTATATCATGGGAAGGATTGATGATGTAATCAATGTTTCGGGTCACCGTTTAAGTACTGGTGAAATGGAAGAAATCATTTCCCGTCATCCTGCAGTAGCTGAATGTGCAGTGATGGGTATTGCAGATGAGTTAAGGGGGCAGAGACCTATAGGTTTTGTGGTAATGAAAGACAACCATCATAATGAAGAAATGGAACTGGAAGATGAGTTGATTCAGCTGGTTAGAGACCAGATTGGTGCTGTAGCTTATTTCAGAAATGCAATACTGGTAAAACGGTTGCCTAAAACAAGAAGTGGAAAGATATTACGTAAAACCATGCGCTTATTGACAGATGGATCTCCATTTACTGTCCCTTCCACTATTGATGATCCCACAATATTAGATGAATTAAAAGAAAGGCTCAAAGAACGTAAAATAGGGAATGGATTTCGTTAGAAAAATCATGGAATAAGAAAATAAAGTGCTTTTTTGTATATTGTTTATGATGGTATACAGGAGGGACTTTTGTTTTAAGCTGTATTTTCGTCCAAATTTAAAGGGGATATGTCAATAGAAGTTACTCATTTACTGAAACAGTATGATGGGCAAAAAGCAGTTGATGATATTAGTTTTTCTTTGAAAAAAGGCGAAATAGTTGGTTTTCTGGGCCCCAATGGGGCTGGTAAAAGTACCACCATGAAAATGTTAACTGGATATCTGGTTCCTGATAGTGGGATAGCCCGGATATGCGGGGAAGATATTACCAAAAACCCAATTGCCGTAAAAAGAAAGATAGGATATCTGGCTGAATCCAATCCATTGTATGCTGACCTTTATGTAAAAGAGTATCTAAGTTTAATAGCGGGGATTCATCAGATTAATACCCCTTCAGTTGTTATTAGCAGTATAATTGAGTTAACCGGCTTACAGGTTGAACAGAAAAAGAAAATCAGTCAATTATCAAAAGGGTATAAACAGCGGGTGGGATTAGCTGCTGCCTTAATTCATCAGCCGGAAGTACTGATTCTGGATGAACCTACAACAGGACTGGATCCCAACCAGATAATTGAAATCCGAAATGTAATTAAACAACAGGGATTAAATAAAACAATATTGTTTTCCTCTCATATTTTACAGGAAGTGCAGGCTATCTGCGATAGGGTAATTATTATTAATAAAGGGCGTATAGTGGCAGATGATACGCTGTTGAATTTGCAACAAGAGTCAGATTTACAATCGATTACGGTTCAGTTTGACACTAAAATAGAAGTTGGATTATTTACAGCTTTTACTGGTATTCAGTCAATTGATTGTTTGCCAAATAGCAGTTTCCTATTTAAAAGCAGTCAGCCGGAATTAGTCCGAAAACAAATAATGGAACTGGCATTGCTTCATAATTTAAATATTATAACCCTTCAAACTGAAAAACGAAGTCTGGAGCATGTATTTAAATCGTTAACTTCTGAAAATTGACAACAATCATCGCTTTATAAAATTTTCTTGTATTACTTTTGCACACCGAATTATTGTGAGCAAACGTTCTTTTAAAAATTATTATAAACTCAAAAAACAAACTCATGAGTTACATTGTAGAAGTTCATGCCAGACAAATTTTAGACAGTCGTGGCAATCCAACCGTAGAAGTTGATGTTTTAACAGATGAAGGCGTTTCCGGACGTGCTTCTGTACCAAGTGGTGCCAGTACAGGAATACATGAAGCTGTAGAATTAAGGGATGGCGATAAAGCAGTATATGTAGGAAGAGGGGTTTTGAAAGCTGTAAAAAATGTAAATGATATTATTTCTGAAACAATTGTAGGTTTTGATGTATCTCAGCAAGCTGCAATTGATCAGGCAATGATTGATCTTGATGGTACGCCTAATAAGGAAAAATTAGGAGCAAATGCTATTCTTGCTGTAAGTCTGGCTGTGGCCAAAGCTGCAGCAGAAGAAGCTGGATTGCCATTATACCGTTATGTAGGCGGAACCAATGCAAAAACATTGCCTGTTCCGATGATGAATATCCTGAATGGTGGTGCCCATGCTGATAATAAGATTGATTTTCAGGAATTTATGATTCAACCTGTAGGTGCCACTTCTTTCAGTGAAGGGTTACGTTGGGGGGTTGAAATTTTCCATACTTTAAAATCTGTTTTAAAGAAAAAAGGATTCAGTACCAATGTGGGTGATGAAGGTGGCTTTGCACCAAATATCCAGAGTAATGAGGAAGCTATCGAAACTGTTTTGGAAGCAATCAGTGCTGCAGGGTACAAGCCAGGTACTGATATTACCATAGCAATGGATGCTGCAAACAGTGAATTGTGGAATGGTGAAAAGAAAAAATATGTATTTCATAAGAGCAGCGGAAAAGAAATGAGCAGCGAAGAGTTGGTTAAATTCTGGGAAAGCTGGGTTGCTAAATATCCGATTGTTTCCATAGAAGATGGTATGGCTGAAGATGATTGGGAAGGATGGGCTGCATTGACTCAGGCTGTTGGAAGCAAAATTCAGCTGGTAGGAGATGATTTATTTGTTACAAATGTTAAACGTCTTCAAACTGGTATTGATAAAAAAATTGCCAATGCATTATTGGTTAAAGTAAACCAGATTGGTTCTGTTACAGAAACCATCAACGCTGTTAGCCTGGCACAAAACAATGGTTATAATACCATTATGAGCCACAGAAGCGGTGAAACTGAAGATGTAACTATAGCAGATTTGGCTGTAGCATTAAATTGCGGCCAGATTAAAACTGGTTCTGCTTCCCGTACTGACCGTATTGCTAAATACAATCAGCTATTAAGAATTGAAGAAGAATTGGGAAATACTGGTATTTATTTAGGAAAGAATCTGAAATTCACAAAATAAACCGGATGTGAATTAGTATAAAGTTGGCGGAATGTTACTCATAATTGATAAACATTCCGTCAACTTTTTTATTTTAGTTAGCTGAAACAACTCAACTTCGCAAAAAAACAACAGTAAAAACAATTAAGAAGGGCTCAGTAGAATTATAAAATGAAGAAAATCAGTTCCATATTATTTAATAAATACCTGATGGCCACTTTGTTTTTTATTATCTGGATGCTTTTCTTTGATCAGCGCGATATTTTTTATGTATTAGACCAGAAACAGAAGTTAAAGGAACTGGAAAAAAAGAAATCCTATTACGAAATAGAAATTGCACAGACCAGAAAGCAATTAACTGATTTACAGAATAATCAAGCCGCTTTAGAAAAGTTTGCCCGGGAAAGATATCTGATGAAAAGGGATGGGGAAGATATTTTCATCATAGAAGATTCTGCTTCTATAAAAAAGTAAGGTTACTCCTACAATAAAATTATCCCGTTTCCGTTTTAATAGAACCGTATAATACTTGATCTACCCTCCGAAAGCAGTATATTTAATATTGCAATTTTCATTAAAAAGTTTATGCAAAAGTTTACTCAGGAACAATTGATGCTGTACCTGTATGGAGAAGCATCGCCCATATTAAGTCTGGCTATAAATAAAGCGCTGAAAGAAGATAAAGAACTTCAAAAGGAAATTACTATGCTGCAAAGGTCTAAAAAGCAGTTGAATGAATTAAAGTCAATGCATCAAAATCCGTCAGATAAAACAATTGAGCGTATTATGAATTATGTAAAGGAGAGCCCGGGGAAAAAGAAAAAATAGTTCTATAATTTTACCAATGACCAGGAAAGAAAGATACCAGATAATCATTGACTATTTTCTAAAAAATGCACCAAATGCTGAAACGGAACTGATATATGAGAGCCCTTTTCAGTTATTGGTAGCAGTTATTTTATCAGCACAGTGTACCGATATTAGGGTGAATGCCACTACTCCCCGAATATTTGAAAAATATCCCAATGTAGCTGCCCTGGCTGGAGCAAGTTTTGATGACCTGTTTCCATTAATAAAAAGTATTTCTTATCCGAATAATAAAACAAAGCATTTAATTGGAATGGCCAATATGTTACTGGAAAAGTTTGGTGGTATAGTTCCTATGAAAGTTGATGACCTGATTCAATTACCAGGTGTTGGAAGAAAAACGGCCAATGTCATTACCAGTGTAATTGATGAACAACCTAATATGGCTGTAGATACGCATGTATTCAGAGTAAGTGGAAGAATCGGTTTAACTTCTAAAGCCACCACACCTCTGGCAGCTGAAAAACAACTTATTCAGTTTATACCACAGCAATATGTTCATAAAGCACATCATTGGTTAATTCTGCATGGCAGGTATGTATGTGTAGCAAGAAATCCTAAATGTCAGAATTGTGGTATACAAAACGCCTGCAAATATTTTCAGAGTATTAAGAAATCCTCAGTTTAATTCAAATATCAGCGGCTGAGTAAAGCAATTAAACTTAATAATGGCTCAGATATACCATGCCATTGAATTTGCAACGAATGCAGTGTGAATAAATAAAATATGAACCTTTTTAATTACAATTTATTACGTTACATATCAATCTTTCTATTAATTTTCTTTCTGCACAATGAATGTGAATGAGTTTGTGTAAAATAATTAAAATAGTGCTGAAATCACCGGATCCTATAGTATAACTTTGCTGGAAATGTGTATAAATAAAGAAATCAGTGGATATTCTGTGTGTATTGGTGGAATAAAATAAATAAAGAAATTACAGTTATTTGAGAATTTAGCAACTTATATTCGTTCCCCGCTTTTGTTTGTAACATTTATTTAAATACTGAATTCTGGCGCATACAAAGTGGTTATTGCTATACATTTTTACTAAAAGTTTCAAAGAAGAGGAATGGATCTTACAAATATTAACAGAGATAAGAAAAGGCGAAAAACCCCGGGGATTGATCTCAGTACTATGGTATATGGCAAAGTGCCTCCTCAGGCAAAAGAATTGGAAGAAGCAGTATTAGGTGCCATTATGCTTGAAAAAAGTGCATTTGACAGTTTAGTAGATACAAATTTAAAGCCTGAATGTTTTTATGTTGAAGCCCACCAGCTGATTTTTAAAGCAATGATGGATATGCAACAGCGGGGGATACCCATTGATATCCTGACTGTTGTTGAAGAATTGAAGAGAAAAGAACAGCTGGATATGGTAGGTGGTCCATATTATGTAACAAAATTAACCAACTCAGTAGTAAGTACTGCAAATATTGAAGCACATGCAAGAATCTTACTGCAAAAATTTATTCAGCGGGAACTGATCCGTATCAGTGGCGAAATAATTGGTGATGCATATGAAGACAGTACTGACGTTTTTGATTTACTGGATGACAGTGAAACAAAAATGTTTAATATCACCAATAATTACTTAAAAAAGAATTTTGAAGATATAGGGAATGTACTGGCAAAAACTATTAACAGGATTGATCATCTCAGGTTACAGAAAGATGATATATCCGGGGTTACCAGTGGATTTCCTTCACTGGACAGAATCACATACGGTTGGCAGCCAACGGATTTAATTATTCTGGCAGCCCGTCCCTCAGTTGGTAAAACTGCTTTTGCACTAAATTTAGCCAGAAATGCTGCATTGAATCCGGTAAAACCTATGGCAGTTGGTTTTTTTAGCCTGGAAATGAGTGCTTCACAATTGGTTCAGCGTATTTTAAGTGCCGAAAGTGAAATCCATATGGAAAAAATTTCCAGGGGCAAGCTAGAAGAACATGAATACCAGCAATTGCACGCAAAAGGTATCAAAAAACTTGAAACAGCACCATTGTTTATTGATGATACAGCAGCACTGAACATTTTTGAATTCAGAGCGAAAGCCCGAAGAATGGTGAATAAGCACCAGGTTAAAATCATTATTATAGATTATTTGCAGTTAATGAGTGGAAGTGGTGATCGGAATTCTAACCGTGAACAGGAAATCAGTAATATCTCCAGAAATTTAAAAGCGTTAGCAAAAGAGCTGAATATTCCGATTATTGCCTTGTCTCAGTTAAGTCGTGCTGTAGAAACAAGGAAAGAAAGTAAAATGCCTCAATTGAGTGATTTACGAGAATCTGGCGCTATAGAACAGGATGCGGATATGGTTATGTTTATATACAGGCCTGAATATTATGAAAATTTCACGAATGAAATGGGAGAAGATAACAGGGGTGAAACGCATATTAAAATAGCCAAGCACAGAAATGGGGCATTGGAAACGATCAAATTGAAAGCATTGCTGCATATACAGAAATTTGAAGAATGGAATGCCGATAGTGGAATAGGAGGAATGATGGGTGGAGGTAATTGGAAGCCTGTAGCTGGTGGACCAGCACCTGCTCAGGGTGGAAGCAGTTCTGATAATGCTAAATTATTTATTCAGAAAGGCAGTAAAATGAACGGCGGAGATTTTGATGAAGGTTTTGAAAATGATGCTCCTTTCTAAAACCTTCATCAAATTAAATCTATTTGGAAATACGAATTCCTAAAGTTGCTCCAATAGTTTGATTATATATTTTTGTGGTTCCTACCGGTTCAATATTGGTAAAACCATGGCTGTAATCAAATCTGAGTTGTAAAGCTTTCCATTCTAGTCCGGTAGAAAAATGATAACCGAAATCAACGGGTTTAATAGGAGTTTCATTATTATTATAATATGTGCCGTCTGTGGTAAAATGAACTTTATTGTCAATCGTTGTTGTCTGGGTTGTTATTTCATAATCTGTGCCCTTATCTGTTCCTGAAAGGCCAACTGCAAAATAGAATCCACCACTCAGTAAAAAATTAAGTCCCTGTTTATTCAGACGTTTTTTGTAATTGATATCCAATGGTATTTGTAAATAATTAATTTTAGTAGTAGTACTTGGACCATAACTAGCCTGAATTGTTTTAATTCTGGAACCCCCTTTTTGAAAATAGGATAGTCCAAAAGAAACAGAATAAGTACTGTCAAATGTTGTTTCTGCGCTTAAACCTGCACTGAAACTACTTATTTTAGGAAGGCTGTAATAACTTTGGTTAGAACCAGTCATAGTAAAACCAGAACCATAATAACCACCAACAATGCTGTATTTTAACTGAGAAAAGCCTGATAAGGACAGAAAACAGAATAAAGTGAATAACAATTTTTTCATGATAATACTGATTTGATTAATAATGTTTTAATAAATGGGGTTTTCTGTTTGCAGCAAATGTATGAAAATCAAGACTGCAAAGTTGCGATATCTGCTGCTGATTAAAGGGTAAAAAATTGTTAAGGATAATTAAAAGACCTGACTATAGAGGTATATGTATTTTAATCTGTATGCTGATATTAAATACATTTGTTGTATGGCTGCACCCTTTTTTTATGAACCTGATATTTTACCCGAATCACAAAACTATATTCTGAGTGAAGAATCCAGCAGGCATTGTATTCAGGTTTTAAGAATGAAAGTTGGGGAACACCTGAACCTCACTAATGGAAAAGGGGTATTGGTGGATAGTACCATTACAATTGCAGATAAAAAGCACTGTACCGTAAGTATTCGTCAATTACAAATTGCCAAACCCTTGCAACGAAAGGTATCAATAGCACTGTCTCCTGTAAAAAGTAACACCAGATTAGAATGGTTTTTAGAAAAAGCAACTGAAATTGGTGTATCAGAAATTACACCATTGATTTGTCAAAGAACCGAAAAACAACATTTCCGTTACAACAGGTTAAATAGCATTTTAATTTCAGCAATGTTGCAAAGTCAGCAAAGCTGGTTGCCTGTGTTGCATGAACCTATCAGTTTCGAAAGATTTATTACTCAAAGCATGTATAAACAGAAATTCATTGCTCATTGTATAGAAGAAGAGAAAAAGGATCTTCGGGATTTTATTTTAGCTGCTGATAATCAATTATTAATTGGCCCGGAAGGCGATTTTACCCAACAGGAAATCCGATCTGCCATAGATAATAATTTTATGCCGGTAAGTCTGGGTAAAACCCGTTTACGAACAGAAACGGCAGCTTTGGTAGGAGCGACCCTTTTAATGAATTTGTGATGTATATTCACATGATTAAATTAATATGAGAAAATATTCACTCACTGTATTGTTATTATTTCTTATTTGTCTTTTAGCCTGTAAGTATTTTTCAAAAAAAGAAAGGAAGGAAGTTGTAAGAGATACAACTATTACAATTCAAACCTCCTTTAATAATTTGTTTCTTGATAGTGTTGAACTGGAGATATTTCTTCAAAAAAATCCCATATTTCAGATATATGAAAAACAATATCTTGATTTTTACAGACAAAGAAATTTTGAATTTGCGTGGTTTGATAGCAGTGGCTTAGCAGAACAATCTCATAATTTCATTAACCTTCTTAATAGTTCTATAGAGAAATTTCAGGACAGCAGTCTTTATAATGATAAGTTATATAAGTTTTATCAACTTTCATCAGAAAATTCATTAATGCAGGAGGACCGTCAATCATTAATTACAACTGAGCTTCTGTTTACCGGACAGTTTTTCATTTATGCTGCTAAAGTGTATAAAGGGAGTGATATTAATGCAAGTGATTTAGGATGGTTTATTCCCAGGAAAAAAGTGAATTTAACTGCATTGCTGGATTCTGCTATTAAAGCAAAGGCACAGGAAGACAAACAATATGTACCCATAAATCCTCAGTATGAGCATTTACAGAATTTCCTTGTAAAATATTATGAAATGGATAAGCTTTATACTAAAGATACAATTGCATATCCCTCAAAGCCATTTAAAAAAGGAGACAGCACCAAAGCTCTAGTTTTGATAAAACAGAAATTATATGTTACCGGCGATTTAAAGATTGCAGATACAACACCCAAATTTGATACAGCTTTATTACATGCTGTAAAGAGATACCAGCGAAGAATGGGATTGCTTGTTGATGGCTCTGTGGGAATTCAATTGATAAAAGAACTGAATATAACCATTCAGCAAAGAATTCAGCAAATACTTGTTAATATGGAAAGGGCCAGGTGGATGCCTGCAGAGCCTGATTCCAATTATATTCTGGTAAATATTCCGGAATATAAAATGCATGTATTTGACAGTGGTAGACTTGCATTTGATATGAATGTTATAGTGGGTACTTCTACTAACAGTACAGTTATTTTTAATGGTAATCTGAAATATATTGTTTTTAGTCCTTACTGGAATGTACCAGTTAGTATAGTTAAAAAAGAAATTGTTCCTGCACTGCAGAAAGATAAGAATTACCTGCAAAAAAATAATATGGAAGTAACAGGTAAAAGCAATGGTTTACCGGTTGTAAGACAAAAACCAGGTAATAATAATTCATTAGGTCTTGTGAAGTTTTTGTTTCCTAATAATTATGATATCTATTTTCATGATACGCCAAACAGAGATTTATTCTCTGCAGCTAACCGAAGTTTTAGTCATGGTTGTATCCGCATTGGTGAACCCAAAAAATTTGCACAATACCTGCTTCGGGCAGATACTGCCACAATCTGGAAATCAAAAACAATCGACAGTTGTATGCATTTGAAAACCGAAAAATGGGTAACACTTAAAAAATCTGTTCCTGTTTTTATTGTTTATTTTACTTCATGGGTTGATAAAAATGGAGTGCTTAATTTCAGAAAAGATATATACGGGCATGATACTAAAATGAGCGAGAAGTTATTTGTGAAAAAATAATTGTATTCAATATTATTTTCTGCAACCTTTTATTCAGTCCCTTGTTATAAGTAACCATCATGAGCGACATTATCAAAGTTTCAGGATTAACCAAACAGTTTCAAAACCTGACTGCTGTAAACAATTTATCTTTCACAGTACAACAGGGAAATGTTTACGGTTTTTTAGGGCAGAATGGTGCTGGTAAAAGCACCACTATCAGGATGCTGCTTACTTTAATTACCCCAACGGCTGGTGATATAGAAATTTTTGGTTTAAAATTAAAAACTCACAGAAATGATATTCTAAAACAAACCGGGGTTGTGATAGAAAAACCTGATGTATATAAATACCTTTCTGCTTTTGAAAATTTAAAATTATTCTCCAGGTTAAGTGGTGTTAAATTGAGCAGTGATCAATTAATGCAGCAACTGGAAATCGTTGGGTTAGCCAGCCGTGCCAGAGACCTGGTGAAGACCTATTCACAGGGAATGAAACAAAGGCTTGGTATAGCTATTGCACTGGTACATAACCCAGAATTAATCATTCTGGATGAGCCTACCAATGGTTTAGACCCACAAGGTATTGCTGATATCAGAAACCTTATATTGCACTTAAGTAAAGAACAAAAGAAAACTATTGTGGTATCATCTCATTTACTAAATGAAATTGAACAAATTGCCACTAATGTGCTTATTATAGATAAAGGGAGAAAAATTAGGGAAGGACTGGCCTCAGAATTGTTTGATCCATCCAGTTCGCTGATAGAATTAATCACAACACACAATGAAAGAAGCAGGAATACTTTGCTAAACAGTAATTGGAAAGACTTTGTTGTAACTGCACAGCATGAAACCATTTTTCTTAAAATGAATAAACAATCGGTCCCGGCTTTAAACCGCTACCTGGTTGAACAAAATATTGAAGTATTATCACTTCAACCAAGAAACAGCCTGGAAGATTATTTTTTAAGCGTAACAACCGGAAATCAACATGTGGAAGCTTTTTCAAATTGAACTTTATAAAATATTTCTTCGCCCCAGAACATATATAGCATTTATTGCCATTGCTGCCCTGGTCATTATTGTACAGTTGGGTTTAAAAGTGGATGGTAAAGAATATGCAGCTTTTGTAATGGCAGATCTGAGTAATACCCTTCAAATTGATGGTAAAATTATTAATGGCTACTTTGTCTGTTATGTAATACTTCAGTTATTACTGGTACATGTACCATTACTGATTGCTTTAATTGCTGCTGACATGATCAGCGGTGAAGCTAATATGGGCACTCTGCGTATTTTATTAACAAAACCTATCAGCAGAACTGAATTTATCCTTGCTAAATTCTTTGCTGCTTCAGTATATACCATATTACTTTTGATATGGATGGCTATACTGGCATTATTTGTCAGCATATTTATATTCGGTACAGATGATATGTTTATATTAAAAAATAATTATGCTGTTCAAATTGAAAGTGCAGATATGTTGTGGCGTTATGCCGGTGCATTTGTTTTTGCAGCATTGGCTATGACCACAGTAGCTTCACTTGGTTTCTTCTTATCTCAGTTTGCAGACAATTCCATTGGCCCTATTGTAGCTACTATGAGTATCATTATTGTCTTTACGATATTAAGTACAATGTCTATCCCTATTTTCGGTTTAATAAAACCCTATTTGTTTACCACACATATGGTAGGCTGGAAGGAATTTTTTGATGTACGGTTAAATGCTGCCAATGAAACAGTAAGAGGTACGGTACAAAGGCCAGATAAAATTATACGATCTTCCCTTATTTTACTGGGGCATATTGTATTTTTTGTAGGTGTTTCTGTTTATTTATTCAGGCGTAAGGATATTTTAAGCTGATGAATAAGTAATTCAATTTTAAAGAGACTATTGAGTAAAATCATTTTATATGAAAAAGCGGGCATTCATTTTTTGTTTATATACGGCATTGTTTCTTCCTTCTATGGTTATAGGTCAGGATATGACTGCATTGGTTCAAAAAGTAAGGGCAAAGCTGGATCTGGTAAATGATTATGTGGCAGAAGGTAAAATGAAAACAGATGTGGCTTTTATTAAAGCACCCATCGGCAGGGTAAAAGTTTTCTATAAAAAACCAAACTTGTTTAAACTGAAAAGAGAAAACGGAATTTCTATTCTCCCCAAAGGTGGTGTTAGTATCAACATGAATTCAGTCATCAATATGAATAATTATGTGGCATTACTTTCAGGGGAGGCCGATATAGATAAAGTGCATACTAAAATTGTAAAGCTCATACCCATGAATGAAAATAGCGAGATTATTTTAACTACACTATATATTGATGAACCTAATTTGCTAATTAAAAAAGCAATCACCACCACCAGGGAGAACGGCACATATGAAATGAGTTTTAGTTATGGTAAATATGCATCCTATGCCTTACCCGAAAAAGTCATTTTTGTCTTTAACACAAAAGACTATAAAATGCCCAAAGGAATTACATTAGAATTTGAAGATGGAGACAAACCTACTGAAGCAGAAAAAATCAGAGGCAGAAAAGGGAAGGTAGAATTAACCTATTCTTCTTATATCATTAATCAGGGGCTGGGAGCTGATCAGTTTAAATAATTAAAAGACTTCCACACTCCAGGTTCTGCTGCATATTTCTCCAGGCTGTAATAGTATGATTCCTTCTTTCTCCAGAATTTGCTGATTGGTATCAACACTATCGGCTATACCACACCATGGTTCTATACAGACAAAATCTGCATCTTTAAAATTCCAGATTCCCATAAACGGAAAGCCTTTGAATTGCACTTTCAACCCATGTCTTGTTTTATCACTTAATATAGAAATTGTGTCAGATTGTAAGGTTTTAAAAACCAATGCATCTTTGTAGAACAATTCTTTTGATAAAGGGAAAGTAACGGTATTTTCAAAAAAAGGAACCGGTGTTTTTTCAATCAGCCCTTCAGGTGAAAGATTATATCTTCCGGTATTTTCAGCAATATTAAACTGTAAATAATAATCTGAAAATGCAGTGCCTTCCACCAATGGAATTTTAAATGCCGGATGTGCTCCAAAAGAAAAGGGAAGCTCTTTAGTATCTGTATTTTTTACAAAATAAGTAACAAATAAACTGTTTCCCCGGATAGTATGCTGCACCTGAAATTCGAAATGAAAGGGGTACTGCCTTAAGGTTTCTTCCTGTTGCGCTAATAAAAAATGTATAGAATTATCATCCTGAAAACAAACTTCAAATTCACTCTCTCTGGCAAATCCATGCCGGTTGTTAAATTTATAAGGTTGATTTTGGTAGAAATAGGTATTGTTTTTTAATCCACCAACTATTGGAAATAATACAGGGCTGTATTTTGGCCAGAAAGCAGGGTTGGCATTCCATAAATATTCCAATCCTGTTTCTTTATTGTAAATACGGGTTATTTCGGCACCTTTTGACTGAAATTCAACTTCCAGCTGATCATTACTGATTCTAAATTTGTTCATCGGATAAAGGGTGAAAATGAATAATTATCTGTAAAACACCAATTAATCTTCGTTCTGGTCAACTCTTTCATCTACAGCATTGGCTAATAGTTTAGCACTTATTTTCTTCAAAGGGTTTTTCCGGGCATCCGCATATCCCATTTTTCTTCTGATTACATCTATGGCCATATAAATGGCTGCAAGAAAAGAAGTTGGATCTGCCTTGCCTTTGCCGGCAATATCAAAAGCCACGCCATGGTCAGGGCTGGTTCTTACAGCATTTAATCCTGCGGTAAAATTTACACCTTCTCCAATTGCCAGAGATTTAAAAGGTATTAATCCCTGATCATGATACATAGCCAGTACCGCATCAAATTTTTCATAATGACCACGGGCAAAAAATGCATCAGAACTGTAAGGTCCAAAAGCAAGAATATTATGATATTGTTTTACTTCTTTAATCGCCGGGCGAATAATGGTTTCTTCTTCTGTGCCAATCAATCCTTCATCACCGGCATGAGGATTTAAACCTAAAACTGCAATCCTTGGTTTTTCAATATTAAAATCTTCCACCAGGCTTTTGTGCATCAATCGTAGTTTCCGAACAATATTTTCCTTTTTGATATGTTGAACAATTTCACTAACGGGTACATGTTCAGTCAGTAAACCAACTTTCATGTTATCTGCCACCATAAACATCAGCACATCTTCTGCATTAAATTCAGCCTTTAAATAAGGCGTATGGCCACTGTATTTGAATTGTTCAGACTGAATGTTTTTTTTATGAATGGGTGCTGTAACCAATGCGTGAATATTCTTTTCCTTTAATGCTTTTACCGCAGTCTGCAGAGAAAGTAAAGCATATTGGCCGCCTGTATCATTTAAAATTCCCGGGTTGATTAATACTTCTTCCTCCCAGCAATTGTATACATTAATCTGTTTTAAGCTAAGCTTGCTGAATTCTTTTGTGCTGTTGTACATGAAATTTATGTCAGGCATGCTTTTCCTGTAAAAATTGATACTCTTATTACTGGCAAAAATTACCGGAACACACATTTCAAGGATACGATGATCCATCAGGGATTTAATAATCAGTTCTATTCCAATTCCATTAAGGTCACCGCAGGAAAAACCTATAACCGGTTTTTGTATTTCAATACTCATGCACAAATATTTGGAGGGTGAAGATAAGAATAATCATTCAGCAGATAGCAGAATTAAGCATATAATACGTTTCAGAGCACCCGAAAAGCTTCTGTTTTAGGTTGTAAAACCTCATTTATTAAAGGGAGATTGCAATTTCTTCCCGATGCAGTTAGTCTTTGAAAGGACAGAAATAAGTATTTAAAACTTATTTTTGTATTAATGCAGTATACATTAAAGAAATCACTGGGTCAGCATTTTTTGAAAGATGAATCTATTTGCAAGCAAATTGTAGCTGCATTGCAGTCAGACTCCTTTAGTAAGCTGCTGGAAGTAGGTCCGGGGGGTGGGGCACTTACCAAATATCTGCTTAAACTGGAAGGGATTGATTTCAGGGCTGTGGAACTGGATGCAGAAAAAATAACCTATCTGGAAGCAACTTATCCCGCCATCCAAGGGAAACTGATTCATGAAAGTTTTTTAGATATAACAGCACCTTTTGAAGAGGAATTTACTGTTGTGGGAAATTTCCCCTATAATATTTCCTCTCAGATTTTATTTAAAATACTGGAATGGAAAATGCAGGTACCTGTTGTTATTGGAATGTTTCAGAAAGAAGTGGCAGAAAGGGTGGCTGCTAAGCCCGGTACAAAAGCTTATGGTATTATCAGCATACTGATTCAGTATTTTTATAATGTGGAATATTTGTTTGATGTACCACCAACCAGTTTTACCCCACCACCTAAAGTGATGAGTGGCGTAATCAGGCTGAAATTACATCATCAGCAATATGAAGTGAAAAGTGAAAGATCTTTTATAAACCTGGTAAAAACAGCCTTTAATCAACGCAGAAAAATGTTGAGAAATGCCACCCGCAGTTTATTTGATCCATCAGTTTTAGAAGACGAAATTTTTAATAAAAGAGCAGAACAACTAACCATAGAAGATTTTGCAGCATTAACATTCAGATTGAAATGAAGCGAAAAGTTATCATTACAGGTAAAGCCCATGAATATTTGGCCGAAACATTAGTAAGCAGAGGTTATGAAGTACTCAATTTACCCGAAATTACACAGGAAGAATTAGGCATTCTCATTCCGGATGCTGAAGGTGTAGTAGCAACTACAAGGATAGAAATTGACAAGAATTTACTGGATAAGGCTGTAAAATTAAAATGGATAGGTCGATTGGGTAGTGGAATGGACCAGATTGACATTGCTTATGCCGCAGAAAAAGGAATACGCTGTGTAAACAGTCCGGAAGGAAACAGAAATGCAGTAGCTGAACATACATTGGCCCTGTTATTGAATCTGATGAACCATATACAGAAAAGTGCGGCAGAAGTAAAAGAAGGGAAATGGTTAAGGGATGAAAATAAGGGGGATGAATTATTTGGAAAAACAGTGGGTATTATCGGTTTCGGAAATACGGGTAGTTCTTTTGCAAAATTACTGGCTCCCTTTGAGGTAACAGTATTGGCTTATGACAAATATAAAAACGGCTTTGCCAGCGGGTATATCCGGGAAGCAGAACCGGAACAGATTTTTAAGTATGCGGATGTAATTAGCCTGCATGTACCATTAACTGATGAAACTTTCAGGATGGCTGATGATCATTTTTTCAACTCCTGTAAACAACAACCCTATTTTTTAAATATGTGCAGGGGAAAAGTAACAGATACTAAAGCTTTAATCCGGGCATTACAGCATCATACAATTAAAGCTGCTGGTATTGATGTACTGGAAAATGAAAACCTGAAATCCTATTCAACAGCAGAAAAGGAAGACCTGGCATTTTTAACAGCACAGCCCAATGTAATAGTAACCCCTCATATAGCCGGCTATTCTCATGAGGCTTTTTATAAAATGGCAAAGATTCTGCTGGAAAAAATGGGTATATAAGCAATATGTTTCCGGAATAGCTGTTTCATTACAATTTGGGCATTCCCGGTAATGCGGGTTTCAAAAACAAAGCCCTGCTCAAAAAACATTTTTTTATATAAAAATTCTATATTTGTATTTACTGCAACGTTGCACTCTGATGTGGCGTTGTATTTTTTTTCTCTTTTTTAAAACGAAGATCATGAGTGAATATGTAACTAAAGAGACATTTGAAAAGATGAAAGCAGAGCTTCATCAGATGAAATCCATCGACAGGCCGGCTGCATCCAAAGCTATTGCAGAAGCCAGGGAAAAAGGTGATTTAAAAGAAAATGCAGAATATGATTCCGCCAAAGAGGCTCAGGGCATGCTGGAAGCAAGGATAAAACAACTGGAAGGAATTATTTCAACGGCTAAAATAGTCGATCCCGCTACTATTGATACCAATAAAGTAGCCATTTTAACAAAAGTTACCATCACCAATATGGGAACTAAAAAAACGGTTACTTACCAGATAGTAGGGGAAAAAGAGGCAGACCTTAAAGCCGGGAAAATTTCTGCTTCTTCCCCAATAGGTAAAGGATTACTGGGAAAAGCAATAGGTGAACTGGCTGAAGTGCAGGCCCCTACCGGTATCCTGAAATTTAAAATTGAGAGTATTTCTATTTAAAATAGCAGATTATTTTCTTTGTGCAAAGCCCTGTATGGAAGTACAGGGCTTTAAGATTTTTCAAAGGTGTTGGGGGTAATATAAGTCCTGGTTTTTCATTTTAAACCATGGGTAACAGCTTTTGTATTAATATAAAACATATCTGGCTTTATAATGCTTAACAGGTAGTTTTATCAGCAAAAGCGCTTAAAAGTCAATACTTTTAAGTATTCAAAACGAATTAAAAGACGTTTTATTTTACAGCTTAAAATATTTATTATGAGCATTTTTTCTAAAATCATAGCCGGAGAAATACCCTCTTATAAAATTGCAGAGAATGAACTGTTTTATGCATTTCTGGATATATTCCCTTCTGTTATCGGCCATACACTGGTAGTTCCTAAAACTGAAGTGGACAGGTTATTTGATTTGCCCGCCGAATATCTGGGTGGTATTTTAACCTTTGCCCAGCCAATTGCAAAAGCAATTCAGCAAGCTTATGGATATGACCGCATTAATATTATTACCATTGGCTTTGAAGTTCCGCATGCCCATATTCATTTATTGCCCATGAATCATATGAGTGAAATGAATGCACTAGCCAAAAAGATAAAAATTACACCGGAAGAATTGGCTGAAGTACAGAAAAAGATCCTGCTGGAATTAAATAAACAAGCTTAACAGAATAGTTTATTTTTTTATCCTGTGCTCGTTTTTTGCAATAAATTCATCCCAGTTTTTAAATCCTTTTCCAGCCTTTAATAACGGGGAAGAAGATTGATAATGATGGCACAATGCAACAGCTAAAGCATCCGTAGCATCAAAATATTGTGGTTTTTCTTCTATTTGTAATATACTTTTCAGCATTTGCCAAACCTGGTCCTTGTCGGCATTGCCATTACCTGTTATGGATTGCTTCACTTTTTTAGGTGAATATTCTGTAACCGGAATACCAGATTGCATAGCTGCAGCAATGGCTACCCCCTGAGCCCTTCCCAGTTTAAGCATACTTTGTACATTTTTTCCAAAGAAAGGGGCTTCAATGGCAAAAGTTACAGGTTTATATAAATGTACCAGTTCACTCACTTTTGTATGAATCTTTTCCAGCCTTACATAAATGTCTTTATGTGCAGTTAGCTTTAAAACATCCATTAATAATACCTGAAGCTCATTACCCGTTACTTTCAATAATGCATAACCCATTACCTGTGTGCCGGGATCTATTCCTAAAATAATTTGAGAGGATTTCATCTGTATAGTGAAATTAGTTTATTCTGTTCACAAGTTTTTTATATCAGTCAATCAGCTTTTCTTTGTATCAGATTATTACAATGATTCATAAACGTGTTAAGCTATTCATCAATTATATCCTGGGCCCTGTTTTATTCACTTGGTTAATACTTGCCATTTATCGCCAGGTACATGATCAAAAAGATTTATACAGCACATGGCAAACTATGTTCTATTCCTTTCATTCCACCGAATGGCTGGAACTCTCTCTTGTTCTGGTATTAATGCTGGTAAACTGGGGTATAGAAGCCAGAAAGTGGCAAATTCAGATCAAAGGATTGGAGCAGGTTTCTTTTCTCCGGTCCTGCAGAGCAGTTTTTACAGGACTTGCAATTGGTTTTGCTTCCTTAAACGGGGTGGGTGAATATGCCGGGAGGGCTTTTTTTATGCAGGAGGGTAATCGCATACGTTCCGTTGCCGTTACAATGGTGGGCAGCCTGAGCCAGTTAATTGTAACATTTATGATGGGAGTACTCGGTTTATTGTATTTCAAATTTTTTATTCCATTCCCGTTAAACAATATTATTGGTTTCAATGTTTTATGGATCAATATACTCATCTGTATTGTAAGTATATTTACAGGGTTACTGCTCGCAATATTTTACAATTTGCGCTATGTGACAAAAACACTGGAAAGAATTCCACTTGTTGCAAAATATTTCTATTTTATTCAGAAGGTGGAAGAAATAGAATATAAAGAATTAACAGGAATTTTAGTACTCTCTTTGATCAGGTATGTTGTTTTTGTGCTGCAATACTTATTATTGCTAAAGGTTTTTAAAGTGAATGTGCCCCTTTGGCAATCTGCAAGTATGGTAACAGTTCTTTTTTTAATACTTGCAATCATTCCTACTATCACATTGGCTGAACTGGGAATAAGGGGGGAAATTAGTATTCAGTTATTTGGGTTGGTAAGCAGTAATATTGTGGGCATTCTGTTAACAGCTACGGGAATCTGGTTTATTAACAAGGTTATTCCTGCTTTGGCCGGAAGTTTGTTTATTTTAGGTATTAGATTATTTAAGAAATAAGCTGGTGAAAAAAATATTATTATTATTCATATCAATATCATTCATTTCTAATTTATCTGCCGGAGATGTATTTTGTGGTATCCGTAACCATGCTTTTCAAAATGGGGAATACCTTTCTTTTACTGTTTTCTATTCTGTAATGGGCCTTTATGTTAATGCAGGGAATGCCAGTTTTAACCTTACACAAGACCATCTGAATGATAAACCGGTATTCCATGTGGTTGGACTGGGTAATTCTAATTCAAGTTATGACTGGATTTTTAAAGTACGCGACCGTTATGAAACCTATTTTGATACAGCAACGCTGCAACCCTATAAGTTTATCCGCAATGTAGATGAAGGTGGATATAAGACTATTGAAAATGTAAATTTTAATCAGGAGGCCAATACTGCTATCACCTTAAATGGAACCTATAAAGTTCCTGGTTGTATTCAGGATGTAATGAGTGCTATTTATTATGCGCGCAATATCGATTTCAATCAGTATAAGCCCGACGATAAAATTCCTTTTGATATGTTCCTGGATAATGAGATTTACCATCTTTATATCCGTTACCTGGGTAAGGAGAAAATCAAAACCAGGTTTGGCACTTTTAATGCCATTAAATTCCGTCCATTATTGGTTAAGGGTACCATCTTCGCCGGCGGCGAAAAGATGAGTGTATGGGTTAGTGATGATCCTAATCATATTCCTGTTAGAATAGAAAGCCCCATTGTAGTGGGTACCATTAAAGTGGATATGATGGACTTTAAAAACCTGCGCTACCCCTTATCTTCCCGTATTAAGTAAATAATTCATTCAGTTTAAATACATCTTTTTGCCGGATGCCTCTGTCTGTTTGGTGAATACTGCAGCACTCATTTACAGGGTCATGTTCAAAAAATAAAGTATAATTGCCAGTTAAAGCTTCCTTCAGAAATAATTCCTTTTCATATAAAGTGGTTAACGGAAACATATCATAACCCATTACATAAGGTAAAGGAATATGGTGCACAGAAGGCAGGAGGTCTGCCATATACACTAAAGTCTTTCTATTTACCTGTATCTGCGGCAGCATCATCGCATTGGTATGCCCGTTTACAAAACGAAAAGAAATAGAAGGTAAAATTTCCGAAACCACTTCTTCCAACCTGTCTTCCGGAACAGGATGCTGTCTGGATACAAATTTTAATTGACCACTTTCTTTAATGGGCAGAATGTTTTCTTTCAGAAAAGAAGCTTTTTCCCTTGCATTGGGTACAGTAGCCCATTGCCAGTGGTCTTCATTGCTCCAGTAAGTGGCATTCTTAAAAGACGGAACCAGCTTGTCTCCAACTCTGTCAATACTGCCACCGCAATGGTCAAAGTGAAGGTGTGTAAGAATTACATCCGTAATATCTTCTTTACTGAACCCCAGTTGTTTCAGGGAGGAATTTAATGTATGTGGTCCATGTAAATAATAATGACCGAAAAATTTAGCATCCTGTTTATCCCCCACACCGTTATCAATTAAAATCAGTTTATTCCCCTCTTCAATCAGTAAGCAACGCATTGCCCAGGGACAAAGATTATGCTTATCTGCTGGGTTCAATTTATTCCAGATAGATTTAGGTACCACGCCAAACATAGCACCCCCATCCAGTTTAAAATACTCAGTTTCTACACTATAGAGTTTCATGCTGCAGCAGTTTTATTAGGTTTCATTTTAACAAATAACAAAAGTACCAGTCCGATAATAAAAAACACCATCAAAGCTAAAACAGAGTTTCTCATTCCGCCTAAAAATTCACCCACATATCCAAATGTTAAAGTGCCAATTACAGTACCCATTTTATCGCATACATCGTAAAAGCTGAAAAAAGAAGCCGTGTCTTTTGTTTCGGGCAATAATTTGGAATAAGTAGAACGGCTCATGGATTGAATACCCCCCATCACCATCCCCACAGCAAATGCAACCATATAAAATTCATTCACCGTATTTACACGGGATGCAAAAAAGCAAATGCCAATCCATATAAAAATCAGCACCCCCAGTGTAAAAATATTATTGGTAAAATCAGATAACTTGGCAAATAAAGTAGCCCCGGCAATCGCTACGAGCTGAATAATCAGAATGGTAACAATCAATTGAAAAGATTCCATTTTCAGTTCATCAGCTGCAAAATAAGTAGCCAGGTACATCACCGTCTGTACGCCCATATTATAAAAGAAAAAGCTGGTCAAGAACCTGCTTAACCGCGAATGGTGCTGCAATTGGTTCCACACTTTTTTCAATTCATAAAAACCATTGGTAAGGATACTATGTTCCAGATTCTGAGGCGATGGTTTGGAAGGCGGCATCCATTTAAAAGTTATTTGTGCAAATCCGGCCCACCATACCCCTACTGATAAAAAGGATAATTTAACAGGCATGGCTCCCCAGCCCAGGTTCATCATATCATTCATCTTAATAATCACCAGGCAAACGATCATCAGCAATACGCTACCTATATAACCCATGGCAAAGCCTTTGGCACTCACATCATCCTGGTCCTTCTCATCCGCTATTTCAGGTAAATAGGCATTATAGAATACAATACTGCCGCAAAACCCGATAGAGGCAATCACAGAAGCAATAATACCCCAGCTTACATTATCCCTGTTCAGGAAAAACATACTGCAGCAGGCTATTGAACCCAGGTAACAAAAGAATTTCATAAACGACTTCTTATTGCCTTTATAATCTGCTATAGAAGATAATATTGGGGATAAAAATGCAATGACCAGAAAAGAAAAGGAAATAGCATAGGAAGCAAGTGCGGCCCTTTCAAAAGTTCTTCCAAAAAATACTACCTGCGGTGGCGCGATAGCAGTATAATAAGCCGGAAAGATAGCAGAAGTAATGATGAGGGAATAAGCACTGTTTGCCCAATCGTACATTGCCCAGGCATTAATTACTTTTTTGGAGGCAGTTGGCATAGCTGAAGGTTATGGTTGAAAACTGAAAATAAATAAATAAAAGTAAAACAGCATAAAAAAATATATCCATCAGAAAGCAGTGCGGAACTTACTTATCTGATGGATATATTTTTAAAAAGCAATATTATTCAAAAAAAAGGGCCTTTTCTTATACGAAAATCCACAATTCTAAATATGGTTAAAATGAATTAATGCCAGTACGGTTATGCCAATAACAATTCTGTACCATCCAAACAATTTAAATCCGTGTTTTTGCAGAAAACCAATAAAAAACTTAATAGCAATCAAAGCCACAACAAATGCAATGATATTTCCCAAACCCAAAGCAATCAGGTTGTGTTTGTCCTTTAAAATTTCAGGATGGGCTTGATAGGTTTTCAGTAATTTATATCCGGTTGCTGCAGCCATGGTAGGCACTGCCAGAAAAAAGGAGAATTCAGCTGCAACACTCCTGCTTAGTTTTTGCTGCATACCACCAATAATGCTGGCGGCACTGCGGCTAACTCCGGGAATCATGGCCAGGCATTGCCAGATACCAATGATAAATCCTGTTTTATAGGTAATATCTTTTTCTTCAGTAATGGTATGTTTTGAAAAAATCTTATCAATAAATAAAAGTACAATACCACCCACCAATAAACTGATGGCTACGGTAGTTGGGCTTTCCAGTAAATCATCAATCTTTTCTGATAATAATTTCCCCAGTATCAGGGCAGGAATTACTGCAACAAACAACTTTACATAAAACTGCAGGCGGGAGAAGTCGAAAAACTTTTTCCAGTATAATACCACAACAGAAAGGATAGCACCTAATTGTATGGCAATTTCAAAAAGTTTTACAAATTCATCTTTTTCAATTCCCATTACAGAACTTGCTAAAATCATATGCCCGGTAGAAGAAACAGGTAAGAATTCGGTTAGTCCTTCAACAATTGCCAGCACGATTGTTTGAAAAATGTCCATTAGATGTTGTTTTGATTCGTTAGGTAAAGAAACAAAAAAGCAGTGATGTTTTCACTGCTTAACTATTATTTGATACAAAAATTTAGGCTGATTTTTTCGATTTTTTGAAAAGCGCATATACTTCCACCATCAGTCCCAGCAAAATTAAAATAGGGGCCACCGTAACCCTGGTAGTACTGTATACCACATTATAATCAAAAACATGGGGATCCTGGTTTTTACCACCACTCATTAAAAACATGCCAAGGGCAATTAAAAAGCCGCCGATAGCCATCCAGATATAATTATCCTTGTTAAATAAAGGAGCTATCTCTTTTTTTGCTTTATCGCTCATAATTCATTGTTTGAATGCTGCAATATAGTAAAACCAGCTTATCCGGTACAAGTTGTTAGTAGAAAAAAATCCTAAAATTTATAAAACAATTGATTTTAGAAGGGTTTAATACAAATCGTCCAGCTTCATTTTCAGGTATTTCCTTACACTCCGGTGGGTGCTGAATACTGAAATACCTACTCCCACGAGTATCATACCGCCGAATAAAATTAAATTTAAACGTGTATCCCTGATTATTTTAAGCTGTGGTACCTGATTTTCCAGCCAGGTTATCATAATAAAGAGCAATATAATGGCAATTCCTGCACTGATCAGTCCGTTTACAATGGCTTTAACATCCATGGGTTTGGTAATAAACTGCCGGGTAGCTCCCACCATTTGCATGGTTTTAATTAAAAAACGGTTACTGAACATGGCCAAACGGATGGTATTATCAATACTGATAATCACAATCAGGCATAGTATAATGGCCACCACTAAAAATCCTAAGCCAAAATTGGCAGCTTTTTCATTCAGATTGGTCACCAGATCTTTCGGATACTTTAATTCCGTAATCTGGTTGCCATATAAGCTCATTAACTGGTTATCTATCTTCTGCAGGCTGTCTTTATTTACATACTGTGCTTTTGCATAGAAGTCAATACTTTCCGGTAAAGGGTTGGCATCCAGTATTTTAGCCCAATCTTCATTGTTATCCTTATTCCAGATCAGTTTTGCATTTTCTTTATTTACATACTGCACATCTTTGGCAAAGGGTTGTGAAGCCAGGTATTGCTGAATCTGGCTAATAGAATCTTTATTGGCAGTACGTAAAAATGCCTGTAACTGAATATCTTCCTTAAATGCATTGCCTGCACGCTGAAAATTAAGGAATATCCAGCCCATAATACCCATTATCAGTAAAACCAGTGATACGCCTACAATACTGTAGATATAATTTGGTTTACTGCGCTTTAACGATGAAGATCCTTCTTTTGCCATAGTAATCAATTATGCGGTTCAATCAGGCACAAATGTAGCGCAAACACGTACATTTGCACACCTTTAACGAGTGAAACTATTTGTAAAGTATGGCATTTAATGGTTTTGTTTTTTAAAGTTTTGTTAGAAAATATTTGCAGAATGGAATATAATTTTCGAGAATTAGAACAGAAATGGCAAAAACAATGGAACGATAGTAAGGCCTATAAAGTTTCCAATGTTAGTGATAAGCCTAAATATTATGTGCTGGATATGTTTCCCTATCCAAGTGGTGCAGGGTTGCATGTGGGCCATCCCCTGGGTTATATTGCCAGTGATATTTTTGCCAGATATAAACGCCTGAAAGGTTTTAATGTGCTGCACCCCATGGGGTATGACGCATTTGGCCTTCCTGCGGAGCAATATGCTATTGAACATGGGATTCACCCGGCTGTTTCTACTGAAAACAATATCAATAATTTCAGAAAACAGCTGGATAAGATTGGGTTTTGTTTTGACTGGGACCGGGAAGTAAAAACCTGCGACCCTCAGTATTATAAATGGACCCAATGGATTTTCCTGCAATTATTCAATTCCTATTTTAACCGTCAAACGCAAAAAGCCGAAAGTATTGAAAGCTTAAATGCTGTTTTTCATATAGAAGGTAATATTAATTTCCCCTGCCCGGGAGATCCTTCCATTGAATTTGGCCGGGATGAGTGGAAAAGCTTTACCGATAAATACCAGCAGGAAGTTTTAATGCATTACCGCCTGGCTTTCTGCGGATACGGAGAAGTTAACTGGTGCGAAGCACTGGGTACTGTTTTAGCTAATGACGAAGTAGTGAATGGGGTAAGTGAACGTGGCGGGCATCCGGTAGTAAAGAAGAAACTGCGCCAGTGGTATTTAAGGATTACAGAATATGCCGACCGTTTGCTGGAAGGACTGCAGACCGTAGATTTCAGTGATGCGATGAAGGAAATGCAGACCAACTGGATTGGTAAAAGCTATGGCGCTGAAATTGATTTTAAAGTAAAGAGTGAAAGGGGTAAAGTGGAGGTATTAAAAGTATATACCACCCGTCCTGATACTATTTTCGGGGTGGACTTTATGGTAATTGCCCCTGAACTGGAAATAGTGAAGGATTTAAAATCTTCTGCTCAATCTGTTGCTGTGGAATCTTATCTGACCTATGTTAAAAGCCGGAGCGACCGTGAACGGCAGGCAGAAAAGAAAATTACAGGCTGCTTTACCGGCTCTTTTGCCGTAAACCCTTTTAATGGTAAATTTATTCCTATCTGGATCAGTGAATACGTGTTGGCCGGGTATGGTACCGGTGCCATCATGGCTGTTCCCTGCGGAGATGAACGTGATTTTAAATTTGCACAGCATTTTAATATTCCCATTACCAATATTATCGGGGCATATTTTAATGGTACAGACGCTAACCCTACCAAGGAAGCCATCCTGGAAAACAGTGATTTCCTGAATGGTATGGTGATGAAAGATGCAATTGATATCGTTTTAGAGAAAATAGAAGCTTTAAAAATAGGCAAACGTAAAACCAATTTCAGGATGCGTGATGCCGCT
>Ga0208872_1000168_pt1 | contig 60059 bp, 53 predicted proteins | sample CryBogCBH12Aug08_FD_185508 | JGI IMG/M metagenome (GOLD analysis project Ga0208872, IMG submission 185508) | Freshwater microbial communities from Crystal Bog, Wisconsin, USA - CBH12Aug08 (SPAdes) | ecosystem: Environmental > Aquatic > Freshwater > Lake | place: Crystal Bog, Wisconsin, USA...
GACCCTCCCAACCCTCCCCGCCCTCCCATGTTCTTATCTATTATATACCTATTATAATATATTATAAGTGTATTATAGAGTATTATAAGAGTTTTAAAGTATTATAAAGAGTTTTAAAATAGTTTTAAAATAATTATAAAACAATTTAAGAGGGTTACGGGAGGCCTACGGGAGGCCTGATAAGAACATAACTTGCACCGTTTCAATGAAACGCTGAGATTTTATAATTACTGCTCCGAAATGAGGGGACGTGATCTGGGAGGGATGGGAGCCCTTGAAAATCGCTGGCACTCAGTCTCAGTCTGAGCCAAAGTGTATGTGTTTTTTTTTTTTTTAGTCGAACGGCTGGGCCTAGTTTTTTTTTAACACTTGAAGCGTTGCGTTTTTATAATTACCCTCAAAATTCCAGCGACTCACAGACCCTCCCTACCCTCCCCGCCCTCCCACGTTCATAACTATTATATCTACATTATATCATATATTAACAGTATTATATAGTATTAAGATAGTTTTAAGGTATTATAAAGACCATTTAAAATGTTTTAAAAAAGTTATAATCATCTATAATAATTATAAGAGGGTTACGGGAGCCCTATGGGAGACCTGTGGGAGGCCCAGTAAGGAACATAACATAAGGAGTTTCATGAGGGGTTGCATCTTTATAATTCAAACCACTGGATTAAGTAATCAGCATTTTCATTGAGCATTTTCAGCAATTGCACAAGTCCCAGCTTTTGGTTGATGGCTCTGCACAGCGGATTTCACTGGAACAAATAAGAAGATGTTGTTAAGCACATGCCCAGAACAGCAGCCATTGCTTATGGTCAAATTTTGAGTAAATACACCAATCAAACCATACTATGGTTTAAAGGCGTGTGGTCAAATCTTTAGGTAAATGTTTGTGAGAAGAGCTCTTAAAAATGTCTACAGATGGATTCAGAATAAATGATTAGGGTCAAACCTCAAAAGTCTACAGACGGATTTAGAAAATGATTATGGTCAAATCCAGAAAGTCTACAGACAGTTTTAGGAAATGATTATGGTCAAATCAATGAAAGTCTGTTGTTGTAACGTGTTTCAAAGAATATATATACAAGATTGTTTGTTTGTTTGTGCGCATAGTTAAAATGGATTTGGAAGAAGATGAGAATCATTGGTTATTGGCCCAGCCTTCTGGTTATCATTTAGATCAAGACTTCATGGATGGATTAGATCCTATAGAAGAAGATCAGGGGCATCCAGGTCCTTCTCCTTATACTCAAGCATTGCTACAAAGTGGGCAGCACTTCCTTCATGAAAATGGTTCTCTTGGGGACATAGATAACATTGTACCCCCAAATCCCGATTCACCCTCAAACAGGCATCCATATGACGTTCAACTATTGCAACACTTTGTCAATGATGACATGCGGTTGTCATCATCCCCCCCTATTGATCAAATCATGGCTGAGGACAGCTGTGCTCATAGCTACTATACCATGGTGATATGTGATAAGCACAATCGCATGCCCCAAGAAGAAGACAGTGGAGCAGAAATAAGTGCACTTGACCAAGAGGATCTGAGGCTGTATGAGAAATATCAAAAAAAGATAGCCGAAATGGATATTGCTATGAGCAGCAGTTCTGAATATGATTATGCACGATCCACCTTAATGAGAAACAGTCATGGTGATCTATCCTTTTTAAGAGAAAATGGCGATAGGCAGTCTTCCTCCCTATCAGAAAATGGTGATGATGGGCTAGATAAAGGTCAGGGTCAATCCTCCTTCTCAGCAGATGATAGTCATGGGCTGCCCCTCCTATCAAAAACAGAGATCCAAAACTGGAACAGCAAGGTGGATATAAAACAATATAACAGGAATCCATATACCTCCTTTGCTTGCAACTTGGAAGATCTAAACTCTGAGATTGAATGGAAAGAACATCAGTGGACTGGTTTCCTGTATGAAATGATCATAGCATCTATTTTACCCATGCTGACATATGAAGAGAGCACCATCCAATACTTTTTGCATACATCAGCACACTATGGCATTAATTTGGAACGTGGTACTGATCTGAGGGACAATCAGGCATTGGATACCTTTATCACGATTTGGAGAGATACCATCAAAAGGAGAGTATATGCATGGAAAGGGGATCCTGGAAGTAGCAATAAAACAACTCTTAGGTATGTGCTAGTCTTTTCACTGATATATGGGTTTAATCTGAACAATAAGGAGGAGGACCCAGCGCATCAGCTCTTACTCTATATTGATTTCCCTAAAGACCAGAGTGCTGGCGTGCACATTGGTATAATCGACAATTTGTCCGACACATATTACCACAGGCATCCCAATTTTCACGAGTATGTATTGGAAAGAGTAGAGAACATCTTTAGCGCCCCTATAGACCAGCCTCTGGGCACAAACTTTTCTGCTGTGGCATTTTCGGAACCGATTGTGAACCAGCCCCTCATCTCACCAAAGCAAGACGTCTACAAATGTTTCTACCTCAACAACATGTACTCTGTTCCTGATAGCTTTACGTGCATGTCACTTTCGTATAGAGCTGCGATTCTGCTCGCGTTTCTTCACGACATCCAATACTTTTTGGGCATTCCTGGGATCAACAGTCGTAGTATGGATGACATGCATGGCACTGACTCCGACGCTGAGTTGTTGAGGGAGTATGAACATGGGGAGAAGCTTTACAAAGTCTGCATGGCTCATCTGCAGCGTATGCGGAAATGGATTTTACAGAACGATGGACTCAAAAGTGGAGACTTTGTCATGCTTCCATCCTCTTTTGTGAGGCGCACTTCTGGCCTGCATCCATTCTGCCCTATCTTACCTGCGGTTCAGGATAGCTATGAGAGTATCACGATCAACATATTGCCCAATAACCCTGCAAGTACTGATCAAGATAGCCAAAAGTATGTCTACTGCTTTGGAGCCACAGGCGACGTTTTCGTGACAGAAAGGCGTTTCCTGCGAAGGCTTCATGATCAAGCTAAGAGCTGCATCGTGGCCCAGAATATGGCTGATCTGTTTTATGGTATCGCTAAGTGATATTATTTCAACAAGCATTTTCTATGAGCCTGTGCTAAGTGCTGTTTCATGAAAATTCATTATTGAAAGAAAACCGATTCCACTTGACCATATAAGCTCAGAGCATCATACTATGGTTTGATTTTCTGGATTGTCTGAAAATTTGACCATAATGATTCAGACCATACTATGGTTTGATTTCCTGTAGTACCTGAAATTTGACCATAATTATTATTCAGAGCATCATACTATGGTTTGATTTTCTGGATTGTCTGAAAATTTGACCATAATTATTATTCAGACCATACTATGGTTTGAGTTTTGTATTATAAGCATATTCTGTTGGCTCAATCTTAAATCTTTTTGATGTTTTTAAGGGGTCTGAAGAATATATCAGTGTGTTTGCTTATTTCATACAAAATTTGCTCGCATACTGCAGAGCCTTGCACAATCCACTGAGCATCACAGCCATGGAAGAATCAAAGCCTAGGACCCCACAGTATGAAGTGAAACTCAAAGTACGTGAATATTTGCAGAAGATAAGTAATGTGAAGAGAATCACTGAAAAGATGGTCATTGATACAAGCAAAGACCTTCTGAAAACAATGAAGGGTCAAGTAAGAAGGCAGGTCATTGAAAAACTTCTTGCGAATGTTAAAATCCTTAATCCTACTGAACAAGAAATAAACAACTTAGCAGGAGCCATGGAAAAAAATAAAGATAATATGATTATAAAGTACCGAATCCGAGGAAAAGACATTGAAGTTCCCCGTATTCGTTTTCCCACTATGCTGAATGCCATGGATGTGTTTTTGAAGGGCGAGACGGATTTCACCCAAATCAAACTATCAAGGAAGAAAGTTTTAAAATCAGGAAGAACATCTGCCAAAAGTAGGGTTGGAAACAGGGATTATCCCATGCTCCAACTTGTAGGACAGTTGGAGTCTAACCCATATGCTAAATATCTTGTTACTGAAGCACGCAAGCCTGTATGGTTGGTTGAAATGCTGAGTCCTTTAGAGCTTCTAAATGAACATTCACATGCAATAGCACGATCAAGGGCAGAGCCATCGGAGCTTGAGACATTGGACCAAATTGAGGCTAGTAGACATGGAGTAGACCCCGGAAAATTGTCAGCATTTATCGAGTCCCATATACTGCAAGGGATACAAAGAGCCAAGGCAATGAACGAAGGAGATTTTGATGAAACCGAGCAGATCATTTTGAGAAAGCTCTATACGTATCTTCGAAAGAATGGGTTACAAGAGCCTAAAATACAGCATGTGCAGTATGCATATGACAATATAGTGAAAAAGGTAAGGAATCAGATAAAATACAACCATATGAGAGATCAGTTATCAAAGCTGAATCCCCCAGTCAGGTTGGAGGATTTGAGTGATGATATCAAGACCATGCTGTTATACAATGCCTCAACTCCCAAAGATACTAAAAAGATCATTCTTCCTGGTGGAAGAGAATTACCAAAACTTAGATCCTACAAGGCAATTGGTGCCTTGACTATAATCAAGACCTTTTTGAATGGAACCAAGTATGGAGAGCTCGCTGATGTTCTAGCTGGTAAGCGCATAGCTGGAGCTGCTGCGAATAGCAGCGAGGCAAAGGCTAGTAGGCGTATGCAAGACTCTCGTAAGGCACCAGGACGGGGCAAGAAGTCAATGATGTCAGATTCAGAAGAGGAAGAGGAAGAGGCAGAGGAGTCAGATTCAGAGGAGGAGAAGGAAGAGCCAGAGGAGTCGGATTCAGAAGATGAGGAGGAGGAGCCAGAGGAGGAAAAGTCTGATGAGGAGTCAGATGAAGAGGAGGATTCCCTGCATGAATCTGGTGTAGCAGGTGCAATAGGCGAAGGAGGTATGGCTATTGATGAAAGTGATCAATTGGTGAACTACTCTGGACCATACACTGTTGTGCCCAAACAAGATAAGAGCTCTGAAGAGCCTTCCCAACTTTTTGCAGAGCCACAAGGAGAAGCTTCTGCGTTATTCTCAGAGTCAGAGTCTGACAGTGAGAAGCCAGATCCTGTTTCTGTTGAGTCTACAGCGGGTCTGCAGGGGGTAAAAGGCATGGACATAGAGGGCCCTGAACCACCAGAAGCTCACAATGAAGCTGGTCCACAAGGCTTATTCATAGCCCATTCTCAAGAGCAAGCCAAGTCACGTTTCGCACAGCTTGTGCCCACAGCCAACGCCGAAAAGGAAAGCTCCAAAAGATTCAAAGACAAGCTGAGCACCCTTGCTAGGCCCGAGGCCATTGAATGGGCTGAGGAACTTTTCATCAGGCTGGATGAGGCTAAAGGAGAGATCCTGCAGTTACAGACAGGCTTGGTGCAGCCAGCTCCTGAGACTATAGCGCTGAAACACAAGAGAGCAAACAAATGTGTAGCCATGGTGCTGGCAGATATTTTTTTGCTGGTAGCTGAGTTGGTCAATGATGGAGATAAGGAGGGTTTGAGGGCCATAGTCCCAGAAACCCTGTGCTATGAACCGAAGTTTATCAGAGCCCAATTGCAAGAAAAAGGCAAGGAGCTGGTACGAATTACCCAAGAATCACTCTTTGCACAGAGAGAAGAGCAGGACAAAGATCATCAAATTTTTTATGCTTCATTATTGGAAAGTGTAATGGGAGCCCTGAACGAGATTTACCATCGATTCTCATATGTCAATTTCAGTATTGAAAAATTCCCTATACCAACCTTCAGAAATCAGGATGTGATGGAGCTGGAGCTGGTGCTTGCAGACTTGATGGCCTTTTATTCAGGGAAAGAGGAGCCCATAACGTTCCTGTGCAATCTGGTGGACCCAAATAAGCTAAGGAAAGAGAGCAGCTATGATCCTGACCATGAACACATCAAATCCTTTTCAGACTTCTTTTACTTGGCACAGCTGAACACTGCAGTGAATATGCAGTCTGAATATGCTCCCTACATGGACCATATGAGAGGCTATAAGCCTGTGAATCCTTCTGATATTTTTAGAGCCAAGGAAGAGAGTGATGCAGAGAAAAGGCTCAGTAGATTGTCAGATTCAGCAAGGCGTCCTTTTAAGCCTGTGACGTTTGACGATTTCCTAAGAGATTATTCAGAGGTTTTAGAGCAAAGGGCAAAAAAACGGGCAAGAAAGAAAGCAATGAATGCAATATTAGTCAATGGCGGTTATGGCAGAACGCCTTTGGAAAGATTCATGGCATCAGGGGAGGCTGAAAGTAAGAATGGATCCAAGAGGCATAGACCTCCCCATGAATGACACACAACATAAGTAAAATACAAAGATTTATGCTGCATGAGAGTATAAATGGTATTAGAAAATGTCAAGTAATACGGAAAAAATATCAGTTGCTATGGATGAGATCTTGCGAAAACAAGAGCCTGTACATGAAAGCGAATTAACTCCTGATCAACGAAAAATTCTAGAGAACCACAGATGGACATATCATGGAGACATTCGTTGTTATTATCCTCCATACGATGATGATAAAGGGAGTTCTCTTTATGTACCTGAATTCAGTTCTAGTAGCTACAGTAGCCCATATGGACAACACCGCAAACCTGTGGACAAAAACAGTCACTATATGTCTGTTACAAACTATGGATCTATAAATGAGCATCATGAACCAGGTGGACCAAAACAGCATTCTATGCAGCAACAAGATTTCAATCGCGCATTCCATGATAAGCGCTCTATGAATATGAGAGATATCAGTGAGAATCAGGCAGCACACCTACTCAGAAATAGTTGGCAGATTGGTGAGGAAGGATGGTATTATCCACCAGCACCCCCAGCACATACTCAAGCTCAAACGTTAAGTGGATTACAAGCTATTGAGGAGGAAGTTCCCCCACCACCATCACCAGCACATACTCCAGCTAGTACTATGTCCAGTGGACCTGATACTAGGACTCCACCACATGTTGATTCAACACACCAACATTCTCAGCCCCCACCCTCTAAGCAGCAGCATGCTGCTAATGATCACAGTGCTAAACAGCCAGCCCCCACTATACAGCAGCATGCAGAAGATGGACAAAAACTTAAAGACGAACTAGCAGCAAAAGAAGCATTGGTTCATAAATTGCAACAAGAGATGGCAGCAGAGAAAGAAAAAGTGAAAAGATTGGAAAATCATCATTTTCACGAAATAAATCTAAAAGAATTAGCTACAGCAATAGAGCATATCAAGGGGGATGATCCTGATTTAAAAACTATAGGAAGTCTAGGACATAATATCACAGAAATGCATTCAAATGCTAAAGACAATCTAGATCTTGCTAGTGAAGAATATAAATTTATGGACATCATAGAATCACTAATGCATAATAATTTAAAAAGAAACAAATGGGAAAAAGAAAAAAAGCCACAAATGGGTGTGTTGAATAGAATATATCATATTGGATATGGAGATAAGCTGAAAAATAGGGTTGAAACATATAGTGCTGAGATAGAACAAAATCCCCAATACCTAAAACATAACAGTCCAGCTATTGAAGCTAGACCAGTCCCAAAACGTCAAGCTTCAAAGAAAGTACCATTGAACAAGACAGGATTGTGGATAAATGTACCCCCCTTTTAATCACCCAAGACAGATATTTCACTATAACAAAGAACACAATCTCAGAAAATGAAATGGTTCATGATATTGTCACTGAACATTTCAAAGATTCATGAAAAAATGAGGTATATTATTTGTTTTTGCAAGTCTCCGAGCCCTTGATTGTGATCTTGAGATCATCCTCGAGCTCAAAGAACACAGCAGGCCTCAATCTGCAGGAGCCTGAGGGATTTGCAGATCTTGATCTTTTCCTTGATGAGAGCACTGCATTGCCTATGGAAAGCCTCCACGTTGATGGGCTCATAGTTTGTCACCAGCTTGTACAATTCGCCTTGGAGGATTTGTAGTTTGTCAATGCTCAGGTTCAAATCCAAAAGGATGCAGTGAGCTTCTTCTGAAGTATTATCTTTCTGATGGTTCAGATTATCAAGCATGTTTTCCCATTTGTCCTTGGGCTCGTCCAGCAGCTTTGGATCTTCATCATCTTCTGCTGTATTGTCTTGACTCTGAAAGGGGGAAAGAGCTGTCCTATGCCTATGGATATCAGCCTTGACCTTCTCCATCTCCACTTGGATGTCCTCCAATTCCTTCTTGTACGCTTTGTGGCATTTCAAGCGCCAAGGAAGGGGTAAGGCGTCCTTGGGATGCCTGTATTGCATGTGAGTTACACTTTGATTCAATGAAAATTGTGGTAAACACACCTGTAGTCATCAATAAAGCGAAGGTAGTCTTGTACAAAGCCTGTTTCCATATGATAGTCGTGCTGCATATGCCAATTGACATGCTTGATTTGATCTAAAAGAGCTAAGATGGCTTGATCCCTATCAGCTATCTCTGAAATTTCACTTTGTGTGTCTGAATCTTTATCTGTTGGCTCTGAAGCTTTTTCCTTAGCATCTGAAGCTTTATCCTTAGTAGTATCTGAATCCTTATCCATTGTGCCTAAATCCTTTTCCAGTGTGTTACCTGAACATGTTCTTTCTAAACATATGCCAGTGTCAGTACTGACTTCTGGTGGCTCCATCCTCTTCCTATTACCTTTTTGGCATTAAACCACTTTAAAGATACAAAATACTAAAATGTTCTATTTTAGTTCAAGCTCAAAAACAATAAGCCCAAAGCAACAAGCTTTAATCAACAGCCTCAAATCAACAAGCACATAGCAACGCAAAGGCCCAAATTTTATGAATGAGGCAGGACTCGTAGGGGAAAATCGCCCCATGTGCTATTGCTGTTGCTTGTCTGGTCGAGCTGTGATAGATCCACACCCCACACAGCACTAGCGACACCAGGTGCCCCTGCTGATGATCCCCCATCAACCGATGACGAGGACGGCAGCACACACGCTACAAACGGCTTGGTCTCGTCCTGGATGTAGGGCGCAGCACACATCCAATCACAGGTCCCAGGGGTGCTGAATACCATGCTTCTGCTGGGTGGTGTGGGGCAAGGGTTATTGCACTGGAGGGAGCCTCCAGAACAGAGGCCCAGCACTCCCTTGGGGCACATGGATGTATTGCAGGGCACACATGTCAGGTTCTCTGCATCAGCCTGCATCCACCCCCCCAAGCAACTTGTGATGCATCCCTGAGTAGTAAAACGTCTGCCCTGGGATGGCCTGTTCAGTGGCTCATCTACTATGCATTCTAAACATGATGGCAAAGCAAGCCTTTCATCTGGATCCTGGCAAAAAGAGCTCAGATAAAACCCAGAGCTGCAAGCTATTGCAGAGCACGATTGGCAGTTTCCCCTACTGTCCGTAGCATAGCCTGCGATGCAGCGCGTCTGGCAAGTGCCTGGATTGTAGAATTCCTGGTTGATGGGGGCTGGGCTGCATGCTGTGCATGCTGTATCCGCGTAGGGAGTGCAGGTCACCAGTAGCTCATCCATGTTGCATGTCCTCTTTGAGCAAAGTCCGCAAGTGTTATTCTGGGCCTCATGGAAGGCGAAGCCAGGCTCACATTCCGCGTAGCACTGCTTTGAGTCGTTGGTGCTCATCCACACCTGCATCATCTGGAGCAACCCATTGTCCATGACCTCAGAGCACTTGGCGCAGTAGGATCTGCCCTTTTGTGTGCATGGTTGAATGATCTGGCCTGCTGGGCATCGACTGGTTGCTGTGAGCGCAAAGCAAGGAACACATACACCATGGATCAGCTGAAATCCCCCCATGCATTGCCATGGGCACCCCCGGCTATCGCCCACCACGTCTATGCTATTGCCTGTGAAATTGGCATTCAAGGGTAAGCCCGTGCACTGTGCCGTCCCATGTCCTATCCCATCCTGACACGAGGTGATGTAGTATCCCGTGCGCGCTGGCATGTTGGCCCTGATCTTGCCCAAACTGTCGTCGCAATTCAAGCATGCTTGATTCCTGCAGGAGATGGTCGTTGGATCCAATGCAGTTTGGCAATAATAATTGGGGGCGGATTGGTTTGTGGGGTCTCTGTTGCAAATGTAGTAGCATCCTCCAGGGACCTTGGATTGAATAAAGATCACCATGGAAGGGGAATTCGAGCTAGGGCCATACCCACATGGAATGCATCCTATCTTCATCTGATCGATCCCATAGCTGATCGGATCGTAGATGGGGTCACTGAAATTGAGATCTTGCGACGTGGATATAGAGGGCCCGCACTGATCCAGCCGTTTGACCTGGTACTTGGTCATGATGGATGCTATGTAGTTCGTGTTAGTGGTAATGCCAAGCCTATCCGCCGATGCATTGAAGGCCCTGAAGCCCAGGGAGCACGCGCTCCCGCATGGGGTGCAGCGAGCGTATAGATCGTCTTGGTATTCACCAGCATTGCATTGCCTGCACCCCCTGTTGGTGTAATTGCACTCAGAATAGCTCAGTTGCTGATGTGGATTGAAGACGCACTGGCAGGATACCAAGGAAGTCTGCATCCACTGGACTCTCTTGGCCAATGGCACCTGCAAAAAATCCATGTACGTAAGACCTATGCACCACGGTTTACCGGAGCCAGAGGGCGCAGGAAACACGTAGCCCTGGAGATCGCTCAGCTGCCAGCAGCACAGTGGTTGGCACGCCTCCCCTATGGCATCACAATCCCAGTGATCGTTGAGCTCAATCTGGCACCACGAGGAGCACCCGTCGCCATTCCTTGTGTTACCATCGTCGCATTGTTCCCCGTTATTCAGCAGATAGTTGCCGCACACACTCGAAGTAGCAGGATAAGCATAGAGACCAGCATACCGAACCACAGCCAGTTCAGAGCTCGGATCTACAGCAGTAGAGCCACAGTATCCAAAGACATAATTCGGCCATTTCGCCTGGGGCACGAGAAACATTTGACTTCCATTTGTAGGGCTGAAAAAGTAGTAGTTCCGAACTCTTGGATACAATAGCGGCTGAGTCTCCAGATTCACGCATTTCTGATTGCAGCTCAGATCGGTGTTGCTTGCCCCCCTATAGTAAAGCATCGGAAGACAGGCAAAAGTGCAGTTGAAGGTGTATGCATGCACGCTTTGGTTGAAGCCCTTGGCGTTACATTTGGTACACGTGGAGCCGTTCACGTAGTAGCCTGGCGTGCAAATCCACGGGCAAATTCCCTTGGCGTTCCCACTCCCTGTATATTTTAGCAGCGATGCCGACTGCAGCGGAATGGTGTTGGTGCACGGCCAGAATTGGGAGCATATCTTTGGGTTGGCATACATGCCAACAGGAACGCTCAGTTCAGAGCATGGCCTGCATCCGCCTCTGGCATAGGGATTCGTTCCTTTCGCATACGCTATGCTTTGGTTGCACATGGCAGTGCAACCCGGCACACCAGGCGTGTAGATGGCGTAAGGGGCAATGCTTGTGTTTATGTTGGTGCATGGGACGCACCCAGAGTTATCCTGCAAAGACTGCATGCCTGGGGCGCATGGTATGCACGACCCGTTGCCTTCGTGTGCCTTGTAGGTGTCCTGAGGACACTGCACGCAGCGTTTCAATAGATCATAGAAGCCTACAGGGCATGGAGTACAGGCTAAGGAGAGCACAGATCTCAGTACGTAGCCTGGGGGACATGGCTGGCAGGTCATCCCGCCCACAGGCACATATTGCATGGCAGGACAGGGAGTACAGGTAGTGTAGCACTCCAGACACGCTGCAGAGACTGTGACAGTAGCCAAGGCCCTGGATCCACAACTCACACACCCAGAGGTTGGTGATGCATAGGCATTTTGAAAGCCCATCTCCGCGCATGGGGTGCATGGCACTAAGGGACTGTCTGTGAATTTTCCTGATGGACATTTCACGCATTGGGGACTGACCACAGTAAGATCATTGAAGTATGAGCCAGGGGAACATCCTGCAACACAATGCTGCTGTTTGGTCAAGGAATCCAAATTATAGTACAAGCTGTAGTACCCTGGACCACATGTGTAGCAGCATTCGGAGGTCTCTCCTAGACTTCGATTGCATGGCCTTGCAATGGGCGTGCTGAGGCTGCTTGTTAGGGTTTTCTGCACACATAGCACGCATGCGCCAGGGGACGAGCTGTCGTACTTTCCCCAATACGCCACAGGAACACCGTTCAAAGGAAATATGCAGTTCATGATATTCGTAGTATGCGATGCAGAGTTGAAGATTTTGGTGTAGGATGAGTCTGATGAAATGGCATATGCTGTGGTTGGCAAAAAGGCGTTCGAAAGTTGGCTTCCCATACTCCTGAGTTTGTTGCTGGAGAATCCCACAGTGCATTCAAAGACTGTGTCCTCTGCTATCGCAGTGACTAGTATGCTCTGTTTGTTACAGGACAGTGCATTGTCGTAGTTCCAATTCATAGATATGGTAAAGATTGGCAAAGTGCATCCTGAGGTGGCGATCCCCCATACCACTCCGTTGCCATTGGGTGTATTGACTGCAACAAGCTTAGACAACAGTGTTTTCTTAAAGACTACATAGGTTTCCCATCCCTGGAATCCATTTTGCGAAAATGTAATCGGGATATTGAAAAAGTCAGGTGGCAGCTGATATAAGGGGTGGATGCCTGAGGCTGAAGGATCATTATATGCATCAGGTTTCTTAAAATAAACTGAAGTCCAAACTGTGTTTCTAGATGTTTTGGCTATAAAATCAGGTGGATAGCTAGGGTCATATTTCAAATTGATCTGTTGTGTGGCAAACGGATAAGAGCTGGCTGTGTTTACACTGATCGTCTGGGGGAGTCCAGACGGCCAATTCACGACTAAGCCTTGCCCATTTTGGGCATTTTGTTGATTGATTGCAACTACAGCACATTGAGGATTGTCAGTGGCACCTACTCCAGACGTTGGATCACTATTTTCTATTATGCAAGTAGTAGGCATCACTAATGACTGAGATGTGAGGGGTGGCTTCAGGTTCCACAAGTAGCTAATATAGGCATGGTAAAAGCTCACAGGCTGGTTGTCACATAAAGGTATACTCTGGCATGGCCACACAATAAACACTAAAATGATATAAAAAAGCATGAATTTTGAAATTATTGTTGATATGAAAAGGGCTGTGTCCCTTTCTTGCAAAGCATAAAGTATATATATAACCAATATTTTGCCGCATAACGCTCCAGAAGGATGAAGCGCCACTTGGAAATAACCCAGGAGGACCTTTACAACGACAGTACAGTATCCCACAAGGAACAAAAGACTGCCCCAAAAGTCATTTTCTGGCAGGAGATGGAGTCCAAACTTAAGAAGGATATGATGCCATTGTATACTAGTGGTGGCAGAGAAGGCTAAGCTTTGATCTCGAGCTCAAACCATAGCATGCACTCTATGCAATGCCGAAAACAGGAGATCCTCATTTGAATAAACATCGTCTGGTGTAATTTTCTCCTCCATGGCAATGACACATACGGTTTGATAGAGACAAGTGACAAGCTTGAGGACCACAGCCTGCCGATCTGAAACACTTTCTATTTTCTTCTCATCAGGGTAGTCCAGCTTGGCCACCTCGCTCAGAGGAACCACCATATCATCCAGGTCATGATGACTGGCCAGGGTCTTGGTTCTCAAATGTAGGATAATATAATGGAGCATGTTATGGAACCCCTCAGCTAATAGCATAGTGGATACCTCTTCCTTGACTTCGGGCATAGTCTCTGCCTTGGCTTCGGCCTCTACCTTAGTGCTGTCATTGCCATTCTGCTCGCTCCCGCTATCCCATGCGGATAATTCGCATTCAAACTCGTCCAAGAGTTCTGTTTCTCTTTGCTTGTCTTGGTCACCCAAGCTCTCAAGGTTCAATCCTGCTATATCATCAACCTTCTTTGTTGCTATACCAGGAAAGGAAGCCCCCATAATGGATAGGGCTGTTTTCCTAGCTCTGGTATTCCTGTAGGGGGCATCTGCCTCACTGCCTATTGCTTTGTTTCTCCGTGGTGATATGGATTTACTTTTTGTGTTTTTTGCCTTGCTGTTTTCCTTGGGCTTCGCTGGCGATTGTGACCTAGTAGTAGCCTTAGCTTTCTTGTTGCTCTTAGAGGCTTTGGACTCTTGTCCTGATGAAAATATATTATTGAATTTGGGCCAAAGGGAGGCTTCAGCCTCTTGTTTCGAGTCCTTTCTTGATGATTCGCTGTCTGTTGATGCTGCACGCCCAGTTGGTTTCTTCTTGTTTCTATTGGATGTTCTCCCTGTCCTACCACTCTTCTCCTCTGCCCTATCCTCATTTTTAGAGCTATTATTTCGCCTTGAACTGACAGGCTTTTCCCCCTCGCTTTCAGAGGCAGATCGTGAGTATTTCCTATTTCTCCTTGTCCTGGCAGGCTTTTCTCCCTCACTTTCAGAAGCAGATTGTGAGTTTCCCCTATTTCTCTTTGTACTAGCAGTAGTATCCTCATTTTCAGACGCTGACTGGAACGCATGCTCTTGCATATCCTTTAGAACCTTCTTAATACCTGCAGATTCCTGTTCAGCCACCTTCATTTGCTCCTGCAATCTTGTTTGAGACTCTTGCGCTATTTTTTGAAGTTGGTTTTCTGTTTGTTCTTCCTGCGCCTTGACATTCTGAATCACATCCTGGAGTATATTGAACAGTCTCTTATGTTCTTTCGAAAGCTTCCCCTCTGTTTGCAAGAGAAGCGTATGCATTCTCTCATTGTTTTTGATGCAGGTCTTTTCAGTCCCTTGAACCTCTTTCAAAGCTTTCTTGATTTTGGTGTTCCATTCAGAGGATTCTTTCTCTATCCTGCTCACGCTCTGTTTCAGATCCTCTAGGTCACGCTCTAAGGCCAACACTCTTTGCTCAGAGTAGGTGAGGGATGATAATGAGTCAGGATCAAAACTGACATGCTTCTTTTTCGGGATGATGATCTTGTCATCTGAGCTGTCTTCTTCACCACTACTGCTCTCCTCCTCCTCTTTGCCTTTCTTCTTCCCTTTGCTCTTTGAACTCTTTCTTTTAACATCATCATCACTGCTACTTTCTTCTTTTTCTTCTTCTTCTTCCTCTTCTTCTGCTTCTTTGGATGCTTTCTTTTTGTCTTTCGTTGAGATTGGCTTTGAGCTCTTTACCCTATCCTCCTCATCACTACTATTACCACTACTTTCTCTCTCATCTTCTGCTTGTTTGGATGCTTTCTTTTTGTCTTTCGTTGAGATTAGTTTTGAGCTCTTTACCTTGTCCTCCCCATCACTACTACCACTACCTTCTCTTTCATCTTCTTCTTGTTTGGATGCTTTCTTTTTGTCTTTCGTTGAGATTGGCTTTGAGCTCTTTACCTTGTCCTCCCCATCACTACTATTACTACTATTTTCTCTTTCATCCTCTTCTTGTTTGGATGCTTTCTTCTTGTTGATTTTTTCCACTCCTCTATGGGCATCATTGTTTTTAGATTTACTGTCTTGTTGGGCATTACTTTTAGATGCCTGTGGACTGACATTAAAAATCCATCTGTTTCTGAATAAACTATTTGACATATGGGTTCATCTTATATCACAAGTGCCAAACCTTTTATACTCTATGATATTTTATCATCTAATTAAAGGCATTCCTATCATGAGCAAGACGAAGGAGGAGAATGCAGTGTAGACCCTTAGCATATCAACAGGTTCTGTGGAGTAGATATCTAAGTGATTAGTATGATAGGGGTACCTTCGAATCAAACTATAAAGATAAACAAATAGCCCAATGGCGCATACAATGAGAATGATTTTCAAAATGATTTTCCCTTTTTGATGGGGTGGATAATACATATGCTATATCCATGGGCTGCACAGACATATATCATACAATGAAGCTCAAGAAGTAGAATCTGATAGCCATGGTTTTAATAATTATAATCAATCCCATGAGATATCAGAGTATGATGGAGAAAGAGCCCCATTCTCGGGTGAAATCAACTTGAGCCTTTTCTTGTTTTCGTCTAGATAGACTCCAGCGGCACGCAGCAGCCTGTATTTCTCAGCCCCCTCCTTGATGCCAAAGTGCTTAAAGATCTGGGTGTATACACGTCCTAGGACTTCCAGACCAGGAAGTCCTCCTTTTACAAAAGTCTTCAATTCCCTTTCACATTCCTTCACTTGGCGAGACTGTTGGATAGTGGTCTTGGGCTTGGGCTTCGATGGCATCCTTGGTGGTGCTAATCACAATAAGAGCCTCCATAAGTAGTAGATGGTTTCTCAAAAATGGGGTCTTTTTCAGTGCTGCCCCTATACAATCAATTTCTGGCGTTTGATCATGGTCCTTGTGAAACACCAAAACCAAAAATAGTACCAAAACATCACAAAGCAGACAAGTATAAGCTTAGCCCTAAGCTGTGTCTCAGTTCTATTTTCAGCTCTTCTGTAGTGATGATGCATACGGGTGGCTTGCTGCTACGAAGGTGCTTTGGCCTCTTTATAAAATACAGAAAAACAAGAATAGATGGTATTAGACTCCTCTGCCATTGATTTGCGATATCAAACACCCAGGGCGCGCTCCCTTCTTAACGAGTGATACTTCACGGATATGTTTCTTCACTGGCTTGAAGTGTCCTGTTTGTTTGCACTTCATCATGGTCTGAGTATAGCCCATAGATAATTCACCCAGCCCTCCAGACCTCACCAGTTCTGCTGCTATGGCCCCTCCAGGGGTTTTGATGTTGATCTCTGCTAATGCGTACATGCTGCCATTGGACGCAGTCCATGCTGAGATGACCGATCCTACCTGTTGGGTATTGTGTTCCACTAGTATTGGTGTACCTCCCATGGATGCTGCCTGGCTTTTCATATCGTCTTTTACACTGAAATAAACACCATCATAATTGGGGTCTGTTATGGGGGGAGGATTGATGCATCCACAGAAAAGCATAATGGGCTTTATGTTCTACACTTGGTTAATTTATATTGGTGTATTCATAGAAATCATAGAGTGTATGCTATGCATGTTCACCCAGATCCTGCTCCATCGCTTTGGGCCTTTCTCCTCTTAGATTCCACTCTTAATACTGCATTACGTGCCTGATACATGGTCCCATGAGATGTGTTATAAGGCAGCATTGAAAGGATTCTATCCTGCACATCCACTGGTAAACCTCTAGGATTTAAAGCTTGATGTATAAGCACTGTGTTGCCTCTCATTCCGAGACATGATTGTTCTGCCTTTTTTAACGAATCAATTGTTTGTTTTATTCTGTTCTCATCTCTTTCTGCTGCAAAGACACGCTCTCCAACAGTCAAACCATCTTCGAAATATCTTCCTAGCAAATTATATTCAGGTATTCTCCCTATGTTAGACTGTGCACCTCTGTTTTTTTCCCTTAAGATTCTATATTTTTCTTCTGCTATTTCTCTGGCTGTTAAAGGTGGATATTGTCTTTCTGTGTCCAGGCCTAATTTTTCCAATTCATCTTGTGTTAAAGCTTGGATACGCAAAAATGGATTAAAGCCAAACAAAGCCAATTGTTGAATGATGTAATCGATTTCATCCATAAGGAGACAAGGACTCTTGATCATCAGTAAGAATGATACATCTAACCTCTCTGCTTCTGGATCTATTTTCAAGATCTCTTCCTTGGTTATGGTTTTGTTCTGCAACATATTTCTAAAGCATACAATCAGATCATAACGCTCCCTGTTTTTGATATTTTTTAATAGGTTGAAGAAAGGAAACTTATCGTTCTCATGAAAGCAAAACATTCGATCCACCAATTCCTTGCCCAAATATACATCTTGCAATGCAAGTACTGTGTAGAGTATGCTCCTTTCGTGCATTTCAATCCACTTTTTTTCTTGAGCAGAGTATCTTCCATTATAAACAAAGTAGAATGGCAGAGTAATGTCTGCATTATATCTGTTTTGTAGATACCGCAGACATAGCCATATGCATGGTTTGTATACAGGAAATTTTGTAGCAAGATACATCAACCAGCTAAGAGGTGTAGTTTTGATTTCACTTCCTTGATCTGAGACATAGCCTTCGCTTTCTTCTTGCAATGGCTTGGGATTGCCTATTATTTGGTATGGGGAATTCAATAGGGTACATCTGTCCCCCAATTCGAGGCCATCTAAAAATACTTTTAAAATTCTGTAAATCTGACTTTCAAGTCCTTTTTGTAACCCGTTGTATATTATGAACATCAGGATGGGCATTCTAGACCTCCATTCGGAGCCCTCATACAGAGTTATCATAGTACCCAAAGGCAAAAGCTGCCCCCTGTCCCTAATCTCCTGTAAAAGATCATGCTGTCCATTGCGTATTGCATCAATGATTTGCCTTTCATCAGCCCCTGCTGCCAGCAAGTCCATTATTGTTTAGGCTTTAGACTTTAGCTGCATTATATACTAGTTCTATGCCCAAAAAAACACTAAAATGTAGACAAAACAGGTTCACTTTGGGCCTTTTTCCTCCTGTCATACACGGCCGAAACTGCTGCCTCTGCCTTTGGAATATTTCCAAGATATTTTTCATAAGGCAATCTAGATAGAATATGCCTCTGTAGCTCTGGTGGAAGCCCTTGGGTGGTCAAAGCCTGATATATGGCTACAGTGTTACCCCCCAGTTGTGTACATAATGTTTCTGCTGTTTGCAAGGCAGTAATCAACCTCCCCAAAAGCATTTGTTTCTTGTATTCAGTAATAGAATTATGTATCTCCACTGCCAATTCTCTTGGTGTTATTGTTGCAAATACCTTAGGAGGCTGCAGTCCTACCTTGTTTGATTCTTCTAAAGTCCAGTTTTTGAGAGTTAGCAATGGATTAAAGCCCAAGAGCATCAAATGTGTAATAATATATTGGTTATCGTCGCTTGATATACAAGGATCTTTGACCATAAGGAAGAATGGGCTATCTGTTCTATCAGATGCTGGGTCTCTACATGCTATCCTCTCACGTGTCACTGTCCCTTGCTGCAACATGTTCCAAAAACACTCCACTACATGAAATCTATTTTTCTTCTCGCTTCTTTTGAATGCATCGAAGAAAGGGTAACGGTCATTATCACTGAATCTAGCCATCTCCCTTACTAATCGAACTGCCCAAGAAATCTTGTTGAATGCAAACGCAGCGTACAGTATGCTTCTGCCGCTCACCTGGGTCCACCTGTCCTCCTCCCCTCCCCCGGTATAATGAAAAACAAATGGTTGATTTATGTCTGCTTTATATCCACCACTCAAAGCATTCAAGCAACTAGATTCACTCAAAGATTCATGCAGTCTATTTTTTGTGCAAAGGTAGATCAGCCAACTAAGAGGGGTGGTTTGAATGGTACATTGCTTATCAGAGCTATACTCGTCTTCGTTTGCCAAAGGCGGTGGACAACCTTTTATGGTATATTCTCTATTTAGCAAACCACTGATTTCTTGCTCAGAAAGACCTTCTAGAAATACAGGCAATGTTCTATAGATTATACCTCTGTTCATTCTGCCAGAACGTTCCTTTAATGAATCATAAATTATAAACATAAGAATGGGCATCGTTGTTTGCCAGTCACTGTCTTGAAAAAAGGTTATCAGGGTTTCCAAGGGGGCTAACTGACCCCTTCTCTTGAGCGACTGTAATTCTTCCTTTTCCCCGCTAATTATAGCAGTGATTGTTTGTATCCCACTGGATGGGGCCAGAAAATCCATTGGAGTCTCTTCTAGAAAGCTTAAACTTTATATAGTCTAAAGACTTTAGTGGACCTAAATTTTATGCAAAACATCTCTTTCGCTAAATGTCAGAATCAATGATTTGCCTTTCATCAGCCCCTGCTGCCAGCAAGTCCATTATTGTTTAGGGTTTAGACTTTAGCTGCATTATATACTAGTTCTATAGCTAAAAAAACACTAAAATATAGACAAACCAGGATCGCTTTGGGGCTTTTCCCTCCTGTTATACACGGCCGAAACTGCTGCCTCTGCCTTTGGAATATTTCCAAGATATTTTTCATAAGGCAATCCAGAAAGAATATGCCTCTGTAGCTCGTGCGGCAGTCCTCTGGCCGACAAACCTTGATATATGGCGACAGTGTTGGCTTTTAGTGATGCACATAATTCTTCTGCTGTTTTCAATGCTGCACTTAGATTTTCCATCCTCCTTATTTCTGGACGTGGGTCAACTATAGAATCTCTTATTTTATCTGAGAGTTCTCTTGGGGTTATACTTTCGAAGCTTTCAGGAGGCTTCAGTCCTACCCTTTCTGACTCCTCTGCAGTCCAGTTCCTGAAAGTTATAGAAGGATTAAATCCCAAGATTGTCAATTGTGTAATAATATACTGCATATTGCTTAGTGAAATATAAGGATTTTTGACCATAAGAAAGAATGGGGAATCGGTTCTATCTGCCTCAGGGTCTACTTGCACGATTTCTCGTCGAGTAATTGTCCCTTGTTCTAGCATATTCTTAAAACACTCCACTACATGATATCGATCCTTCCCTTTGGCTCTTTTGAATATATTGAAAAATGGGTATTGGTCTTTATCATTGAATCTTACCTTCAGCCACACCAATAGAATTGCCCAAGAAATTTTGTTGAATGCAAAAGCAGTGTACAGTATACTTTTGCCACTCAATTGGGTCCACTGGGCTTCCCCCCCTTCTCCAGTATAACGAAAAACAAATGGCTGATTTATGTCTGCTTGACATTCATCCTTTAAAGCATTCAAGCAGTTTAATTCGCCTAATGATTCACGTAGTCTGTTTTTTGTGCAGAGGTATATCAACCAACTGAGTGGTGTGGTTTGAATAGTGCACTGAGTGTCAGCGCTATACTCGTCATCATTGCTCAAAGGCCGTGGACGACCTTTTATGGTATATTCTCTATTTAGCAAATCACTGATTTCTTGGTTAGAAAGGCCTTCCAGAAATACAGGCAATGTTCTATATATTATACCTCCGTTCATTTGGGCAGGGTGATCCTTCAATGTGTCATAAATGATGAACATAAGAATGGGCATCGTTGTTTCCCATTCGCTGTCTTGGAAAAAGGTAATCATGGTATCCAAGGGGGGTAACTGACATCTTCTTTTAAGCTCTCGCAATATGCCCTTTCTATTGTTAACTATAGCATCGATAGTTTCTATCTCTCTGGATGGGAGCAGGAAATCCATTGTGTTGCAATCTAGATAGCTACATCCTTATATAGTATCATCCAGTCCCAATCTAAGCCCAGATTTATACTGAATTATGTATGCACATGGCTGAAAGCTTAAGCTTAAGGCTCCAATGCTGAAAGTGCACCCCCCATAAGAGTGATGCAGACCATACCCTTGCCCCCCATCCCCAAGACATCCAGCATCAATACAAAGAGGTCTTTTTGGTCTTTGATGAAAACTTGAAATATGGAAACTGTAAGCAGATACAAGCCCTGATACAAAATCATGAGAATCAGGGCTGCTATCGCCCAAGGTCGTTGTTGCTCTGCCCCTGCCCTGTCTAGAACAATTCCGCATTCCATGCAGTATGCTGCCAGACACAGCCAAGCATTGAGTAGCAGTACATATTGGGCAGGCTCTGTCTCTTCATGCATTTTATTGTGATTATTAAATTCCATACAGAGGACAAATAGGTTTAGCAGGACTGAGGAAAAGAAGACCCAGTTGGTATCATCTGTATCTGATAGTCCACACGCTGCAGTGCAAGCCACAGAGAGAAGAGGTAGTGTAAAGACAAATTCTAAAAATCTCGTTGGGATATAGTTTGCTCTGGCATGATGTGAATAGTGGGATGAAGGGTGGAATGATATGTAGAATATACACATCAGCAGCAGCAGTTCCCCCAGGAATAGGTTATCCCCAGGTATTTTCCAAGTGTTCTGTAGGAAGAGAAAACTACACCCAAATATCAACTGTATCGACAAGGAGATTCTTTTGAGGTTCTTCTGCAGGGTTGTGGTGCTGCTATGGGTATTGTCCTTCGAATCATGGCGTACATAACCTAAGAAAAAGGCAGTTGCAATAACTTGGCTACACAGTATGAGAAATGGTACCCCCACTGCTGTAAAGAGGCCACTCTTGGAATTCCGTTGGAAAAAGGGGGCAGTGTCTGCAAGGTTGCATATGAGGAGATCCTCACAATGATGGTGTGTATTCGTTAGATTGGTGCAAACATGGTGTGCAGTTGGAGTTGCTTCTAGGCATGGAAATGTATTGATCGACCATTGCTGCATTGCTATAAGCGACTGGTCTGCAGTTTTTCCCCTCTCATAAAACACAGTGACTAGGGCTGTTAGCACCAACAACAGCAGGGTTTGAAAGGCTGCCTGGGGGATCCCTTTTATTATGATTGTGGATTGGTTGCCATCATGCTTTCCGTCATTGCTACCATGAAGCATATTTGCCTCGATTTTCGATTTGCCTTAAATACAAGAATGTGGCCATGGAAGTACATTGCCTTTAGCTGAATGCTATTAGCTGAATGCTTTAAGCTGAATGCTATTAGCTGAATGCTTTTAGCTGAATGCTTAAAGCTGAATGCTATTAGCCGAATGCTATTAGCCCACTGCTTTAAGCTAAATGCAACAAACCAATTGTCTTAGCCTAAAAGGCACATTGTGAGCCATGATTCTGTGAATAGAATAGGCTGTAGAATGACCAAGGCAACGAGATAAAATGGAGACTTGTAACTTGGACCATTACTGCTGTCCATGAAAGGCAGTTCGTCTTGCCTGGGGTCTATATAATATGTAGAGATGCAGTTCAGATAGGTGGCTGCTGCAATTGCAAAGAGCATGATGTAGGCGTACCTCCAGTCCCATACTCTATCATCCATGCATATAATTAAAAGCCCATTGAACAGCATGATGATCAGCACGCTTTGGACAACGAGCGTCTGTATGGCATCCTCCTTCTTCTTCATGCACTGGACCACTACAAAGGAAAGGACAATGGAAATGCAGCCAAAATAGACCGAGTTTTTTCCTCGTTTCACTGATGCATCGTCAAAGACATCATCCCTGCTGTCGTATTCCTGAGGATCAGAGGACAACAACCACGCCACTACTTGGCACCCCATCATGCTCAGAGCTAAGGTGTAGACTCCAATCATGGCGGCTAATAAGGTAGGCTGATTCATGGACACCAAGACCCTCAAAAGGATACAGGCTGCTATGAATGCTCCTAGTCCTATTTCGCCCCAATACAAATGTTGGTTCATTTCCTCTAGCATTCTTTCCTCGCTTACTGTCAGCATTACAAAAAACGAAAATATGCAGATTTGAACTGTCAAGATGATCACAAAGCCTTGCAACAAGAACCTCATCACTTATTAAAATAGCACATATGTGGGGCCTAGAAGAAAAACTGCAAGCGAATCAAAGATGTATATATATTCAAAGCAATAAGCTGAAACAAAAGGTATAAATTCGAAATAGATTCATGACAGCTTAGAACATGGCATCCAACTTTTATTCTCCATACCATCATCTTGCCCCTGCTCCACAATGTGATACATTGGAGACTCAGCTCATGCTTCTACATTCCCATTCCAAGGAGCCCACTGGACTCCCTTTCAAGATCGTTGCTGACGCGCTTAATGCGTCTGAGCAATATCCTTCCCTCAATAGCGATAAAAAAACGGCCTTGGTGAGTGCGCTTCTGGATCAAGCTCTCGCCTCCCGTCCAGATAACCCTGTCATAGAAGTCTTTGCTTTACTCCGGATCCTCCTTCCACAGATGGATAATAGATCTGTGTATGGTTTTAAAACAACGGGTCTGATCAAAAGTTTTGCAAAGGCCATGGAAAAAAATGGCGGTCTATCAGGGAAGGCAGCAGCCTCTCAGTTACTGGAATGGATCAAGGAGCCTAAGCCCTTTGAGAACGGCCATGGTCTCGTGACCCTACCTGAGGTGGCCATAGCCAGAGCCAACAGCAGATGCTTCCCCGACACGCCACAGCAGGCCCCGCTTTCCATCATGGATATTGCGATTATCTGCCAGAGATTGACCAATACATACAAGGAGAGGCACAAACAAAAGGTGATTACATTGGTGGACCCCAGAAACAATGATCTCTCCATGATGAGCGTTCATGTTGACTCAGTGGCAGAGGTCCTGGCAGGTGTCCTGCCCCTCCTCAGTTATGTGGAATGCAAGCTCCTAGTGAAACTCTTACTACGAACCGTGCCTATTGGTATAGGCCCCCAGACTGTGTTGAATGGTCTTGGGCCGTCCCTTTCCAACTTTCTCAAATTTCAGCTGGATCTAGGGCGCCTGGCTCTTTCGGCTGTGATGCACCCTGACACACCAGGAACACTCGTCTGTGGAGTCCCATTCAGCCCCATGACCTGTAATGTGACAAGCTCTCCGTACCTGATGAAATGGCTCTTTTCAAAGGAGGACACTGTCCAGACTTATATTGCCCCCAAATTAGGCAGGTTGGTGATTCATTCCTCCGGAGCCTGGTTTGTGCCCCTCAAGGGATCCAGTTCCGCTATGCGAAATCGCTTCGTTGACCTCGAGAGCTCAGCAGCAGTAGCCATCAAAGCTCGACAAAGGCACATGTACATAATGCGTGCCATCAAGCGAAGCGGGGCGCTCATCAATGACAAGAATGCACACGGGTATTTGATCAGCTATATGCTCTATGAGGAGAATGGGCTATATGTTTTGCTACTGAATGGGGTAAAGACGCTTTCCACCGTCATCAAAAGTATAGAATTCGTGGATGCATCCGTTGGGTTAGATGATCCATCGAAATCTAACTCCAAAGAACAGACAGTCGCCTCTCTCATTCAAAGTCTAATCAAAAGATCAGAACCCTTCACGCTGACAGTCGAAAACAAAGCCTTGAATAATGTGAATGTGATGGTTACCTCGCATTACGATTACCCAGATCCAGCTCGTAAAAATGACAAGAAAGTGGTGAATGCAACAACCAAGGGAATGATCGTGCAAAGAAAAATGGATGGGGATAGGATGCAGGCTCATATCCTGATGGGGGCGAACGGTAAACCTGAAGTGAGGCTCTTCACCAAAAAGGGCAGACCTGTTCAAACACTCTATTCGGATGTGGCCCAAGAGCTGGAGCATGCCATGCTCCATGATCAGCCGTGTATATTGGATGGAGAAATTATTGTGGTAAACTCTGAAGGCAATCCGCTCCCTTGGTGTAGCACAAAATGGAGGTATAACTCTTCCGCAACGCCACAAAAGGGTACGCCCGGGCAGGTAGTTACCTTGGTGAAAAGCGCAGCCTATGGATACAATCCCGTGGATGGTGAGGGGGAGCTTACCTTTGCCCCCCATGTTTCCGCATTGATGGCCTGGACAGAATTAGGCGCATCAGAGCGTGACAGGCTCAAGCCAAGGGCTATTCTACAAGATGATAAGGCCTCCCTGCTCTTTGTCATCTTTGATATTCTCATGTTCAGAGGTAGAGACATTGCCAATTTACCATATTCAGAACGCCTAAGCCAATTGCGTCAGGTCCACTCGCTCGCTCGACTGAAGCATAGCAAAGTCATCACAGAAACATGGTTTGTGCAGAATACAGAGCAGTTGATAGAAAAAATGGGTTATATAGTGCAACAAAAGGGTGAAGGATTGGTTCTAAAAGATCCCAGAGCCAAGTATGAGTTCACTCGTTCCTTACATCAACGAAAACTAAAAATCAGCGGCCCTGATATCAATTGTGGAGTAGTGGGTATAGGTTTTACCCATTCTAACAACCCCAGAATGTGGGGCTTGCTCACAGTCGTCCATGGCAGCAGCAGCAGCAGCAGCTTATGGGTATATAACCGAATCGAGAGCCTGGAGGGGGACAAAATCAAAACAGCTGCTGAGCATGTTCTGAGTCTTTCTAGTCTGGTCTCTCTAGATCAGGTTTTACAGCACACAACGAGGGAAAAGGCGATTCAAAGGGGAGCATATTCCATCTATTCCACTAAGACCCATCAGACAGCATTCACAGTTACATGGGAGAGGAGTGGGGCAACATGCACTGTCCACTTTTTGCAGGGGCGCCCCAAGGATGTTCAATGGCTATGTGATCCATTCGAATGCAAGTTTGGGATTTCGCAAAGGGGAGATATGTATCCTGTAGATTGGAGGGCAAAGGTGGAAGACGCTCAGGACGAGGTAGTGGTCCCCGTGCCTCGTTTTCCAGTAGGCAGGATTCAATTGGACGATCACCAGCGCTCAGAGTTCGATAGTGTAGCAAGCATCGAGGCTAAGTTTCGCCAGGCTGCAGACGAAATGACATGCATTCAGGATTTCTTCCAAAGAAGAATAAAGCAATTGCGAACAAAGCCCCCAGATGCAAGGAAATTGGAGGAGATTCGACGAATTTTGATGGGCAGGGAGAATCCTAAAGAATCGTGGCCACAGACCATTTCCATGATGTACAGATTGGACGAGTTTTCTAACCTATTGAAAAAGAACAACTTTGATGAGTTAAATGCAGGCGAAAGAATGGTATTGGCAGGAATGCCAACAGCCTCTCAATGGGATACGTTTTTTGTGAATCAGGTACCCATCCCTCCCTCTATAGAGGAGGAGAACATGCAAGCATCCCTAGAGGCAGAAACCCCAACACTCTTGAGGAGACTAAAAGAACTAAAGGCAAAGATTAGGCGAGATCCAGTCCTTCTCCCCTCTACTACGTGTAAGAAAACAGGCTTTAACCTCCTAATCTCCTCAACACAGTCTCTCCAGTTGCTCTCTGACTCTGGGCCTCTCCCTCCATCCCAAGGCAGTGCATTGGACTGCTTTGCTGCAATGGAGGAGGAGGCTGATGTAGAGGAGGAGGAGGAGGAGGAGGAGCCCCTAGAATATCATGACATAGAGCCGCATGCTCTGATTAATCAGGAGGAGGAATATGATGGTATGATGGGCTATTATTCAGAGCAGGATGGAGATATGTACTTTGATGATGTTCAGAGTCATGGATATTACTGATATGATTACATTATGGGTCTATAGCTAGATATATATGTGCCCTAAGAATTATAGGCTAGTAGAAGTATTAGGTTAATCCCACAGCTTATATGAGTAGGCCCTAATAATTATAGGCTGTATCATTAGGTTATATGCAAGTGTTGTAACCCCACTCCTTAGAATTATAGGCTAGTAATAGTAGGTTATATACCAAGTGTTGTAAAAACACTACGGCTATGGGTTATAGGCTAGTATCACTGTGTTATGTCCCACTACTTATAGACTGCTAATAACAATAAGCTGTGCAGTACCAATGAAAGACTGTGATTTATATACTTCAGAGGCCCTCTACAGACATCCCAAAACATGTATGTTCATCTTGCTCCCCTTGCACCCATGGTGCTTTGCCAGAAAAGCCACATGATGGGAAGTGTAGTGCTCTGGTAACATCGGTAGCTTATGGCTGGGTTGGGCAGAAGAGGCGCCACCACAGCCAGGCAGCAGACCAATACAGCTGAAGCGGTGCTGATCATGACCAGGAAAACATTATTCTTATTAATGAGGAGGAGCATCTGCAGAACCCCAGCTCCCATAGCGAAGGATATGAGCCAAAGCCTACCTGCCCCCTGACAAAAGGATGAGGAGGAGCATTCGGCAACTGCCGCTGTGTTTCCAAGAAAGAGGCTCAAACAAGCAAGCCCATAGGTGAACCATTTGCAGTTCGCATGATAGGCATTGAAACCCAAAATAATAGGAAGTGTGATTGGAGCCACTAGAAGCTGTGCGCACCCGCAATACATGGTTGTGTTATGGTTTGGATTGGTCCGCGCCTCCGTAAAACAAAAGAAGGGCATTAAAGAAATGAAGCAGGCAGATATTGGAAAATATGGTCGAGTGAGGACAATATAGACCCACTTCTGCCCATGATCGGGCTTTTCAGGACTTACTGTGACTGCAGTAGTAGCAGGCGCTTGCATGGCAGTACACTGAGGTGCATTCCTTTGCAGCTCCTCCGGATGTTGCTGTGATGAGACTACATTAAACTTGTGTGCTAGATGGGGAGGCACCCTTATTTTCAGATCAAGCAGATCAAAGGTCCCCCCCTGTTGCATCCTTCTCTTCTATGTGTTTTCGAAATTATATGCTACTAGCTGTATATAGAGCCCTGAACTTGTCAATGCAGACAAACATACAATGTGTTGGCTTTGTTCGTATCAAGGGGACGAGCTTGGCAAGCAACTCAATGAGTTTATAGTGCAGAATATAGGATTCATGGAAATGAATTGCATCTCACAGCAAGTCTCTGACTTTCTTCTGATCAAGGTCCCATCTGCCGACAAAGCGTCCAAGGACGATATTTTTACTCACATTCACGCGCACATGTTGCATCCCAAGGTCAGGATGGCTGTCATGTTACGACAATTGCTTGAGCTTGCTGGTCTGCTGCAGAATAGTATTGTGGTCCGCGACGGGAATCTCTGCACCTTTGACAAGAGCAATGCTGAGCTCTATCTCAAAATCATAGCACAGATCATGACCCTTTACAAGATTGATCCTCAGGGAATGCTATTTGCAGATGAGAACCTTGAAACAACACGAAAAAATACATAGAATCTAGGTTTTACATAGAATCTAGAATATAGGCATTCTCACGGACAGTCTCAGTGCCATGTTGATGTTGAAGAACCTTCAGAGGAAAGATTTCCCTCTATCACCCTACCAGTGGGACAGCTATTTAGCTATGCCCTGCATCTCGTGATCATCATAAATCTTCATAAGTTCTGACAGATCCAGATCCCCAGGATACGCATATGCGCTCCCTATCAGCGGTGTGGATATGACATGCCTCATCAGCATGATCAGGCGTTCCCTGATGGAATCCAGAACATCATTCTTTGTCATGGCTGCATTTTCAGACCATTTCGGAATTTCCAGCAATGTTTTTTCCAGCACATCATAGTAGCAAAGGCTCATCTGATTTTTGGCCCTTGGCAATGTTGGTAATGAAAAAAATAATCATACATGAGGATTGTAGAGCGCTAAAATAGAGCCTATTTATTCTGCAGCCAACAGCTCTTGACCCTGATCCTCCTGGTGACTCATAATGATAGTAGTGGTAGCTGTGTCTTCTCCTTGAAAATTACTAAAGGACAATTCAGCTTCTGTAGTAGAAGAGGATGTATGGTTTAAGTTAGTTCTCTGTCTCAATCCATCGCATTCGTCCATTTTCTTTTTTGTTTTTGGAATGGGCTCCTCCTCCTTGATATCATCAGGCAAACCAAGCGATTCCAACTCCAGCATGAGCTCCTCATCATCCTCCTCGTTGAAACAGGCAGCGGAGGTTCCATTGGGATCAGTGGCCTCGCTCAATAGTTTTTGAAGCTCTTCGACCTCTGTGAAACGCTCCTGAATCTCTCGCCCTAGGTTATCTATCTCTCTGGTCTTATCTGGCAAGCCCATGCGCTTGGTGGTCATATTGTACTGCTTCATGGCATCCACCATGATGTTGTCCAATTGCGAGGAAGTAAGACTATCGATTTGCTGGCGGATCAGATGCATGAAACGCAAGGTTCTGTCCTGATCATCCTGTAGCCTATGCTTATCAAGCAGGTGGATTTTGGCCCTGCTGATCTCCCTCTTTTTGTTGTAGCTTGATGCCTCCTGGGCGGCTTTTTGCTTGTGAAACAAAGCCCTTTGCTTGCACTTTTGAATTTTAACCTCCAACTCGCCACATTTCTCATTGAGGCGTTCGAGATACGTGTGGAGGTCCGCCACGACCTCCTCTGTGGATGAAATATGTCTGCGTCTGCTTACCATACATTCCTTGAGATGGATAAAGAGGGTGGCAGCATTCAGGCATACCAGCCTTAGCATTTCTGCGTTGAACGAAATGCATGTGGAGGCATAAATAAGCTAGGTTCGATTTCTCGTTATATATATACATGCTAGAGGTACACCTCTGTGCATCGTAGGGGAATGCCTCCTCCACCTAAATGAGCCTCTTTGTACCTTTGGAGCTCAAACATAGTAGGAGCCCCCCCATCTCGTCATATCATGAGGGCAGTAACAAAATCTGCAGGGCCAAGCCTGACCTGAAACTAGCCGAAAGCTATATTCCAGGAGTTTTTCTCTATTTCAAGTGTCTTGGGTACTGCTGCATTGCACCAATTCTGCTCCTCACCCAGTGGAAAATCAGCATTCTTGTAGTGACCTTCTTCTTATTCATGCTCTACATGGATCACCTCTACCTAGTATTCCCCAATATGATCTTCATCGATACCTCTGCTATATCCTTAGATGTTTTGGTGGGTACTCTGATAGTGATGTTGCTATCCTTGATGAAGCCCTGTACTCAACAGTGCCAGCTCATCTTTGCTCTCTGGACTCTCTTTGGTTCCTTTGTTTTGCTATTACCTTCTGCCGCTCCGAAGCCCCTTGTGCATGCTGTGGCGTTGTGCTTTTTCCTGGCCTTTATATATTCAGACCTACAGTCTGGTGCTGGCATGCTCTACCAGGAGAGCAACAATAATAGTACTACTGCTTATTTGCACCTCACCCCCAGTAACCCGCCACTAAGCAGCTTGTCTTATTTCTTAAGGGCCACATGTTATGTATCCCTGGTCCTGATTGACATCTATCTATTCAGACCCCTCTTCCAGCAAGAGAACGAACGGCTTTTTTTCTGCAAGTACGCCCCTGTTTTGTTATCATCATGGCCTTGGTGTTTAGGTTTTTGGGTGTTCTATGGCATGGTGCAAGTTTTCAAGATAGGTCACCAGCTCCAGCCGATGCCCCCGATACAGCCCAACACCACATCCAGCAGCAGTAGCAGTGCTGGTCTAAGTGCTAATAGCCTGGACTTTCAATCTTTGTTGAGCCATGGGCACATGCTGAATAACACAAATGCTCAGAGTAGTAGTATGGAGCCCTCCTCTGCGCCTGCCGCATTACATGACATGGATGTTATGGAGGCCTTCCGTCTAGCGAAACAGCAGTATATGGGATCGAAGGGTGCTAATTGAAATGGTTATTTAAAAGAAACACAGTTTATATGGCTACACATCATGTTTTTTATCATGCATACGGATGATCAGAGGTACACTGACGAAGAGATTAAAAATATCTATATGCCCCCCTCTATCATTTTAGTTGCGAAACTGTTCGTGCTCTTGATAGCGACCGTGTTCCTTCTCATCTGGTTTGTTTTTCATGCATAACTTAGAGAGGTGTGATCCACAGTACAGACAGATGCTCTTCCTTATATGAGTCCAACCCTCCACCTTTGTCATGAAGGTTTTTTTTACTAAATTGTTTGAGACTCTCGATAGAAAAATAGAAGAAGAGCAGAGCAAGAGCGCCAACCGTGATCAGCGCCAGAACACACACCCCCTTGCCATCCATAGACATATGAATAGCTTTACCGCCACTGAAAACATGAACGGATTTAAGCGCATGCAACTATGCCGCCAAGCGCTCGACGCATTGGACAGGCGTGGTTGGAACCGATCCTTCCACCAACGACTCTTTCATGAAGAATATTTAAAGAGTTGCACTAGGGTCTTTTTTAAGCGAGATGGCCCTGGAGCCTTTTCAAGGTGATTATCACATATTCTTAAAGCTCAAAGCTTGAATGAAAGAAGATACGCAGGGCTCACAGTAGAATTCTGGAGTTGAATTCTTGGGATTCTACCCCCCAGGAAATTCTAGTCAGTACCCCCAGACGCTTTGGCAAGACCATCTCCGTCTCCATGTTTGCTGCCGCCATGCTCTTCGCGTGCCCCAATATGGAACTGTCGATTTACAGTACCTGCAAGCGAATCTCACAAAAACTTTTGAGAAACGTGGTCCGTTTTCTGGAGCTTATATTCATAGAGCTGAATCTTCAGCCCTATCGATTCATTCGGATCAACCAGGAGGAAGTCTTTGTGGCAGGAAATGAAGGACAGGTAAAAGGCCCTTTCCTAGACTAAAGCCACGGAGTGAACATGTTCATGGCATTGCAGGGCGATGTACGAGTGATCAATAGCTATCCTTCTAAAATAGGTGCGCTTGAACATAATAATACTTCAATAATAATAAACCAATCATTAGCGCTGTATCAAAATACGTGAATATAATACTTTTGATTAAAGCCTCTACATGGTCTATAAAATTCCAATAAAGAGAGCCAGAAAGATGAAATTTGCTCAGATGTACCATGATGTACTGCATCTCCGGAAAATTCCAGACAATTATGCTGAATTCTGGAACTTTTGGTTATGGGAATGCAATTGTATTGAGCCTATGCTGGAATGCTGTGGTGATATGAATCAGATGCATCTGGCCGGGCTGCTCATCTCATTTATAGAAGACTTGAAATGGGAGGGGGGCACTGCCCTGCCCAGCCTGCTGCCCCACGTACCACTCGTGCATCTATATACAAAGCCCATAGCAGCCTACACTCTGAGAGAGCTCACCACACAGGTGGAATGCCTGCAGCTAAGCTGGGGCTGTGTCCTCGGTCACAGTGAGTTGCCCAGCGTTCTTGAGACACTCAAACGATTGATGGCGCGCTTCGGGCATATTGTTCAACACGCCTATCAGGAATCGGATATGATACTCGATGATAGTCAGTATTTAACAAGCATACCAGGAGGTGAGCTTCTCTTGACTCATGCGGCACCCTTTTACTCACATACGCATTTTGGCAGGAATCAATGAGGATTCCCAGGAGAGTAAACCCCTTTTTATCACTACGCGCAAGTATATTCGCCAAATGGTTTGTATATTTTTAGCATTATTTCGAGCCCTTTTTATTATAGAACGTGCAGAAGTGGCACCAGAGGTTTCTGGTGACTCTCATAAGACAATACAAGCCATGTTAAAGCAACATCATGTTGAATCATCCATGGACTGCTTCAATGAGATCCAGCAGATTATTTCCCTGGCACCTGGAATGAGATTGGTTTATAGGACTAATTTTGCTGGCATGTACAATGATATCTCACAGGTTATTTTTTTTTTTTTTCGTAGCCTATATGCCATATACAATGGTATTTCTTGCAGGTGGTGTATTTTCACAACCCAAAGTTCACAAGGCAGCCACAGATGAGCATGAAGGAGATTGTCAAGAGCAGCATCCACACCCTTCCCTTGATGACAGAGCTGTTTCCCCATATCAAAATATTCCTCGACGACGATCCGGAGATCCCATGGCTTACAGAGAAAGGGGCTCTGTTTCGAGAGGATCATTCCACCAACAAGCAGGCTGTTCCATCTAGCATTCGCGAATTTGTACGCCCCTCAGTCACTGCAGCGGCTGCCAAGGGACCTGTTCAACAGAAATATGCTTGGTTGATTTGCTGTAGTAGCGTTTTTTTGCTGGATCTTGTAGAGCATAAAATATGGGCATCCCCCGATCAAAGTCTTATACCCCTAGCTGCCCTCTTCATACCCCATATTGGACTTCAAGAACAACAGACGTCTGATTTTAGACCCAAGACAGAGATCATCAGTACAGCTCACGGCCATGTGGAGCTGATGAGTGATGATTAGCATGGCTTTTCAAGATCCAAGGCAACATAATCGCTCTCGAGGACAATGTGAATGGGTATCCAAGTACCACCCCTTGGCATTTGTTTCATGCTGATGATGATGCCCAGCTGTCTTGCATTGCACAGCACAGAAAATCCACTCTTCGCCAAAAAAGTGAGCAAGGGCTCTTCCTTCTTCCTGCTATGATGGATGATAAGCACCCCTTCATAGTGTTGGAATGAAGTATTGGATGTGAATCTTGATGGCTCTATAAGAGGAGGACGAATAATGTCAATGGCGTCACAGATGACGGGCAGGTGAAGCGTCTCGTCTTCAGGTAAGGTGAAGATGGCTATTTGAATGCACGTCTGGATCTGTTTCCACTTGATAGCTAGGAGGGAAATGGGGCATTCCAAATCAGAGGAGTACTCCTTTGATTTGAGGCTTGTGTCCAACTGAAAGCTGGTCCCCTTCACTTGTCGGGTGACAAGAACGCCCATATTATTTTCAATCTCAAAGAATAACCTATGATACAGAACAGAGGCTAAGAAACTAGAGGTAGACAGGTACACCGCCATCAATATCATCATACAGAGAGGGGGTAATAGGAATATAGAACAGCCATCATGCAGGGCGGAACAAAACTGATCCACTACCCACCATGAAAGCAGCAGCAAAATGATAATGACTGGGCATAGAACAAGCATGTAGAACATGGACAATCTAAGCCTGTTGGGTTTTCTGTGCCATAAAAGTTGAAAGGAAGAAAAAGGGAATAAGGACTGATAAATATCACTTGTTTTATCATGATGGTGCAAACAGAGGATTTTGTTGCACGCCTCACGCGAATCCCGCTCCTGATTGTAGTGTTCAATGTCTTGTTTCAATTCTTTCACAACAACAAGACATAATAAAGCCTGAGTGGACATCTGGCCCATATCCTATCCCCTCTCCCTTCTAAACTGGCCCATCTGGTAATTATAGGACCTTTTAAGTTTAGACCAGTCTTGTAGCCAGTGGAGGCCCGCTGATCTTCATACCCTTTCCTGCTCTCTCAGAAGCCTTCCCTACGAAATCAGGACCATGGTGCCCACACCCAAAGATCTCGACCCAGCCCCCGTTATCTGAGTCCAATTTATAGCTGTAGGTGCCTCCGTAGCCTAATCGAATGAGCGTCGCCTCGTTCTCCATGGTAGCCAGGCATGCGCATTTGGCGGCAGCACTGTTCCTGTGTAGATGTAGCATATCGTACATGATACTGACTGCATTTCGCAATCCCTGAATATGCTCCTCGCCAATCTTCTCAGCCACTCTCAGCAAAAAGCCGTGCATATCCTCCACAAAGAGATCCGATGTGGCTAACCCGTGCGCGTTGTTGGCCAATACAGAGTTCACAAAGTTGGCGATGGGTAACGGTGATGGAAGCGTGTGCACTTGCGTGGGTAACGGGATCGCAATAATACTGGGTCCATTGTAAGGGGTATTCAAGTTGCTGTCCGTCTTGATGAAGCGCGAAACGTCGCTATCAGAGCCCCAGTCTAGAATACTGCAGTCCTTTCCACCACAGTAGCCATCGTAGGAGATATCCCACATGCGGTGCAAGTTGCGCTCATTGAACACGAGAGCAGAGGCATGGTACTTGTAACTCATGCCCCAGACACCATGCTGCCCATCATCGAAGCACGATAGCTCGGTCTGGCCCCATAACGTAGCCCCAAGATCGTCCATATTGCCACCCTTGCCCATAATCATACCCAGCATGTAATGCTCAATGTTGGGTCTAAAGATCAGCACGGACCCAATTTGCTCAGGGATAGTGATCTGTGCCAGTGGGTCATCTGGTGGACGCCTCTGTGAAATGGCATTGGCTCTGGAAATAAACTTGCGGCATTGGTCCAGGAGCTTCTCGTAGCGTATCATGACGAAGGAATCGCTGCTCTCATCATAGAGCCTCAACGAGCCAGAGCTGTCACTGCTGCCTGGTGCATTGGACTGGTTCTGTGCGTTCTCATTATTATTATTGATGGGAGGATCTCTCTCCCCTGGCAGCAGACGTTGCATATTGCTCAGTTGGATCTGCTCGCCGTTGTTGCACCCCTGATTATTGCCCAGGAATTGCCCATTATTGCAATTAGGTAGAAGGTAAAACTCACACACACGAACGCGTCTTCGTAAGAGGTCGCGTGGTGCTTCGCCATCTTGGATGGGAAAGCTATGGGAATGGATGATCCGGATCCCCCTATAGCTCTTGATGTCGGGTCCCTCCTCTAGGCGCTTCAGACCATCAGGGCCTTGTGTCACATACTGAGTCCTTTCAGGGTTCATCTGCAGCTGAAACGTGAGCCTTGAGTTGATCAGTAGGAAGTTTGGCTCCTGTGCGCCCCACCCCCTCAAAAGCTGCTTTGCATCCTCAATCAGGATATCAAGCCCATTCACGTTCTTTTGTAAAAAGCCAAAGGTGTTGACATAGTCTCTGATCTCATCCTCCAGACTATGGGTGTCCCTGTAGTATCGTTCCCTCACCTTGCGGAAATAACTCCTTGCCTTGATAAGGGCCAGATGCACCTGCAAATCGTTGGTCTTTTGGATGCTCCCTACGACCTGCTGTAACTGGTAGTAAAAGTTCATTCTGCCCTGCTCTGTCATCATGAAGTTGTGCTCCATTGTGATAGCAAGACCGTGGCGGGTAGCATACGAGCTGAATTTCTCTTGTGATTGAGTGAGGGTGCGAGCTGCCGCCTCGTACGGCACTCTGCTTGCCATTCCTTCATCAAAGGAAAACACCCTCCACTTGATCTTGGAATCAGGCGATGACCAGTAAACATAGGGCAGGATCAGGCTTGTGAATGGGCTGCCTGTAGCTCCCGTGATCAAACCATCAATCCTGTCCTGGATGTAAATCTGTTGCCCCTTCAAAGGGGAAGGCATATTCGTCAAATGCCTCCTGCTGATTTGCTGGAACCTATCTGCATCATCCTTGATCTCCCTGGCCACAGGACCCCAGATTGATTCCAAGTCTGAAATGGTGGGGGCCATATTGGTGCTGAAGCTTGAAAGAACCTCATGTGCAGTTCCTCTGGGGCCAGCCTGTGTGGTCAAAATGGCCTGTGGCTCTGCGCCGGTCACTAGTGTTGCCATGCCTCCCTTGCAAGAGGCAGGTAAAATTATATATATCTATGGTTCAAATAAGAATCCCATGCACATTATGTGTGGGAGCTATGCAATTTAATTTGTTTAAAATAATCACTTTTTGGTACAAGTCCCATTGTTACTGTTATTTGTATTACTAGAATTTACTTGTGCTACACTATTCGTAGCAGGGGAGGATGGTAGCTCTGGCAGCGTATATTCAATGGCCAGTCTTAGCGTGACAAAGAGGGGCTTATCCAAATATTTCTGTATTTTCATGATCTTGGATTCCTGGATCTCAGTGGAACTGATCTCCAGGGTGGAATTTCCATCACTACAAATGGTGGTGTTGATGCTATTCCCTATACCTTCAATGACCTGAGGTGGAAGCTGCAGCCATCTTTGGCCATCGGGTTTGCTGATCCGTACAGTCAAGGTGGATAGATCAAATGTCGATGGGGCATTCTGCAAAATGTTCTCACGAAGCGTCTTGACGCAGAACAAGAATGCCTCCGTGTCCACCTTGTACCATGCACCATTCACCAAGGTCTCCTCCCTGATCTGGACCCCTAGCTGGTCCTGATTGGCCTTGAGCATGTGGATGGCCGGATGCCCCTCGTGCACAAAATAATAGGAGGCACCCGTCAAAAACATAACCCCTTCAATGTCTAGATTCGTGTGTGTGTACTTGGGATACTGCTTCATCCAGGCCATGCCCAATTCTGTATTTCCAGAAAGATTAAAGATTTCCTGTGGCTCTGAAAGCTTGCCGCTTCCAAGGAGGAAAAGGGACGCGCCATCCCCATTCGCCGTAAACTCTTTGGGGGGCAGTCCATCCACGTTCACAGAGATCACTTCATCAATGTTAGTATGACTCTCTAGCACAGTGATTCGTTTGATGAGCGCGCGACCTATTCGTTCTTGCAGGGCCTGTTCTGTGATCACAGAGGAGGTATCCGAATCATAGTTGAATATGTAGCTGGCCTTTTCGGGGTTGATCCTCCATAGTGCTCCATGGATGCCCATGTGCTCCCATGAGGCCCTATTGCCTGTGATGTGGATCAGCAAATTTCGTGTGGTTCCTTTGGTAGATGTATCATGATTACTGTTGTTGTTTTGATGTGACTGGTTGCTTCCATTGGGGACAAGACCTCCCAAGAATTTACTCATGTCGATAGCACTAGACTACCAAGTGGATAAACACATTTATATGCAATTCATACACCTATCAGCAGCAACAGATATCCGAAAGCCGGATTTATATATATACTTGTGAAAACGGATACATCTGGCTTGCCATTTTCCATATGGATGGATCTCAAGAGCTTTCATCTTGTCTTGGATTCCTTCTTCGATAGGGCCATCGTGTCGCTGAGTTATGATGCTGCTGAGAAATTGGCACAGCATATCACAGCGGATGGAAATAGGCTCCTGGATCCCACCTTCACTATCCTCTCCCTCACATCCGCATTTGTCTTCTTTCAGATTTTGCCCTCCATCCTCTACCGAAATGAATGTGCTCAAAACACATTTTCCATCCTCCTGTCGAAACTGATCACATATGTTATGATACCAATCGAGATCCAAAAGTCATGCTGGCTAGCCCTGCCTGCCATCATCTTCTACATGACTCTTTACTCCTTGCTCTGCACAGCATTCAGTAAGATGCTGCCCGCTTTTAAAAAGCATTGGGATAATATTGTGCCCTATTTGATCGTTTTCTGCACTTCCTCCATTCTGAAAACAATCCAAATGGAGAAGCAGACCCAGTTGGTTTGCATCTTGGTGACATGCTACTTCATATGGGCTGATTCTATCAACGGATGGGGCTATATCAAAGACTTTCTAGACTCCATCGTATCGCGTGGCATTGTCATTGTCATTGAGGCGCACGTCTTTGGGCGCATTCACAGAGGGGCCACTATATCGTTGAGTTTCTTTTACTTGTGTATTATTTTATGCATACACATAATCCTAAAGCCCCAGGGGAAGAAGGCATCCAATCCACATGTTTGCATAGTCCTGGGCGTCTTGCTGTACTCCTTTTCAAGCCATTTTGTGCAGTCTGTGCAGACTTTTTGTGGAAACAACCTTTCATCTTCCTTTCTGGTATCCTTGACCTTGCTTTTGATCCTGGTCTATCATCTCCGCCTCACTGTATCCCTCATGGAATTCTGTACCAATATTTTGAGTATTATCTGGAGCAGTATGTTCAGATCCTTCACCTCGAGTACTTACCATCACTGGGAACCTCTTGTCGTTTATCTCATTGTTTTCCTCTGCATGCAAGCTGTAAAGGATCGATTGGCCCAACTTCTCGACATCACCTCCTCACTGTCCTTATCATATGATGTCAAACAGTTGAGCAAAGAAATCGTCCTCATAGCCAATGAGAACGAATCCACTAATCCCATCCTCACATATGACAGTTATCTGGATTTCCCATCAGCAGATACCCCCCAACATCGTACAGGAGATAAGGCGCAAAGAGGCCATTATCCATCTATTGATGCTCACCAGCAGATCCACAAAGGACATGGACATTAAATCAAAGCATATTATACTTGAATGAAACTATAGCTTAATGTTACTCCTATTTCACTGTGCCATATATGTCCTCTTCCTACTCACGCGATCCCAATGATCTTTTGCTACATCCTAGCAAAAATGAACTCTTTGCACCTCCTATGAATTATCTCGATGCTAAAAATAGCGGAGTGCAGCCTGTGATCTACAGGAACGCCATTCTGAAACAGCCATTGGCTGATTTTGAAACAGGTTTGTTAGCTATATCTTTGTGAGCACTGATGCCACAGCTCATCCTACTTTCCACCAGGAACAGAACTGCCCATCCTTCAGATCGATTGGAGGAAAGGGCAAATCAATATTTTCAGAGATGATGAGGACATGTTGAATGGGGTCCCATGGGAACACCTCCATAACTACAGGGTTCTAGTACCTCCTGAGCCAATGGAGCAGTACGTATGGGAGAGCGTGCAATTCCTTCAACGAGGACACTCGCTCCTTGACCCATTCTGCACATGCAGTCATGGTCTAAGCCCATCTAGGGCAAGAAGGCTAGGAATCACTGCTTCATCTGAAAGGATGATGCAAATTTGTCCATTGAGAAATGTACCAAAAATAGTTTCATTCAATGATTTATCCATGGAGCTGGGGATCGAGGATATCACAACCTTTTCCATCAAGGGGCAGGGCTTCTTAGACTCATTACAAAGACATTGTACAATCCAAAGGAACCATGACCCCTCACAATGCATAATTGCATGTACTTCCCTGTATATGGGGGGGCTAAGGTCTGTCTACCTTGTAGAGTGCATTTGCTATCTGTTCTAACATTTTATTCCAGGAACAAGGAAAATCTTATTGCAAAAATAAAGAGTCACAAGCTTCCTTTCGACTTGGAATTGCATAAATATACCAAGGAGTATCCTGGCCTGCTGAATGATATTCAGAGCTTGGAGGCAGAGGGCTTTGTCCATGTGATAGAACATGACAGGGACAGAGGCAAAATCATCCTGCATTTTCTGGATCCAGAGAGAAGACTGAAGGTGGATGCAGATATAAGGGCACTATGGCACTCTGTAGATATATCAAGGGAAATGAAGAAACGTCCTAGGCCAACTGATGAATAGCCTTAAGCCAACTGCTCAAGAGCCTTAAGCCAACTGATCAAGAGCCTTAAGCCAACTGCTCAAGAGCCATAGCCTAGAGTATCAAGCAAAAGGAAGAAATAGCATTGGATCTAAGAGAATAAGCATCAAGTGAATTGAAATCCAGGCTGTAGCATGCAAGCCTGCATGAAGAATGTGATTTGAATGAATAAAGTATGGCACAGACTCTAAAAACCATATCATCAGAGTGAGGCAAGGCAGGGCAAAAAGCATGGAGGAACTCTCAAGGACAAATCCTTGTCTGTAATGGTAGGCACATAAATCATACAACATGAGCATGAAAAATGTATGTGCAGTCACTTTGTCCAACATGAATAATACAGGATTGGTCTTCTTCAATGATTGCCATCCTGTGTGATGGACACAGAGGCTAAGGCATGTTACCAATAGTGATAGATGATGATAGACCCAATTTCTAGCATAAAAAGCATGGAGCACATTGGTGATGAAAAGGAAGGACGTATACTTCAAAATACAATGCTCTGGGTCTGTCATTTTCCTTCATGCATAATATTATCTTTGCATTTACACAACATGCATGTGAATTTATATGCTTTACTTCTGGTATCGAGACTTTATATGCCATTTATAACAGCATCCAGTGCTCCTTGACTGAAGTCCAGAGCCTCTGTTGAACAATGATTTCTTAATTTCCAGTGCGGTCCTGCACGATGCAGCTCCATGAACAATAGGCTGTAATTGTAGATAGCCATCTCCCTCCTTTCATGATGAAAGGTCTCGTTCCCCTGTGCAACCCTAGCGTTTCTGTCAAAGGACAGGAGTGCAAAGTCCATTGCGTCCAGACCATCGTCATTTTGGATATTCACATCGGCGTTACAGATGCGCAATAGGTAGCGCACACAGAAGGGATAGCCTCGATCACAGGCATACATTAGGGCCGTTTTCCAATGTGGTGGTGAGGGGTTCTCTTGAAGAAAGCTTTCTACATCTAGATCAATGTCCGGCAGAGGGGCATTCACATTGGCGCCCATCAGGTGATCTCTATGGTTTATGCCCATCGATTCTGTTATCAGGCCATGGTTAAGTAGGGTCGCGATGAAGTGGAAGAAGGGTCTGTTTCGGGCATGCAAATTGCGCGAAAAGTTCATTTCAAAGGCACAGAGGTCAGAAAGCTGAGGGCACGTTTGCAGAGGGTCTGCACTATGGTACATCAAAACAGCTATTATCTCTGGCTTGCAATGGTCCACAGCATACATGAGCAACGTTTCTTGATAATCCTCTCTCACAAACAGTGTTTGGAGGTTAATGCTCCTCCCATTATGCTCTTGAAGCAATTCGTCTAGTGCTGCTGGTGAGTTTTCTCTTAAGTTACTCTCTCTCTCACAAGTTGGATTGCTTTTATCTCTATTGCATTCATAGCATCTCATATATGTAATTGAACTTATATACTTATGGTAAAGGTAGAAAGCCATGATTAAAAGCTGCAATCCAAAATACTAGCTACCTTTACCATGAAAGCCATCAGGTAGTATGAAGAATATCTGCTGATATTTCACAATCGAGTAGCACACGAAAATGTGAAATGTATAATAGATGGGCCACATCTTCTGGTAAAGGCATTGTGGCCTGAGGCTAATTTCACAAAAGATGGTTACGTAGAGTAACAAGACAAATAAATCGATATAATTTCCAACGTGCTGTTTTCTGCAGTCTGCATCGTCCTGTCCATGGCATAGCCCAAGAATCTTATTCCAAAGGATATAGCCCAGAATATACGCTATAATTATAGCATAGGGTGTCTCGTTCGTCCTGTAGAGAACAGAGGCTAGTGCAGTCAAGGAGAAAATAAAACTTTCAGGAATGCCCACTTGCGTCAAATATCCTAGACCAAGATATGCAAATGTCAAGACAGCAGAGACCCAAAAGAAAATTTCGTCCTCCATTAACTGAAAGTGCACTAGGTTTCGAAAGTATAGCACTGTGCATGCCAACACAGATAATCCTGCATTCCAAAGGAACATGGAAGGCAAGCTTGGGGGGCTCTTCTGGTAACACGAGGCAAAGGCACATATATTGATCGTAGCAGACACTAAAATCACCAGATAAGCAGAAGGTCCAAATGTCTGCTCGTGAAGGCTCAGCTTGTCTTCCTCCTGCCTGTAGACCACAAGGTGTACCCCTTGAAGGACATCACATGCAGTGACTGTATACTCTGACGAATTAGAATACACCCTGCCTCTCCCCTTACCCTCTGCCCTGCATGCATCTGCTTGGGCCAGATGCCTTAGCAAGCTGTTCTTCAACGTAGAGGGATCGGAGGCCACTGGAAAATATCCCTCGCTAGCATGCAATGAAGGAAGTATGATGCCTTCGTCTACATGGCATAGACCAAAGGGCGAGACAAAGCAGGCCTCAGATTCGGACGCTAGTGCAGGATTATAGGTCCCATCCAGCACAAACCACGCACCCCTCGGCCCAACCTCAATGAAAAGAGATTTGTGTAACAGTAGGCCCAGGTAAACGTTTGACCATGAGAAAGGGGCCGAAATGATTTTGGAGCTGTAGGGGGTCCCGCTCATAGTGCTTTGAAGATATGGGCTAGATATCTCTGAATCCAGGGGGATCCTTATTGCGCTCACCATGGAATAATAATGAAAGCAGCAACCCAATAGTAACAGAAGCATTATAGGCAGCGGCTGAAAAGAAACTGGGTTATGCTTGTCTTCAGAGATTTCAATATGTATTTATAGCCCGCCACCCTAATTAGAATACCATATGGCCACAATGGAAACCTCTCTTTCAGATATCTTTTATTACTTTGTCAAAATACTGTTTTTTATCGCCATTCCAATACAGGCCATGTTGTGGCCGACGGCTAGCTCCATAAGTGCTGTTTGTATCTATGGCATGGTGAACATTTTCATGTACTTTACCATGGAATCCGGGGCAGCATGGAAGAGCATTCTATCCCCGGGCATTTACATGTTCAAAACAGAAACTACGAAAACAAATTATACCTTCACCATTCTCATGTTCTTCTATTTTGCCTTTTATTTTTTCAATTTTATCAAACATGAGTCTCATATACTGCCCATGACAACCATGTGGCTTGACCCTTCTATAGCCAGCAATTTTACAGGCCAACTCGACCCTTTGGATGTAACAAGCGATATCTCAAAGAACATGAGAGCGAATCAATTCGAATGGTGGAAATCAGTTCAGCTGAATGCACCTTTGGTCTATGGGACAATACCGACAGGAAAGACCTCCTCCCTCCAGTGCAGCAGCGGCCATGGATTCAACTGTTATGCAAAAGTCTGGAGCACCCCTTCCCCATCCTCTTGGGCACCAACCACCACTAGCTTTATCCCCTTTGCTGATCAGTTTTATGATGTGGATGTCGCTGTGACCCCTGGGCCAGGGAAGCGCTGTCAGGATCTTGAGGTCTATCGATTGGCTGTGGATCAAAATATGAATATTATCCAGGCTCTGGATTATCCCGCCTCCGCCATCCCTGCCCTCAATTCCCCCAACCGTCTTCCTGTCTTGACGCCTCCTTGCAACCTCTACAATACCTCTTCCCTCTGTCTACAAATAGCACACACGTTCACTCCACAGCAATACAACCAAGAGGTGGCCAACCTGTGCTCCACTTATAATCAAAAGCTAATCTTCCGGCTGCCCACCAGAATCCAAGATGTGGATTTGGACACGAATAGGGCCATCCTTGACATCCTGCTGGTATCTGATTCAGCTGCCTCAGTTCAACTTTCCGCCAGATGGAAGATCGACTCCAATAATAATTATAATGGCAATGATTGGTTCCTCTTCAATTCGCTCTGGAAGCAGGTGGTGGATACGGATCAGGTCCAAAGCTGGAGGGAATCCACCAATCGGGCAGATATCTTCTTCAAGTTCCTCATCGCAGTCCTTCCAGCCATCTTCTCGTGGTACGTTTTGTCAGTGGAGTTTCTGTCCTTCGTCTCCGATAACCAGATCCTTTTCCTGAGTATCTTCATCGAGCTTCCCGCCATACTTCTGTTCCTGTCCCTTGGGGCTTGGCTGCCCATGGCTGGCTCCATCCTCTGTGTGCTGGCTGTGAACTATGATATCAACAGAAAGCAGCGCTGGCAGGATTTCGTACGCCCTGTTCTCTTTTTCGTTCAGGCCATTTGCAACAGCATCCATTTCGCCTGGCTTTTGGCCTTGGTGGGCCAAGCAGGCTGGAATGCCTTTTATTATGATGTGACCTTGAAACAGCTTTATTCCATGTCATACCAATTCATCATCACAGACCAGTCCTCCCCTACTTGGATAGCACTCATGCTGCCTGTCATCCTCCAGATCAATATAGCCTTTCTCATAGGAACCATCATCTGCGTGGTGATGGAAAGCACGGCAAAGAGCATCCTTCCTAGTAGCCAGGCCAGCACAGCTGCTTCTACTTTTGCCTGACATAGACAAGAACATCCTTTCGTCTCAGATTGCCAAACACAGCCTGCCATTGTGTCTCATTGAACTGCTCCAGGTGCTTGGCCTGTATCCCTAGCTCGATCCAGTCTTCGGGTGTATACTTTAGGAGAGCCATCAGTTCAGGCGTCAAACCATAACGCTCCCACAAAATGTCAAATTGCACCCCTCCCTTGACCAAGTGATGGGGCTGTATGCTTGTCCTCTTTAATATTAAATCTCCAATATTGCATTGAAAATGGAGAAAGGGGTTGGGTGACCATGGCCCGAGGTCGCTGTAGTCATCCAGCGATACTTTCTCGTATCGGATCCATTCCTCCAGATCCTTCTGCATGTTATACAGCTTCGTGACCTCAATCTTGCAATCAACACATTTCCGAAAGTTGAGCTGGCTGCCTTTCTTGATGATATCGCTCCATGTGAGGGTTCTTTTACCATTGAAGATACCGAAAAGCTGAAGGCTTTGCTCAATCGATATTTTGATGGGATATTTGTCCACTAGATCCAATTTCAGTGTCTCGTATTGCCTCTCCTCGCTGCTGTGGCTTGTTTCAACACGGGTTTGAGAATTGCCCATATGATATATGGCAGCACAAAATACTTTTATATAAATAAATAAAATTCGTACTCTCTTATTGCATTGCACGCAACTAAATTTAAAAGGAGTCCTTTTCCATTTCCTTTTATTTATATCGCCTACCGATCCCAAATCTAAGACAGGCCTTACATGGAGCTTCCACACGATTGGGAAGTCATTAAGCGCCCTGGCAACAACCACCAGGGCAAGGAGATGGATCCTCCACCCAACCCTACAAAGAATGAGAATGAAAATTCTGCTGTGGATGAGACTGAGGCTCCTGAAAATGATGAGACTAAGGAGGACTCTGATGAGATCAAGGAGCAGCAGGACTCAGCAAGTAGTTGTACCAAGAGAAAGGAACCAGCCTCGTCCCAGACTCCAAACCTTAAATTAAAGATTTCCAAATCCCCATTGGGCCCTAAGGGTGTGTTCAATGCTGTTATGCAGGACAGACCAGAAAAGGGACAGTTGAAACAGATGATACTCGCACACCTCAGCACTAGCCATGACTGCGATGGTAAAAACAGTAGGGAGATGGATGTCCATTGCCTTATTACCAAGGTCCCCTATCAGAAGATGCTCAGTGATCTATTGATAAACCATGACAAGGAGATCTTGCCCTCCCCCAATATTCCCTATGTGACAAGAGCCTATGAGGAATCCTACATGCGAGAGCGCCTCCATTCCTCCGAACGCCTTTGCGCGAAAAACGAACATTGCGAATGCATGTTTCTGGACCCAGAAAATCCGTTTATATGCATAGAATTCCTCTTGCCCGGAGAAAAACCGCCAACAACCCCACATCTCTGCGTGGTTTGCTGCAGGTCCATCTTCTTGTCTTGATTCGTGACACCTTCCTGATCCTTTTTCTTATCAGGGCGGTGACACAGCAGCTCTACTATGACATCATGTTTGACAAGCACGACTTCTCAGGCGTGATCCAGCGCTTTGGGAATATCCACAGCCAACCTGGAGAGTACTCTCTTGACTCCATGCTCATCGCTGCACCCAACATGGCCCTTCATATCATGCCACTGCCTATTGTCTCGCATCAACGCAATCGATATGTGGTATTCAACAAACGAGGCATCAAACATCTCAAGCAGACCAGGGTGTATTTTCAATGCACCCCTTCTTGTTAAGTCAGCAGTGGCATATTACGCCATTGTATACTCATTGGAGGCATAATAATAATATTTCAACCGTTATTATGAACGAGAGGTCCGTCTCCAATGTCAAGGAGGGGTGGTTTATGCCTTGTAAAAAAGGACCTACTGATGCTACTTCTACAATCATCGAAATCGATGACGGGGCTGTGTTCTGTAAATCGAATTCAGAAATCGAGTCCCTACTACAAGAACTACACACCCATTTACGAACTGGAAATAGAAAATGCCAGGCAGAGATAGATAGATACCTGATCGCATGCATAGGGCCACAGTTCCAGCACTTGGTGATGTCCAGGGGCAAAGCACCCCATTATGACAACCTGCCCGATTTTTCCTTTTACGCCCTGTCTATCATTGATGCGTCCAAGGACCATATCCAGGAACTGCACCAGATCTTCCTGCTTTTGAGGCAATGTACGCCACTGAGGAGAAGAACCAAGCGAGCCCAGCGCGAATTGCAATGGGAACAGATCAGCCTGCAGGGCATACACCACCTGGTCAGGTCTATGCAGGGTACGCTCATGGGCCTTTACCCTTCATGTGCTCGCACTGTGGCCTTCATTACAAGAGTCCATGTTTATCGCTTTATTCGCTCCCTTCTCGTATCCGATTTTTCCACATTAAATCTGTACCTTCAACGAATACGCTACATTGTCAAGATATGCGTCATGGAACACCTCTGCAATACTATGCTTGATTTCAATCCTGGCATCTGCTATATGCTGAACAAGTCAGGGCAACAGCTGAGGCATTTTTGCAATGCTGTAACTACCATGTGTGACATCTTCAGGGGCGATTTAAACTCCACCTTTGCAAAAAGGCAATGCATTGTGGCCACTATGCTCTCGCTCGAAAAAAGCGCCCATTCCTTCTTTGAACGCTGCACGCGTGCCTATAGGGGGATCATAAGCAGCAACTCCCCTGGATTTTCAAGCTTGGAAATTTTCAGGAAAAAGAATCACGTGCAGAGTCATCAGTTCATCCACTTACTCCCTGAAATTTACTCGGTCAAAAATCAATACATTTTCGAGCTGATCCACAGGGACAGGGTTCCCAAGGATTGCCTGGAGAGCTTCTGGCATCTCACGCAGTGCATCACCGTGCACTCCTTGCCCGTTGTTGTGAGAAAAAGACAGTATGAAGCCCTCTACCGACGATATCCTCAGGCAAGCTCTCGTTTCAAGTCATATCTCTTTATCCAATACGTGATTGTTTTCATGGCAGGATTCCATCTGTATCGATCGCTGCAGACAGATCTTCGTCTGCGTCTACTGCGCCACAAAGCGAAACATCACAGGTTAAGCTTTATGCTTAAGGCTCAATGCTTTAAGCTCTAGGCTCAAAACTTTAGGCTTAATTCTTTAAGCTTAAAGCTCAAGCTTAAAGCTCGAAGCTAAGAGCTAAAAGCTGAAAGCTAAAAGCCTGTGCTCATGGCAGGGGGGCAACTGCAGTGTGCCAAGATCCGAATGAACTGCACGAATCCTGAAAAGTATCTATGCGCGAATTGTGACATTCCCAGCATTTTGAGCATGGATATCCTAGGACGTGTGGCACAGGTGGGCGATAGGAAGATCATCTTGAGCCTTTGCTGTGCATCTCTGATCTACTACAAGGGCACTGGCCACGAGTTAAACGTGACCTGTGGACCCCAGTGTGCAAGAGAAAACCAATTTGCAAAAGGGAGGAGTGTAGTGAATCAGGAACCCTCCTCCTCCAAGAAAGCAAATGCCTGCTTTGTTTGCCAGCAGAGAAATGTGGTCCATTCATTTGAGTTACTCCATGTCCCCTCAAGGACTATGCGCTACTATTTCCTTTGCTCCAAGCACAACCTGTCCACTGCCATTATAGCCAGCATAGGAGACGAGTACGACCTGCTAAAGGCCTTGAAATTAAACAAGAAGCTTTGAGTCCCTTGGCTCATGCTTTTTATTTGCCTATGCATTATGCCATCCATACAGCTATTTTGGTTTATTTGAATCTGAACTCTAATTCATTCAACAAAAAGGATGCATATAGCCTATAGAATCTATAGCTTCCTGTGTAGTGCACATTTTGCCTTCTGTGTATTGGTCATCTCCTTGGGATATAATGCTCCAGTCATTCTGTATAGCGTAGAGGTGCAGGATAATATCGAATGCTTTATGCAAAATGCATCCAGGCAGCATCCAGAAGCACATGTGTCATACACCGAGTCGCCATTGAGTGGGCTTTATTTTTTGGCATGCATGTCCGCCAGCGCATTCTCCATAGTGTATCTTGTGCTCCTAGAGAGCAAGGAAGAGGACTACACCCAACAAGACCTCCTGGCTGATTTGCTCTTTTGGTGTTTCACCTTTGCCCAATTTTATGTATCCCTGGCCACCAACACATTGAAGCTTGTTTCGCAAGAATACCTTTTTCTCCGTCTTGTCCTGTTCTGCTGTACCTGTTATTGGATATGCTCGCCCCTGGAAAAGCATAGGGGCCCTGATATATGCACCTCCGCCTCCTTCGTGGTCTTCATAGCCCTATCTTTCCAGAGCGTGACCCTAGCCTCGTGCAATCAGTCCATCCTTGTGCTCTGCTACCTGCATAGATTCATGGATTTCTTGTTGCTCCTAGGACATAGGTGGGATAAGGAGCCAGAGGCAGAGGGGCTTTTGAACTGCAGAGTATTCTATGTGGCTTTCACAGGGGTTCTCCTGCACGCTGATATGATTCTTTATTCCATAGGCTCAAAGCTATAAGCCTAAAGCAAAGGGCTACATCTCCTCCGCGAATGAATCAGATGGCCTTCCTGGTAAGAGGAAATTGATATCCTCATAAATGTTTTGCCAGATTTTATAATGTTCCGTCACATGGATATGCACAAAGAGATATAAAATAGAGAGCAGCCAACTGATAGATGCTGTAAGTGCAGATACAAGGAAAAGAGTGCCCTCCCCCATTCCAAAGCATATCACCTGCTTCCAAACAAAAACCATCCACAAGCTCTGTGTGCATATCAAAAAGTTGTGCACGTTCAAGAAGGAGCCCGTATACACCACAAAGGCAACGAAACCGATCGCTGGAGTGGCAAACACGCCAACAAAGCTGTCCAAAAGCCCCACACCACCACTGTGATTGCCTGTAATATGCAGCACCCAATGAGGACTGCTCCCGTTCCAGGCTATCTGGATCTGATTCCACACTTGCATCTGATTCCATAGCGATGTGCTGTTGCGACCCATGAACTCAACCAAGAGCGTGCTATTATTCAAGGGCTCGTCGCCTCCAAACGACGTGAGTGTTGGAAGATATACGCTCAGAAAACAGGCCGAGAGCACACCAACAAACGGGAGCCCGAAAAGGACCACCTTTTGGCTAGGCATCTGCATAAACTTCACCTTCTGTCTACTTTGCGCTATCCAAAATGGAGTAAGTATAGGAAAAACAAGCACCGTACCCCAGTTGCGCCACATGGCCTTCCTCAGGGAGCCATCATCGTCACTAACAAGTGTCGAAACTTGATAAAAGAATAGTATCATGCTCAAAAGGTTCAGGGTACTCAAAACAATCAAGAGGGTCCCTTTGGCATATGGTTTTTCAATGTTTTTTAGACCAGCAGAGTCCTCCTCTACCAATAACCATACACAACAAATCAAGGAACTTAGACACAAAAAGGTAGAAGATATGTTTTCTGATGCATGAAGGGCGTACGTCAGGCAAAATATGCTGACTCCCAGGGTGTACATGTAATACCAAAGCATGGCAGGAGTGATGTAGACCGCATTGGCTCTAGAGCTTTTCACATCAAACTGAAAATGGCTTGATGTCTCCGCCTCACTCTCGTCCACAGAAATGCAATAGACTGGCTGCCTTTCGTTCTCTTGAGAGGAGGGGTGCCTCTTCAAGTATAGTTTTCGGCCCAATTCCCAGCATATGAATAGAATACTATAAAAGCAGCCTAAGAATACGTTGGAGAGACATGATAGCCCTATATTCTCTATCACAGGGATGCCTTGAACTTTTTCAGTCACAGATGCCTCTTGGAGATGGGGCGTACCAAACGAAGTATGATACACATGGCTCACAAGGGCGTAGAGGCTAAACACAATCACATACAGAATGGCTATACACAGCTTTTGTATGTACACCATGCAAATGATTGGGTGCGCTGATCCTTGAACTAAACATATTTAAATACATGGGTTATCCTGCGCAAATTCCATATGACGTCATTCATTTCCTTAAACTCCCTGAATTATGCTGCTGCCTCCTTTCACGGAATTCAGGCTCTCATAGTAATTATCCTCATTGTGGGTTACCCCAACAGCAAGCCAAACACCCCTTCCCTCATGAATGGCATTTACAGTCTCCAAAGAAATCTCCTAGTTTTGCGTTCCCCGGACACACAGCCCCATTGCACTCTGCCGCATCTCAATGCCACTCGCTCTGCTCTTCTGACTTTAAAGTTTGACGACGCAATGTCAGTGGAAATCAACAGTAGCTCTATCTCTCAACAACCCACTATGATGATCTACCAGTTCAACGAAAACGCGTTTGCCATGCAACACAATTTTTTTACAGGATACATCAACGTCCAGTATCTCATCTTTTCATTCTTCCTCCTCTCATTCTTATTCCAAATGATGGATGGCCTCGGGGGGACCTACAGCTCCAGTCATAATGGCCCTAGACTATTGAGGTTCTTGGAGTATTCCTTCTCCGCTAGTATAATGATTATGGCCATTTCGTTACAAGTCGGCATGACTGACATCTACTCCCTGTGCTACATCTTCACCCTCGTCTTTGCCACCAATATGCTTGGCATGATAGCTGAATTATTATTCTACATTGTGGAAAAGTCTGCGGATCTTCAATCCAATGCTGCTTTTGACTTTCTCATGATCCATCCAAAGTGGTGGTGGTTGATTCCCCATTTGCTGGGCTGGGTGACATGCATCGTCGCCTACGCACCCCTGTTGGACTCCTACTTGACGTCAGCTCTGTGTTCCGATCTGAGCCCCCCTGGCTTTGTGAACGTGATTGTCTTTTTGGAATTCTTCCTCTTCATCTGCTTTGGGATCGTCCAGTTTTATGCCTTGTACATGAAGTCTCTTCTCCTTGGTGAGAACGATCCTGCTGTTCGCTCACTCTTCGTGAGATACGTGGAGGTAGGGGGGAGGCTCAGGCAGGCCCCCGCCTCTTACATGCAACACATCACAGACCAGGGGGATTGGGCTTATATTATCCTGAGTTTTACTGCCAAGACGCTGCTTGCATGGCTCATACTGTCGCCAACAATCCTTAACAGAACCTGAAGCCTTTTAGCCACTTGGCTCATACTGTCGCCAACAATCCTTAACAGAACCTGAAGCCTTTTAGCCACTTGGCTTATCAGCAGCTGCGAACAATGATTTCCTTCAGAACCTGGGCGCTGGATTGGCTGCTGTCCTGATTCATTCTGCTTGGTATCACCTGTATGATGGGGGATTGCATGCTCTTCTTCAGCAATGTCTTATAGAGAGATGAAGGGGTTACAAGGGCAGGGTTCAGATGCTCCAAGCCTTCAATCTGCCCCGACTTCAGAGCCCCAGTGACATGCTTGGAGCAGAAGGTCCCCTCCACATCAATGACTTGAAAGGGTAGATACGAAAGATACATGGCCATCAGGCTAAACTGCACGTTCTTTTCCGCCTGTAGCCTGCAGTATTCCTTGATCTTGATCCGTTGTGCCTGGGTTACTTCAATGGCAAAACAAAAGTATCCTTCTCTTTGATAAGTTTTGGGCTTAAAAAATACACTCTCGCCTTGATAAATAGACGTCCCCCATACATCCTTCTCCCATGGCTCATCCCCGTATTTCTCGGGAATCGCCATTTCCACATGGCAGTAGGGGCCATTAAAGTAGCTCACCATCTGGTTTTGAAATGGATCCGTCTTGGACGGTTTATAAAACAAAAGATAAATCTGAGATTTGTCATGCGATAGCACAGTGAACTGCATCTGGGGCTACTACTACACACGCCACTTCTCATCATATATGTATATTCCTAGCTAAAGCTATTTTGTAGGCGTCAGTATTTTTTGTTTCCATTCTCATTATTTATTATTACTGATAGGGCACTGGGACTGGGGATATGATAATAGGTACTGAAGCACTGAGAATGAAAGCAAAATTAAACACAGATGTACAACAATCATAGAGGCCTCTTTTTGATTTCGATCCATCTGTAGAGGGAGGACCCAACGCCTTTTATATATCACATTCCAATACACCCGGTCTATTCAGCTAGGCCTTGTTATCTTCGCTCATGACGATGTAGTTCCTAAGCACTTTGAACATCTTCATGAATCCAAAGTAGATGTCGTTGTATGACTTTCCTCCAGTGCATACAATCCTTCCAGATTTAAAAATTAATAGTACAATTGGCGATTCAGGAGGCCTCAGCACTAGACCTGGGAAAATACTCTTTTGATACGTAGAATGCTCACAGTACTTCTCATACACAGCCTCCAGGTCAATTCGCTGGTTGGGCTGTAGCTCCACATGAGCCACAATGTTTTGTATGGTACAGGAAATGACCTCGAACCTTTCTCGGGGGTTTACCTGTCTAAGCAGTTCGGTGATAGTCTGCGATGCGATGAGGCAGGCGTGAAATGACGTAGACCCCGTAATCACCAACTTCCCAGAACCAAAAAGCAGGCAGGTGCAATGAGGATTCGCGAGCCTTATGGTGATGGCAGCAAAGCGCTTGCGGTCATACGAGGTGAACGGAAACAAGCTGGCAAGTCGTTGCAGGTTGATCTCCTCCAGAGACGACGTGATCTGAGACGTAGAGACTATATTATGGCACACTGGAATAGGTAGCAGTTTGCTATCATCCTCATCATCCTTATCATCATTATCAATGTTGTTTGTCATAGAGGAGGGCTTGGCCCGCTTCACTTCTGCCTCCTTCTGGTCCTCATGCTGCAGGTTGCTGGAACAGAGAGAAAAATATCTTCGTTTTCTCATCTCCGAGCAAACAAACTGCATTTCCTATTTGATTAAACCACACACTTTGGCTAAAACTAACCATTTTAGATATTAAAAATATGAATCCCCAGCAGAAGGGCCAAGAGCGCTGGTATTTCTGGGCGTAGGCCCATTGTACATACTTGCTCTTTGTACTGACATATATGGCTCCATGGATGAGGAGGCTCTCCCCATCATGCGTCCGGAAGAAAGATCATTATCATTATTGAGTTGTGTACTAGTGCTGCTTTTTGAAAAGGTTTCCTTATCATCTTTGAAATTCTGCATCCAAAAAGGGAAAATGAGTCCAAACATAGCAAGAATGTAAAAGAACACAGGGAGAGCCACTCCAACGGAGGCTATGCCTATGGAAGATATCGTGGGCTGTCCCATAGGCAAAATCACAGGAACAACAGCGTTCCAGCTGGTTAAATTCAGGGAGGTGGACATCTAGATAAATGTGGGATAGGAACAAGGACTTAAATACTCTCAGGCTACGTTTAAAGCACTGTAGGCTTCTAATAACCTCATTCAAGAAAAAGTTAATACATACCCTTTTAGACTTGCTTCACTGTACATATCTCTCAAGCTGGCAACAGGACTAATACAATGAAGGTCATCGACATGAAACATATGGAGCTGGTCTTCGCAGGGGAATCATGGACTCATAACATTTTACCCTGCGCAAAGCAAGCCATCCCATTGCTAGAGAGAAACGAAAAAATAGTATCGTGGATAAAACCGGTGGGCAGCGGTGTGTCTCAACATATTCCAGCCATTATGTACAAGGACAAATTCTTTTCTCTGAGCCTGCGCATGCAAAAGGCGATCTACAGGTGCTCTCCACTATCTCTACCCATATATAGCTCTCCTTGGCTTACCCACCTGATACTGACAGACATATAAGGCTCAAAAAGGGATTCAAAAACGAAGAAATTATGGACGGCATTGTCAAGCTACGGATCCCAGATGTCTTGTTAAAGGAAAAAATTAGGACCCAGTCGCGCTTTGATGTGAGTCCACCTATATGCCAATGATCTTATGGATCATCATGCAGAATAGTATTTATATCTTCTTAATGGCCATTGACCACTTGACAGGCCATGAGAAAGGGGATGAAAAACCTCCATCCGCATTCCAACAAGTTCCATCATTCGTCTTATAAGAAGAAAACAGATGCTGATGATAAAAACAGTCATCATAGCGAAATGGAGCATCAGCATATGATGAACTTCAACACGCATCAGAAGAAGGAACGGCACAAGAACACATGCACGGTTTCAGCAAGGATGAGGCAGGTGGTACACGAAATGGTGAATTCCACAGAAGAACAGAACCATAATTTATTGCAGCAAATCACTATTTTCGCATTCAAATCGCATCAGAACGAAATTATCTCATCATTTCTCCAAGACCTCAGGAATGAAAACTCGGTTCTCTATCAAAACAAAGAGGCCTTGCTCCAAGTGGTGGCAGACGCTTACGATCAAAGCAGACTCCTCTTTGCCAATGTTTAAGGCTCCATGTCGGAAAAGATTATGTTCCCCTTGGCATCCTGGGAATACCCGTGCACCCCGTCCAAAGGAGTATCCACAAGCCCGTTCTCGGTGGTCCAGTACTTGATCACCCATTCCAGGTTCCGAATCGTCACAAGCATGCGCTCCTCGGAGGGCAGTTTCTTCTTCGTCCCCTCGGAAAGTTTGCTTTTTTGTAATAAAAACAGAATATCCTTAAACTGCGTACGCGACGGATGCATGCCTTTCAGGTGGTTCTGATAGTTCAGGGCATATATCTTTGCAATAATACAGTTGAGAAACATCTTAGCCTCCATCCCTTGATCACGAAGAGCCTCTAACAGATCATTGCTTATAGAAGGGATCGCATCCCAGATGCGCTTGGGGCCTAGGAACGGCGTATTCCTAGAGAAATCAGTTCCAGCGCACAGCATGAGAAAGACTATGCTGAATACAGCATTGGGATCGCTCCCAGGCACGCCAGCCTCCGCCATCACCTTGGTGATCGTTCTGTACACCATCTGCATATTCACCCAGCACTTTGGCTTGCTTCCTTGGGCCTCCTCATTGTCCTCCTCTTCGTTCTGCTGCTGTGCCAACTTTCGCTTCTTCTTTGCAGACGCAGTGGAGGCGGTCGACTGCAGCACCGCCAATTGCCTGCTCAGCATTGTCAGGCTTCTTCATATACATCCATGATGAAAATAGATGCCATACCTGTATATGAAGATATGGTTGCTAGGCTGTAGACCATGCTTCGTGTAGTACAGTAGGGCGATCGCCATATAATCGCCATCCACAGCATGGACCAGAGCGTTTCCGTACTTGCTGACATACCTGCAGAACTTTACATCGCTCTCCCCCATAGTCTGCATATCCTGCATGATGATGGGGAAACGCGGCTGCGCACACGAATAGGCCACCACTCGCTTGTAATCCAGAATGAACTCCTGCCCCTTCTCAATCACCACCAGCTCGGGGATCCGCTCACAGAGCATCTCAATCAGCTTCAGCTTGAAGTTGCGATTCATCAAGAAAGTCACCGGTTCGTCAGGAATCACCGGCGGGAGCTCATCCGTCGGGCTGAAATTTCTCACCACAACTTTGCTGCATCTGGATTGCTGGGTCATCGCCTTGTACACAGGTACCGCCGAATAATTGTCAAAGCACAGGACCACATGCTTGCACCCATGCTGAAAGAAACTCTGGATCGGTTTTAAAAACTGGTTCCGAATGAAGCATTCCCACGTCTTCATCCGCGCGTCCAGACGCATGAGCTGCAGATGCCCATCAATGATCCCCACATTGAATCGACACCCGGCAGATAGGGTGTTCGGGGGGGCTGCCTTCTTCAGAAACGCCTCCGGGCATTCCTGGTGTAAAATTCTTGACCAATCAGAGTGGATGGTCATGTGTGTGCTTGGGCTAGGCCCTTACAATTTTAGCAAACCTTCTATAGTTTTTAAAAACATAAAACAGCCTCTTTTTTTGGTCCAGGAAGCACACCACAGCCATGACATCATAGCACCAGGATGCTATATATTATTATGCCTTGTATGGTAACTCATAAGAATATGGCTACTGGTTTCCTCTTTGCCTTCAAGTTGTATATGAAGAATAATGGAGACTCCGAAATGGTAGATTGCTTGGAAAACTTGGTCCACTTTCTAACATCCTCTGATCTAATCCACGTTGAGATCATCCCTGTCACAGGCGGCGCTTTCGCGCCTACCTACGAAAACTCTATCTTCATGGAGGACGGCTCCTACCTGATAGCCTCAGATGTGGCTTATACAGCCTATGTGGGGAAGGGGTACAATAAGCACCACTCGAGATACTGCATAAGAGATGAATCTTACACCCATCTCTTTGTACCACTTTCCCCACGGGAAATGGATTTAGGACTCTCGTTCCTGGAAAGCCTTCAGGGCAAGCATTACAACTACGCTGCCCTCCCCTTGACTATTTTACCAGAGAGCTACAAGTTCAAGACTATCCACTCCCTCTACAGTTGCCTGAGCCCGCCCAAAGTTTTCTGTAGCCAGATGGGCCTGCTCCTCTGTTACCTTTGCGACATTCTCAGACCAGAGGACCATGATACACAGCACGGCAAGGCAGTAATCTTTGATCCCAAATGCTGCACCCCTGCCGATCTCCATCGCATTCTCATCACAAGCAATGCAGACGTCCATTACTGTGTCCCACAGCAGATCATCCTTGAACATGAGTTGCTTTGACTTTATTAGCTCTCCATCAAACTGAAAAGAAAAGAAAGAGGCTGCTATACTACAGTGCAAAACTCCCAATATTACTGGTGATAACATACCCATGGAGTTAAGGGTATATATGCATTCACTACACTCACAGACTGAAATGGCACAGCAGTTTTTCAACTCCTTGCTCTCAGGAGGCCTCATAGGACCCAATGCTCTCATCAATGAGATAGGTCCGCTGCCCTCCGCCATACCACCCTCGGCCCCTGCTGCCATGAAATCACCGGACGGTCTCATCAATAATCCAGACCAGAGCAGGCTTTTGCAGGGCGGTCTGGAAAGCTTTATCTATGCATATGGCCCTAACCCCGAAAGGATCACTACACAGACACAGAATAACATACCCAACAAGGTGCAATTGATCATCCCTAAGATATTCATCCCCACAGCCCAGTCGGATGGAAGCGCCTACCAGGATCCTATCCTAGAGCATTCGGTCACAGATGGAGATCTGGTCTTCAGTTTGAAGATGAACAAGGAGATGACAGACCATGGGACAAAGTACGTCATTTACCCCATGGGCTACTCTGATCGAGCCGTCAAACTCGTGAACCTGGCCACAGTCAACTACATTCTTTGGGGTTTGCAGGTGGGCAGCCTCATGCCAGGAAACAGAATGTGGCTCAACTTCTTTCAGAACCTCTGTAAAACGGATCTGGAGCCATTCATGAAAAAGCTCAGACTTTCTTCTGACGAAGGAGGAGAAGAGGGACTCACGCTTCATGAAATGGTTTGGAACTTTATCAAAACGTACATTGCCCCCTTTGGCGTCCAGCATGGCTTTGATACTCAGGGAGGGCAGCATGAAGGCTCAAAGACAAGGGTGGTCACAAATGCTGTTGATTATGTCTCATCATTTGCAGTGGAGGGTAAAATTCTCAAAGTCAATAACCTGTGGAAAACTTGCGATGTTTACGAGGACGATGATTTGGTCCTTGCCTTGCGCTACATGAAGCCACAGGCCAATCCAGTCTTTTTCAATCTCTCCTCCAGTAATCGTTCACACAGGACAGAGCGCACTCCAGTCCCAAGTGGCTGGTGGTACTTGAACCCCGAGGTCCTGGCTTTCAAAACGCTCTTCGATACCCCACATATCCACGTAGGAAGAAGCCAAAAAATGGTCACAGCCTACGCCAATCCTAATTTTGGGAATGATATGCCTGCATGGAACGCTAGGTCTGCCATTCATGGCACCCCTCTGCAGATAACATTCCAGCCATGCTTTATGAGCAGTGATAAAATGTGTCTGAAATATGATCTAGGCTATCCAGTACAGAAAAAGATCAAAGCACTGAACCTTGATGACCGATCTACATCTTTGCCAACCTCAACTGCAACAACAACTGCTGAGAAGGCCCATCCTCACCATGCTTACGTCCCCCCCAAAAGTATCATCCAAAAGAGATCTTTATTAGCTTCAGGTAATGCGTCAGCTGCAGAACGATTTGCACAAGCTTTGGACGCCTCCTCTTTGCCTGGACCTGATGCTACTGCAGCACCACCACCCAAGAAAAAGAAAACTGTCACCATATCAGCTGATGCTGGAGGTGTTGATGGAGCTGCTTCTGGAAAAGGCTAAAGAATAGTATTTGAAAAGTAAAGTGTGCAAATAGTGTGATTCCAAATATGTGTTTTTGCATATGTTTCATTCAGCTTTTTTAAAATTAAAATTATGAGTTTACAGCTAGCAGCAGTCTAGCTTTAATGAATCACATCATCATCAAAGGGGTAATGGCCAACTAAGACTCTTCTTCTTCATCGTCTTCCGGCAAACTAACAATAGAAGGCTGGCTTCTTACCACCGGCCCACGCTGTGAACCAGCTTTGGGCAGTAACGTATGGAGCGCCTGATCGATACTCTGCTCACGCGCTAAAGGGTCGTTGCCTGGATCTATGAAAATGGTCCAATCTCGCATATCAAAGTCACTAGGGAACCATGACACATGGATTGCTGCGCGCTCGTCGAATTTGTACTTGCCATCAGCAATCAGCTCAACCGAGATGGCCTCGTCTAGTCTTGAGGGCGGCGAAAACGGAGTAAAGGCGTCAGGCCTAAGCTTGAACCACCCATACTGATCTAAGCGTTCTTCTCCAAAATAAACGTGCTCAAAACGACCTATTTTCTCCAAATATTCACAGATTTTGTCGTAAAGCATTTGCTCAGAAACTACAGGAGTTGCTGGATAGCTCAAAACAGGACGATTCCCACAAAGAACATTCTCTTTATCATACTTGGCATTCAGCACGGATTTGAGATCATATATCCAACGGTTTACATTAGAGGATGCCACTATAAAACGGATAGGAATCCTCGCACTAGACTTTTCATCAACTTTTACTGTATATGCCACATACCTTACTTTGGAAAAGATCACTGCTTCGTACATGCCTTCTGCATAGCAGCCCACAAAGAAACTGCACCACAAGCCCCTAGGCCAATGGAGGAGGATCCCTCTGTATCCACGAAAGTATGGAATTCGACTGCGATAACCCCATGCAGTAGCATCAGGATGATCTGATGAAACACCATCTGGAACAATTGTGATTATTTCAGCACCCATGGAGATAACCTTTTCCTGAAACCAAGCAAATACAATCTGGACTGTTTCACTCATATTTGCACAACTTGCATTTAAGATTAGTCCGTTGGTATCCACACTTGCTCTTCGCATAATCTTGATAGTTATGCAACAAATATTGGCTAATATATATATCCCATTTCATCTGCAACTTGTTATTCTTATGAAAAATGTTGTTTTAAAAACACACCTCTTCATGAATAGCTTTAAGTTATGTTCTTATCAGGGCCTCCCGTAGGCCTCCCGTAACCCTCTTAAAATGTTTTATAATTATTTTAAAACTATTTTAAAACTCTTTATAATACTTTAAAACTCTTATAATACTCTATAATACACTTATAATATATTATAA